>OGEE01001111.1_pt1 | contig 15193 bp, 10 predicted proteins | sample 1570571 | NCBI WGS metagenome assembly OGEE01 (sample SAMEA2582169, study PRJEB24529) | metagenome | biome: Human gut stool | place: China | collected 2011
TTTACATTCTCATTGACATTGACCCCGCCGTATTCCTTGTTCTCAAATCGTCATTTCGAGGCAGAGAAGGATCAAGTGAAGTATAGATGGATTGAGTATCACAAGTGGAAATTCAGTGGGAAGGTATTCATGCCGTTGACTCGTAGTGAGAAACGTCCGTTAGTGTTATATGCTTCGGCTCAGTACGGGTACTTGGGTTACTATGATAAGAACAAAAAATCTCCGTTCGAGGGATTCGAGATGGGGGGGGACGGAATGTCAGGATATAGCTTGTATGGTAGAGAGTACGTGGGATTGCGCGGTTATGAAAACGGATCATTGACTAATGCCGGTTCATCTTTTATTGCTCCGAAATCTTCAGATGCAAGCTTGTATTCCAAGTTCACGATGGAGTTGCGTTACCCGATTTCTTTGGCACAATCAGCAACGATTTATGCTTTAGGATTCTTGGAAGCAGGTAATTCTTGGTACGAGTTGAAAGATTTCGAACCCTTCAATTTGTACCGTTCTGCCGGTGTCGGTTTGCGTGTATTCCTCCCGATGTTTGGTTTGCTCGGTATTGACTGGGGATATGGATTTGACGATGTGCCGGGACGTAGTGGTGCTGGTGGTTCACAATTCCACTTCGTGTTAGGACAAGAATTTTAGAAATGGAGTGATTTCGTGATTGCAGGTTTCGTGATTTAATACAATCACATAATCGTAAATCACTGAATCTCTAAATAATTTTGAGCTTCTTTGCATACATTATGTATGTAGGCTAGGAAAAGGAATTTAATTTTATTACTTTTGTAGATCATTTTAAAGACAAACATTATGAAGAATACGTTGAAATTATTTGCTTTAGTAGCATTTATGTTTGCTGCTTTTGTTACTTCTGCTCAAACTGCAAAACCAATTAAGTTAGGTCATCTTGATGTTCAAAAGGTGATGACAAGTATGCCGGAATTTAAAAAAGCACAGGATGATTTAGCTGCTAAGGAGCAAGAGATTAGAAAAGAATTGACTGCAATGCATGAAAATTATCAGAAATTGATGCAAGAATATCAGGCCAATGCTAAAACACTAACTGAATTAAGCCGTACAGCTAAAGAACAAGAAATTCAAGGATTGGCAGAAAGAATTCAGAACTTCCAACAATTAGCTCAAGAACAAATGGCTAAAACACAGGAAGATTTGTTAGCTCCAATTATTACTAAAATTCAAAATGCAGTTCAAGCCGTAGGTAAAGAAGGTGGTTTCACTTATATTTTTGCTGCAACTCCTAATTTTGGTCAAGGTGCATTATTGTACATGGCTGATAATAGCGAGGATGTGTTACCGCTGGTAAAGAAAAAATTAGGTATTCAATAATTTATATATATAATGAAATAAAGTCGCCCTTTGGGCGGCTTTTTTTTTGCATTCTTTGGGAATAAAAGGTATATTAGCAGCTATAAATTTAATATAATAGACATATGTCTTGTCCGATTGGGGTGTTTGATTCCGGATATGGGGGATTGACGATATTGAAAGATATTGTAAAAGAGATGCCTGAGTATGATTATATTTACTTGGGAGATAATGCTCGTACACCTTATGGAACTCGTTCTTTTGATGTTGTTTACAAGTATACGCGAGAGGCAGTTTTAAAGTTGTTCGGGATGGGGTGTAAGCTAGTTATTTTGGCATGTAACACGGCCTCGGCGAAAGCATTACGAACGATACAGCAAGTCGATTTGCCTCGGATAGATCCTCAACGGAGAGTGTTAGGGGTTATTCGTCCCAGTGTAGAGGCTGTGGCGGATTTTACCGGGAATGGGCATATCGGTATCTTGGCAACTTCGGGAACCGTGGCGTCGGAGTCATATTTGTTGGAGATTGCCAAAATTCATTCGGAGAAGGGATTTCTGGTCACGCAGCAGGCTTGTCCCATGTGGGTTCCGATCGTGGAGAATAACGAGATGAATTCTCCGGGGGCGGCTTTCTTTGTACAGAAGTATATAGATACAATTTTGCAAGCTGATCCGCAGATTGACACTCTCGTGTTGGCTTGTACGCATTATCCGTTGTTGAGAAGTGTTATTGACCGCTTTATTCCGGAAGGGATAACCGTCATCCAGCAGGGTGAAATTGTTGCACGAAGTTTGAAAGACTATTTGTGTCGGCATCCGGAGATGGAGCGGGAACTTTCCCGGAGGGGGCAGATTGAATTCTTGACCACGGAGAAAGGTGGAATGTTTGATAAGATGGCAGCACTATTTATGCAGGCGGAAGTGACTTCCCGGCATGTAGAACTGTAAAAATAGAGATTCAATAATTTAGAATTTAAAGTTTAGAATTTAGAATGAATGGAATCGCTGTCTTCTTCTATCTAAAATTTGAAATCTAAAATTTAAAATTGTTTTAGGTTATGGACGAGCAGGAAATGATTGAAACGGCTTTCGATGATTTGATAAAATCTTTGCGAAAGGGGACGACTGAGGAGAGCGTGAAAATGATTCGCAGGGCATTTGAATTTGCCCGGGAAGCTCATCAGGGAGTTAGACGTAAATCGGGGGAACCTTATATATTGCATCCTTTGGCTGTGGCGAAGATTGCGGTAAAGGAGATCGGATTGGGTACAAAATCGGCTGTAGCCGCACTCCTGCATGATGTGGTGGAAGATACCGATTACACGGTGGAGGATATTGCCAATCTTTTTGGTCCTAAAATAGCTTCCCTCGTTGACGGGTTGACGAAAATTAGCGAGGTTATGGGGTCTAACACGACCAAGCAGGCCGAGAGTTTTCGTAAGATGATTCTGACGCTGGCAGATGATGTACGGGTAATTTTGATCAAGATTGCTGACCGTTTGCATAATATGCGCACGCTTGATTCCATGCCGGAGCATAAGCAAGTGAAGATAGCGAGTGAAACACTATATATATATGCCCCCTTGGCACATCGTATGGGATTACATGCGATCAAGACGGAGTTAGAGGATTTGAGTCTGAAGTACGAGAATCCGGTTGAATACCAGGAACTGGAGAAACGAATTCATGATTACCGGGATGAACATACCGGTTTGTATCAGCAATTTATTGCTCCGATTCGGGAGCGTTTAACTGAGAGTGGGTACCATTATGATATAACAGCACGAACGAAGAGTGTCTATTCTGTGTGGTCCAAGATGCAGCGTAGGCACATTTCTTTTGAAGAGATATATGATTTGCTTGCCGTGAGGATCGTGTTCGATCCAAAGGATAATCAGCCGGAAAAATGGCAATGCTGGAATATTTACTCTTTAATTACCGATATGTATAGCCCGAAGCCGGAGAGAATCCGGGATTGGGTAAGTGTTCCGAAGGCTAATGGTTACGAGGCGTTACATCTTACCGTCATGGGGCCCGGGGGAAAGTGGATAGAGGTACAGATTCGTTCGCGTCGAATGGATGAGATTGCCGAGAAGGGTTTGGCTGCACACTGGAAATACAAGGGGGATAATGCCGAAGCGAGTAATGAGGTGGACAAATGGTTGGCGGGTATCAAGGAGATGTTGGAGCAACCGGGAACTGATGCGTTGGAATTTCTAGACGAATTTAAACTTAATCTTTTTGCCAAGGAGATCCGGGTGTTTACCCCGAAAGGGGAGATGAGAACACTTCCGAAAGGAGCTTCCGTTTTGGACTTTGCTTATGATATTCACACAGAGATTGGGAATTCATGTATTGGTGGGAAGGTGAATCACAAACTGGTTCCGATGAGCCATCGGTTACAGAGTGGCGACCAAGTTGAGGTGCTGACCAGCGATAAACAGAAACCACAGAGTGATTGGCTTGATTTTATCGTTACTGCTAAGGCTCGGAATAATATACTTATGGTTTTCCGGAGAGAGAAAAAAGAGCAAATCCGTATCGGAACTACCATGTTTGAAAAATTGCTGGAAGATATGAAATTGCCTTTCGGGGCGGAAAATCTGAATAAGGCTTTATTACATTTGAAGTTGCAGCATAAAGATGATCTATACGTGAGTCTTGCTAAAGGACATTTGGACATAGAGGAGGTGCGTAAAGCCTTAAAGAAGAAGTCAGAAAATAAATTTGTCAAGTATTGGAAACTCCAGTTCTTCAAGAGCGACAAGGATAAGCCCGTGCCGGATAAAGAGAAAGAAGAAGAAAAGGGGAAAGTAATTAATGATATTACCGATGATGCTTCTGATTTTATCATTGCTACGGGCTGTAACCCTATCCCGGGTGACGATGTTGTTGGCATGAAGATTGATGGGGATAAAATTACTGTGCATAAACGGAAATGCCCGGAGGCAATCCGATTGATGTCCAGTTATGGGGACAAAATTGTTCCCGTGAAATGGGTCAGTCACAAGATCATGTCTTTCCTTGCCGTGATCAAATTAAACGGTATTGATAGCATCGGAATCGTGAGTGATATTACGATGATTATATCAAAAGAGAGTAACGTGAACATGAGAACGGTGCATTTTGAAACCAAGGATGGGATTTTCGAGGGAATGATCCATCTGTACGTGCATAACACGGCAGACTTGAATAATTTAATGATGAAGATCGCATCTTTGAAGGGAGTGGAGAACGTTTCCCGGGTAGAGAATTTAGATGTCTAAATTAAATTTTGTCTAAATAAAGATAGAACTTCGGATAATTATTGTAACTTAGCGATGTTGTAAATAGAATTAGCTTTGGACTCAATGGAAAAAATAAAGGAGACGGTAAAAGAGATTTTTACCACTTACCTGCAGCAGAAAGGGCATCGCAAGACGCCAGAGAGATACGCTATTTTAGATGAGATTTATTCTCATTCCGGACACTTTGATATAGAATCCCTGTACGTGTTTATGAAGAATAAAAATTACAGGGTTAGTCGTGCAACATTGTACAATACGATTGATTTGTTGTTGGAATGTAAGTTGGTGATCAAACATCAGTTCGGGAATAATATTGCTCAATTCGAACGAGCATACAATAACCGGAAACACGAACATATTGTATGTAAGGTGTGCGGGAAAGTGGAGGAATTCGCTGATTCACGATTGGAGGAAATCGTCGAACACGTGGAAGAAAAGTATGATTTTACCGTTCATCATCATATGCTTTATATTTATGGTATTTGCAGCGATTGTAAGTTGGCAGGTAAGAAATAAATATTAATTTTGCACGTTTGTTTCATAAAAATATAGTATCAGATGAAAGTAGATGTATTGTTGGGATTACAGTGGGGAGATGAAGGTAAGGGAAAAGTAGTTGACGTGTTAACCCCGAACTATGATGTCGTGGCTCGTTTTCAAGGAGGGCCTAATGCAGGGCACACGCTTGAATTCGAAGGTCAGAAATATGTACTTCGTTCCATTCCATCCGGAATTTTTCAAGGAGATAAAGTCAATATCATCGGTAATGGTGTCGTGATCGATCCTGCTTTGTTTAAAGCGGAAGCAGAAGCATTGGCGGCGTCTGGTCATGATTTGAAAAAAAGACTTCATATATCCAAAAAGGCACATCTGATTCTGCCGACCCATCGATTTCTTGATGCTGCTTACGAGGCTGCCAAGGGGGATGCTAAAGTGGGGACTACCGGAAAAGGGATCGGACCGACATACACGGATAAAATTAGTAGAAACGGTGTTCGTGTAGGTGATATTCTACATGATTTCGATATAAAATATGAGAAGGCGAAGGCTCGTCACGAACAGATATTGAAAAGTTTAAACTTTGCTTACGATTTAATGGTAGCGGAGAAAGAGTGGTTGGAAGGAATCGAATATCTGAAACAATTCGAGTTGGTGGATAGTGAACATGAGATTAACCGATTGCTGGATGATGAAAAATCCATTTTGGCCGAAGGGGCTCAGGGTACCATGCTGGATATAGATTTTGGTTCTTATCCTTTCGTAACTTCTTCCAACACGGTTTGTGCGGGGGCTTGTACGGGATTGGGTGTTGCTCCTCATCGTATCGGGGAGGTTTATGGCATCTTTAAAGCATATTGTACCCGCGTAGGTAGCGGACCATTCCCAACGGAACTGGAAAACGAAACGGGTGAAAAACTTTGTGAGTTGGGCCATGAGTTTGGAGCTGTAACTGGTCGTAAACGTCGTTGTGGATGGGTAGATTTGGTGGCGTTGAAATATGCTATCATGATTAATGGGGTAACCCAGTTGATCATGATGAAGAGTGACGTGCTGGATACTTTTGACACGATTTCAGCTTGTGTTGCTTACGAGGTGAATGGAGAAGAGGTAGATTATTTCCCGTATGACATTACGGAAGGGGGAAAACCGATCTATACCGAGTTACCGGGTTGGAAATGTGATATGACAAAAATGACTTCAGAAGATGAATTTCCGGAAGAGTTCAATAATTATTTGGCTTTCTTGGAAGAGGAGACCGGGGTACCGATCAAGATTGTATCTGTGGGACCGGATCGAGAACAAACGATTATTCGTTATATGGAGTAAAGAATATCTCGATAAAATAGAAAGACCGTCTTGCTGTTTGGGCAGGACGGTCTTTTTTCTTTATACAAGAGATTGTAGGTAATATACACCGATTCCGGCCAGATAACCGAGGATTGCAATCCAGGTGATGTGTTTCATGTACCACATGAAATTGATGCGTTCCATGCCCATAACGACGACTCCGGCTGCAGAACCAATGATTAGGATGCTGCCACCGATTCCCGAACAATATGCAAGGAGTTCCCAGAATGTTCCATCCGTCGTGAAATTCATGAGGTATGGTGATAAGGTACCGCTTGTGTGAGTCAAGGGGTACATCCCCATGGCGGCAGCGACAAGTGGAACATTATCGATCACGGAGGAAAGAAAACCTATGATCATGTTTATTAGGTAAACGTTGTGAATTTTGTCATTTAAGAACGTGGACATTTGGTCAAGTATGCCTGCTATTTGTAAGGCAGCGACAGCCATAAGGATTCCCAAGAAGAATAGGAGGGTGCTGTAATCAACTTTTGTAAGTATGGATGGAATCCGGTGTATCTTTTCCGGAGAAAGGTTTCTTTTTCGATTATAGAGAATTTCCGTGTATGTCCACACGGCTCCTAAGGCTAGCATGATCCCCATGAATGGGGGGAGATTCGTGAATTCTTTAAAAACAGGAACGAATAGGAGGCTGGCAATACCGATGCTTAGGATTGTCATTTGTTCTCCGCGACTGATGGCTAAGGTTGTGTTCGTGTTTGTTGCTTGTTGAGGCTGTGTTTCTCCTTGTAACCGGAAAGTCATGATGACCAATGGAACAATTAATGAAATCAGGCTTGGAAGGAACAGGTGGCGGATAACATTCAGAGAGGTTATGTTGTCATTAATCCAAAGCATAATCGTGGTAACGTCTCCTATTGGGGTCCATGCTCCACCTGCGTTTGCGGCAATAATAACGATACTTCCGAATATCCATCGTTCTTGTTGCTCGTTAACTAGGCGGCGAAGTAACATGATCATGACAATGGCTGTGGTTAAGTTGTCGAGTACAGAAGACATGATAAAAGTAATCAAGGCAATGATCCACAATAATTTTCGTTTATTGCGTGTGGTGATATGGTTCGTGATCAAGGTGAATCCGTTATGGGTGTCAATCCATTCCACGATTGTCATGGTCCCGAGCAGGTAGAATAAAATTTCGGCGGTATCTCCAAGGTGGTTAATAATTTCATTGTCAGTATGTGGGATGAAAGTCCATAATAGTATTCCTAGAAGGAGTGCTATGGCACTTTTACTGATTCCGGTCTGATGTTCGAGGGCGATCAGAATGTAGCCGCTAATGAATAGGATTACGAGTAACAATGTCATGTCTTGTTGTTGGGTTAATGAAGTTTTTCAATCGTATTGTATCTTTCATACGCAATTTTGCGTAGATTGGTTTATCTTTGTGTGAAGATAAGAATAGAGTAAAATAGATACGGATATGATGACATGGGATTTTTTCTTTAGGTTATTAGTGGCCGGAGTTTTAGGGGCCATCATAGGTTTGGATCGTGAATACCGGGCGAAGGAGGCGGGATTTAGGACTCATTTTCTGGTGGCCTTAGGTAGTGCGCTTTTTATGATCGTGTCAAAATATGGGTTTGGGGATATTCTTGGGGATACGGGGATCGGTCTTGACCCGAGTCGTATTGCGGCTCAAGTGGTGAGTGGTATCGGTTTTTTGGGAGCGGGGACTATTATTATCCAGAAGTTATTCGTGAGAGGCTTCACCACGGCTGCACGGATATGGGCTACTTCTGCCATTGGACTTGCAGTTGGAGCTGGACAATATTGGCTGGGAATCAGTGCGATGTTGTTGACTTTGTTGGGGTTGGAAGGTTTAGGATATATTTTCCAAAAGATTAGCCAGAGAAATGTATTGTTAATATTTACGACAACAAGTCAAGAGGTAATCAAGGAGGTTACCGATGAGATAAAGCGTAAAAAGCATACGATCAGTTCTTATTCTACCGAGTCGTCCAAGTTGGGAGATATGACTACTTACCGGGTGACGATGGTTATTCGAACCCATAAGACTGGAGATGAAACTTTGCTATTCCAGTTTATACAGCATTTGCCGGATGTGATGATTGATCGGATGGAATAAAAAAAGCGACCTTAAGTCGCTTTTTATTTAATTTCCATGTTTGGAGTGTAGTTTCAGTCGCATCAGACGAAGATCTTCTTCAGAGTAGTCGCCTTCGAATTCATCATAGGCATCTCCAATATTGTCGCTCTTGGCTTCCATGAAGTAGTCCATGATCTCTTGTTGTTGTTCTTCATCCAGAATTTGGTTGATGTAGTAATCAATGTTAAGTTTGGTTCCGGAGAAAACGATGGCTTCCATTTCTTTGATCAGTTCTTCGAAGGTAAGGCCTTCTGCAGAGGCGATGTCTTCCAAATCAATTTGGCGGTCAATATTTTGAATGATATATACTTTGAATTTCGATTTGTTGGCAACGGTTTTAACCACCAAGTCTTGCGCTCTTTCGATCTCGTTGTCTTCAACGTATTGTTTGATTACCTCTACGAATTCCTGTCCGTATTTTTGAGCTTTCCCTGTGCCTACACCTTGAATGTTGGCCAGTTCTTCCAACGTGATCGGGTAATTGGTACACATATCCTCTAGGGACGGATCTTGGAAAATCACGTACGGTGGCAGATTGTTCTTCTTGGCAATCTTTTTCCGTAAATCTTTCAGGATCGCAAATAAGGTGTTGTCGAGTGCTGATACTCCCCCTTTTTCCTGAAGTTTCTCTTCTGATTCTTCAAAATTATGATCTTCCATCAGCATAAAGTCTTTAGGTTCTTTTAAAAATTCGTGGCCCTTTTCAGTTAATTTTATGACCCCGTATTGTTCAATATCTTTTTCTATATAATTAGCAATTAAAGCGCGTCTGAATACCATATTCCAGAACTGTGCGTTCTTTTCAGAACCGACACCAAAAGATTCCAGTTCATCATGATGATACGATTTTATCATGGAATCGGTTTCCCCGAGAAGAATATTTACCATATGGTCCACCTTGAATTTCTCTTTTACTTCAAGGATGGCATTTAAGGCATCGATCAAGTATTCTTTTCCTTCGAATTCTTTCTTCGGGAACAGGCAGTTGTCACAGGCCCCGCAATTTTCTTCATCATAGTTTTCACCGAAGTAGTGTAACAGTACTTTTCTGCGGCAAAGAGAAGTTTCCGCGTAGGAAACGGTTTCCATGAGAAGTTGTTTCCCAATTTCCTGTTCGGCAATCGGTTTACCCTGCATGAACTTTTCCAGTTTTTGGATGTCTTTGTAGCTGTAAAATGTCAAGCAATATCCTTCACCTCCGTCCCGTCCGGCTCTTCCGGTCTCCTGGTAATATCCCTCAAGACTTTTCGGAATATCATAATGGATGACGAATCGTACGTCCGGTTTGTCAATACCCATACCAAAAGCGATTGTTGCCACGATGACATTGACTTCTTCCATTAGGAATTTGTCTTGATTGGCACTACGGGCCGAGGCATCCATCCCGGCGTGGTAGGAGGCAGCTTTGATTCCGTTCACGCAAAGGACTTCCGTGAGTTCTTACACTTTTTTACGGCTCAGACAGTAGATAATACCTGATTTGCCTTCATTGTTTTTAATGAATTTGATAATATCTTTTGTCGGGTCTACCTTCGGACGAACCTCGTAATAGAGGTTGGAACGGTTAAAGGAAGACTTGAACACTTGGGCATCCAGCATATCCAGGTTTTTCTGAATATCGTGTTGGACTTTCGGGGTAGCGGTTGCCGTCAAAGCGATAATCGGTGCTTTCCCGATTTGCTCCACGATTGGTCTGATCTTGCGATATTCGGTACGGAAATCGTGTCCCCATTCTGAAATACAGTGTGCTTCGTCCACCGCGAAGAAGGAGATGCGTACTTTTCGTAAGAATTCAATATTACTTTCTTTGGTCAGTGACTCTGGGGCTACATATAATAGTTTTGTTTTACCACTCAACACGTCTTCTTTCACTTTTAGAATATCACTTTTGCTAAGAGACGAATTCATGAAGTGGGCAACTCCCTCCGATGCGCTGAACGAGCGCATTGCATCAACCTGGTTTTTCATTAAAGCAATTAGCGGTGATATCACTATTGCTGTTCCGTCAAGTATTAAGGCTGGTAACTGATAACATAAAGATTTCCCTCCCCCCGTTGGCATCAACACGAATGTGTTGTTTCCGGCGAGGACGTTCTTTATAATCTGCTCCTGGTTCCCTTTGAAGTTATCAAAGCCGAAATACTCTTTTAATTTAGCATGTAAATCTATTTGCAATCCCATTGTTTTTTTAATTTTCACACACCCCATTTTTGCACGGGTGCGCAAATTTATAACTTAATTTGTTTCTACAAACAAAATCTTCTATAATAAATCTATCATCACTCGTTTTTGAGCTATCATAAAAAATGATACTTTTGTCCCTAGTAAAGTTATAGCAAAAAATGATAAGTACAATAGTTTTTCTCTTTTTTTGCTTTAAGGATGACTTTTGAATGAATATTTATAATTAGATAGTCATGGTAGATATAAAATCGGTTGCGCGCAAAGTGATTCAAGATGAGACAGTAGCTATTCAAAATTTGATAAACTATATAGATGATGATTTTGAGGCGGTCGTTAGATTAATTTATGAAAATAAGGGGCGGGTGATTATTACTGGTATTGGAAAAAGTGCAATTATCGCGACAAAAATCGTGGCAACGATGAATTCCACCGGAACTCCGGCTGTGTTCATGCACGCCGCAGATGCTATTCATGGTGATTTGGGAATGATTCGGGAAGAGGATGTGGTAATTTGTGTTTCTAAGAGTGGGAACACTCCGGAAATAAAAGTTTTGATCCCGTTGATACGGAATAACGGAAATAATAATATCGTGGCAATGGTGTCAAATACGGACTCTTTTCTGGCTAAGAACTCGCTTTATGTGCTGAAAGCGAAAGTGGAAAAAGAGGCTTGTCCTTTAAATTTAGCCCCGACAAATTCAACTACGGCACAGTTAGTGCTGGGAGATGCATTAGCAATGTGTTTGGTAGAGTGTCGCAGTTTCTCAAGTAGGGATTTTGCGAGATTCCATCCGGGCGGAAGTTTAGGAAAGCGTTTGTACACGCGAGTGTCGGATGTTTATGATGGAACGAATCGGCCTTGTATTACGAGAGAAGCGGGAATCCGCCCCGTGATCTTGGCCATGTCGAAAGGACGTTTGGGAGCGGTGGCTATTGTGGATGGGGAGGAACGTTTGGAAGGAATTATCACGGATGGTGACTTGCGGCGGATGATGGAAAAATATGATGATGTGGACGGGTTGACGGCAAAGGATGTCATGTCAAAATCTCCCAAGACAATATCGGAGGACGAACTGGCGTATAATGCCTACCGGATGATGGAACAGAATAGTATCACTCAACTGGTTGTTGTTGATAAAGATCGTCATTACAAAGGAATGGTACACATACACGACATATTGCGTGAAGGAGTGGTTTAATGTATGATTTGTGATTGATGATTTATGATGGGGTATTATCTTCATCTTGAGTGGTTGTTCCTGATCTGAAATCGTGAATCTGAAATCGTAAATTTTTTTGTAATGAAATATTTGAAGTTGTGTTTTGTCTTGTTGTTATTGGCGTGGGTGTCTGTTGCAGAGGCGCAGACAACGAAGGTTAGAGGGAAAGTAGTGGATGCAGAAACGGGGGAACCGATGCCATTGGTGAGTATCGTGTTTGTGGGTACCACGATTGGGGTCACGACTGATTTCGATGGGAATTATGATATTGAGACACGGGAGGAGGTCAGCGAAATTATGGCATCTTTTGTCTCTTATGAACGCCAGACCGTAGCTGTCAAGAAAGGAGCTTTCAACACGATTGATTTTAAACTGGTACCGATCGTGACTCATTTGGACGAGGTGAAGGTAAAACCCGGAGAGAATCCGGCTCACGCGATCTTGCGGAATATGTCAAAGAATAAGAAAAAAAATAACCCGGCCGAGAAGGAATCGTACAGTTATACCACTTATACGAAGATGGAACTGGATATTGCGAACATGAAACCGGAGTTTAAAAATAAGAAGTTACAGAAAAATTTCGGATTTATTTTCCAGTACATGGACACTTCGGCCATCACGGGAAAGGCCTATTTACCCGTGATGATTTCCGAGGCTTCGGCGGATTATTACTATCGTCGTTCTCCTAAATTGTCAAGAGAGATCGTGAAAGCGAGCCGGATTTCGGGCATCGAGGAGGATTACAGTCTGGCCCAGTTCACTGGGCATCTGCATGTGAATGTCAACTTGTATGATAATTACATTAATATATTCGAGGTGAATTTCGCCAGCCCGTTGAGTGAACACGGGTTGATGTATTACAAGTATTTTCTGGTGGATAGTGTTCAGAAGGAGGGGCGAAAGATATACAAGATCCGTTTTCACCCTAAAGGAAAGTCAACCCCGGTATTTGACGGGGAGGTAAATATTGACTCGACGACATGGGCGTTGGAATCTGCCCGGTTGAGAATGGCGAAAGGGTTGAACGTGAACTGGATCCGGGATTTGGCTATCGAGAACACGAACGAGTTGATAAACGATTCCACTTGGTTTTTAAAACAGGACAAGATATTGGCCGATTTTACCGTGCAGATGAAGGATTCGTCCAAGTTAATCTCGTTTATGGGGCATCGTCAGATTGACTACTCTAATGTGCGGGTAAATGAGGATATTCCTACCGAGGTACAGAAGTTGGATAATGATGTGATCATTAATAAGGATGTACTCCAAAGTGATGAAAATTACTGGCAGTCGGTGCGTCCTTACGAGTTAAGTGAAAAAGAGCAGAATATATATAATATGGTGGACTCGATTAAGAATGTCCCGCTATATAAAAATATATACGATATTATCCAAACAGCCCTACTGGGGTATTATAACACGAAATATATCGGTTTCGGGCCTTATTATAAGTTAGTCAGTTTTAACAAGCTGGAGGGGTGTCGTTTTCAACTGGGGGTGAAGACCACGAGTGATTTCAGTAAACACGTGCGGCTTTCCGGGTATGGGGCGTACAGTACGAAAGACGGGGAGTTTAAAGGAGGCGGGACTGTCGAGTATATCTTTAATAATCAACCGACTTCTAAGTTGACTTTTAGCGGGAAACATGACGTGTTGCAGTTAGGGGCGAGCGAAAATGCTTTTACCACGGGTAATATATTGAGTTCTATATTTTCTAGGGGAAACAATGATAAGCTGACGTTGATTAATTCATTTGATGTACGTTATGAAAAGGAGTGGTGGCAAGGATTTTCGAACTCTTTTGCTTTGGAATACCGCCAGATGTTCCCCACTAAATACGTTGATTTTGTCCGTCCAAACGGGGAGGTCGTGGATCAGATTCATACCACCCAGTTCCGTTTGGGAACACGTTTGTCTAGGAACGAGATTGTCGTGCGGCAGACCTTTGATAAAGTTTCCATGGGGTCGGATTTCCCGATCGTGGGAATTGACGTGGTTGCCGGATTGAAGGATATATTGAACGGGGATTACGAGTATTACCGTCTGGAATTGTCCGTGAAACATGATTTTAATATAGCCCCGTTAGGGTACAGTGATATTATGTTATCCGGGGGAAAGATATTTAACAAGGTTCCTTATCCGTTGTTGAAGTTACACGAGGGGAATGCCACCTATTTTTATGATCCTTACGCTTTCTCTTGTATGAATTTCTACGAGTTCGCATCCGATCTATGGGGAGCCGTGTTCTGGGAACATCATTTTAAAGGATTTTTCCTGAGCAAGATTCCGTTGATGAAACGGCTGAAATGGCGAGAGGTGGCAACCGTGAAGGCTTTGTGGGGTACGTTGTCGGATAAGAATAACGGTAGTTTGCCCAACACGGATGCTATTTTCCGATTCCCGGAAGGGATGTCTTCCGTGTCAAAGCCTTATATAGAAGTCGGAGTCGGTATTGAGAATATTTTCCGTTTTATTCGGGTAGATGCCATCTGGCGGTTAACGCATCGCGGGGACCGTTCGGGGCAGGATGTGGATAATTTCGCTATCAATTTCTCGTTACATCTAAATTTCTGATATTTTTCAATTTTCAATTTTCAATTTTCAATTGTAAAAGACTATCTTAGCGCGGTAAAATAGTAAGATATGAAATTAAGAGCTGAGGACTTAGTAAAAAAATACAAGAGCCGTACGGTGGTAAAAGGAGTTTCCGTGAACGTGGAACAAGGGGAGATCGTCGGGTTATTAGGACCGAATGGGGCAGGAAAGACCACGTCATTTTATATGATAGTGGGATTGATTAAACCGAACGGGGGACGTATTTTCTTGGATGACACGGAGATCACGACAGAACCCGTGTATCGTCGTGCCCACCTTGGAGTGGGGTATCTTGCCCAGGAAGCTTCCGTGTTCCGGCAGTTGAGCGTGGAGGATAATATTAAGGCCGTTTTGGAGATGAGTAATTTACCGAAGGATTACCAGCGTCACCGCTTGGAGGAGATGTTGGATGAGTTCGGTTTACAGCATATTCGCAAGAGCAAGGGAATTCAATTATCGGGAGGTGAGCGTCGGCGTACGGAGATTGCGCGGGCTTTGTCGATTGCCCCGAAATTTATCCTGTTGGACGAACCTTTTGCCGGTGTCGACCCGATTGCCGTGGAGGATATTCAGAGTATCGTGAACAAGTTGAAA
>OGEE01001116.1_pt1 | contig 15018 bp, 8 predicted proteins | sample 1570571 | NCBI WGS metagenome assembly OGEE01 (sample SAMEA2582169, study PRJEB24529) | metagenome | biome: Human gut stool | place: China | collected 2011
CAAGATTCAGAACAAGAAGCTGAAGATGCAGGTGCAACGTGTGGATGTCGTGTCCTTTGTCCGTAAGGTCATGGATAATTTCGAAGCCGTAGCCGAGGAACATCGGATTGATTTCCTGTTTGAGACGGAGAAACAGCATTTGTTTCTTTGGGTGGATGTGGATAAGTTGGAAAAGATTGTGTTTAACCTGCTTTCCAATGCTTTCAAATATACGCCGAACGGCAAGATGATTACGATTTTTATTCGTGAAGATGAGAATACCGTTTCGATCGGTGTACAGGACCAGGGAATCGGTATTGCGGAAAACAAGAAGAAGTCGTTGTTTGTCCGCTTCGAGAATCTGGTGGATAAGAATCTTTTCAATCAGGCTAGTACGGGCATCGGGCTTTCGTTGGTAAAGGAACTTGTGGAGATGCATAAGGCTACAATTTCCGTTGACAGCCGTTTGGGAGAAGGGAGTTGTTTCAAGGTTGAGTTCCTGAAAGGGAAAGAACATTATGACGAAGAAGTCGAATTTATCCTTGACGATGCGGAAGCTCCGGTAAGAATGGGGCAGGTGGTGGACATTGCCAATGCATCGCTTCAATCTGAAACTCTTGTAACGGCAGCTGGTCCGGAGTTTGAGAAATCGTCTTCGGAGGAAGAACCGTTAGCGGAAGATACTTCTAAAGAGTTAATGTTGTTAGTCGAAGATAATCAGGAGTTGCGTGAGTTTCTGCGCAGCATCTTTACTCCGGTATACAGGGTGGTGGAGGCGGCCGACGGAATGGAAGGCTGGAGTAAAGCGTTGAAGTATTTGCCGGATATTATTATCAGTGATGTGATGATGCCTGAAAAGGATGGTATCGAAATGACACGTGAACTGCGTGCGGATATGATGACCAGCCATATACCTATTATTCTGCTTACTGCCAAGACTACTATCGAAAGCAAATTAGAAGGACTGGAGTACGGTGCAGATGACTATATCACGAAACCTTTCAGTGCCACCTATCTGCAAGCCCGTGTAGAAAACTTGTTGATACAGCGCAAGAAACTGCAAAGTTTCTATCGCGATAGCCTGATGCATATCAACATGGCTGCTGTTCCTGAAGATCTGCCTGTATCGGCAGAGGGGGAATCAAGAGAAGAAAACAGGACTGAACCGGAGCAGGAAGCACAACCTACTGTTCCCGATATGTCTCCCAACGATCGTAAGTTTATGGATAAATTGGTGGAACTAATGGAGCAGAACATGGATAATGGCGAGTTGGTGGTGGATGATTTGGTACGCGAACTGGCTGTCAGTCGTTCGGTATTCTTCAAGAAACTGAAAATGCTTACCGGATTAGCGCCTATCGAGTTTATCAAAGAAATCCGTATTAAACGTGCTACACAATTGATTGAAACCGGAGAGTTTAATATGACGCAGATTTCATATATGGTCGGGATCAATGACCCGCGTTATTTCAGCAAATGTTTCAAGGCGCAGGTGGGGATGACGCCGACGGAGTATAAAGAGAAAGTGGGGAGATAATACGAGTTTAGGCACAGAGTTCTTCCTTCATGTGAAGATACTAAAAAGAGAGGTCACTTCATCGGAATGAAGTGACCTCTCTTTTTAGTATCTATGTTGTTCGTGGTTTATGGCAGCCAGCGCGGGTCACCAAAACCATAACTCTGATAAAGTTCATCAGTGATAGTGAAATCAGCCTTGTCCGGGTTGGCGAACGGATTGTTCTCAAGAACATTTCCTTCTGTGTCGAAGCACGTTACTGTTGTGTCCGTATTGCCTTCAGCCAATGAGATCAAGTTCTTACAGTTGTAGTAATAATTGTTCGAGTAGGTTGGCTTTCCTACGGCACTTGAGTTGGCAAAGCCGCGTTTGTTGTTGAAGTTGGCAATTACGTTGTTGGTAAACGTGTTGGTGTTACCCTTGAATCGCAGATAGAAGAAGCGATAGTTGGCTTCACTGTTACCTACATTATAGAATGTACATTTATCAATCGAAGTTACCATGTTTGCAGTTACGCTGTTTGATGCGTCATCGGCACGTAGTACGTCCCGCTTGGAGGCGGAGTTATAGATTGTGGAACTTGAAATGGTGAGATTGTTCCAACCACCTTTACGGCTATCAATAAAGTCACCACCGTCACACACGATATCATGAATGAGGGAGTTTTCTATCTTGATAGTATTTGGTACTGCTGCAACATTGATGTAAATAAGTCCTTTAATATAGTTTCTTATTTCACACCCGTTAATGGTAAGGTCACCGAATCCTCCTTCCTTTTTGTATTCAATAGCCTGACTGCCATCAGTATTCGTTCCATCTAACACAACCTGATAGAGATAGAGTGAAGCGCCGTTATAGATATGGATACAAGTGTTGATTACCGGTGGCTCGGCAGAATTCTTAGCAGCAATGACTACATTATTATTAATTTGTAATTTGGCTGCTGTCAGCACATATTCACCGGGTGTAAGAGCAAATTTACTGCCTGGTGTTGCATCTTGAATAGCAGAAACCCAATCGTCAGCAGGAGTAAGTTCGATAGCATCACTCAAATCCAGATTAGTGGTGAAAGTAGAATAACCACGAGTCTTTTCACCTAACTTCAATGTAGCTCTGTAATTGGTTTCCGGTGTAAGACCTGTGATAGTGGCGGAGCCGGAAGATATGTCGGTTGAATTCAGCGTATACGTCACAGTATTGGCACTGGAGTTTGCGGTAGTAGGAGCACAGATGACAGCATCGACCTCAATACCCGGTGTCCATGTTACTTTTACAGAAGTGCTCTGAATGTCGCCGGCTTTTACCTTTTTCATGTTCTGTTCGGGGTTGGTTGTACGCTTGATGTCAACCCATTTGGATGTGCGGGAAGAATTGTTTTCATCAATGGCTCTTACGCGGATGTAATAATCAGTCTCTCCGATAAGATTGGTTAAAGTCTTTTCGGTTAAAGTTGTGGTATATGAGGCATCCGGTGTACGTTGGTCATAGTCGGGACTGTCCGCATAAACTTCAAGTTCGTAAGAGGTAGCTCCTGACATTTCATTCCAACTGACAATGATGTTTACTTCCTGTGAAATACGTGCAGTGATGCCGGTTGGCGACAAGACACGATTAAGAACTAAATCATTGATATCATCTGGTTCACTACATGATGTCACTGCAACACTACCCAGGCAAACGGCAGCTAATGTACAAATTGATAGTATATATTTTTTCATTGTTGTTTAATCATTTAGTTAGTTAATACCACTCGTAATTAGAAAGATTAGGATTATCATTCAAGTTGACGTTAAAGATAGGCCAGTATTGATATTTGTCTGGGTCGCGAACATAGAGATAGTCAATAACATCTTCCAGGGCATTATCTTTGATCCAAGTGGATGCTTCGCCCTTACTGTCTGAAAATTCGGTATAGCCTTCCGGATTAATATCCATTTCACCATAGTTCAGACCGTAAAGGTTCAGTTTTGCATCCTTTTCGGTAGTCTCTATACCATTACGAGTCCAGGTATATGCGCTCATTTTATAATATGCATGGCCTGATAGCTGGCTGTAAGGATGTTTAGAATCATAATCGGTCAAACTCACAATAGCTTTCATCTTGTTTTTTGTCTCGTCCATTTTACTTTTCAACATTCCCCAACGGATAAGGTCAGCTTTACGGATCAGTTCTCCGGCAAACTCATAAGCTCTCTCGTCAACAATTGCCTGGAACATCTTTTCTTTACTGAGAGCTGCTTCTGCAACATAAGCTGTAACTTCTGTTGCACGGTCGGAGGTCGCAAAAGCGCGGTTGCGAATCTTAGTCAGGTAAGGAACGGCAGCAGATGCACCATTCAACTCGTTTTCCAGTTCGGCGCGCATCAGTACGATGTCGGCATAACGCATATATTGTCTGTTGATACCGTCATCGTTTCCGGTAGGAATCATACGGTTCGTCCATTCATAACGCAACTTTCCGAAACTCCAGCTTTTGAAAGACTGAAGAGTTTGTACGCCTTTTGTCCATTGGAATGGGCAGCAAGTTATATCACGGCGCAAGTCCTTTACTGAATAGTCAAAGAAGAAAGTTGGTGTAGGACCAACCTGGCTTCCCTGAAGCATGGTTGTCATATTGTCGGCAGTGGTATGCTTGATACCGAAAGTGTACATGATACGTCCGCGTGCGGGGTTATTGCTATAACCTATCTCGAACAATGATTCACTGCCTGCATTGATAACATCTCCTGAGATTCCGTTGTTGTTGAAGATATCTTCAAAATTTGATTTCAAAGCCACGTAAGTGCCTTCCTGTTCCATTACATCTTTACAAGCTTGCAGTGCGATAGGGTAGAGACGTGCTTTGGATAGTTCCGGATCCGTACTTAAACGGTTTTCTCCGTCAAGACGCTGAGCGTAGCCGGATGCTTGCAGGCATACGCGGGCCAGGAGACCTTTTACGAAGACTTTGTTCACGCGTTCCACTGTTTTTGTGGCGTCTATCTCATTAGGCCACGCGCAAAGGTCTTGTGCCTCTTGCAAATCAATGATGAGCTGCTTGTAGATGACATCACGGTCTTCGCGTCCTGAATACATATTGTCGGCGTTTAATGAAGTCAGGCGTGCGGGAACATCTCCCCACATATTAATCAGGTCAATATAATGTAAGGCACGTAGCGTGAGCGCTTCCCCCAACAATTGTTTCATATTGGCATTTGTCAGGTCTGCATATTCACGAAGACCTTCAATAGCCAGATTGGCACGTTCGATAGCGGCATATATCTTAGCCCAAAGGTCGGTCCCGGTACTGGTGTTCATTTGATCGTTTCCGACTCCGGCATTGTATGTTGCCAAGTCTGCCTTTCCGTCGGCCTTGTCCGAACTGTTATAGTATTCTATATCTGTATTGTATCCATACCAAATGGCACGTGCACGATAGTTTTGCTCTCCAAATTCCTGATAGATATTGGCAATGGTGCCTTGTGCATATTCATAAGTACTGAAAATGTTCTTACCGTCTAAAGATGAAGGAGAACTTTGATCTAAGAAATCACTGCAAGAAGACAGACTAGCAAGAAGGGCGACAGCTGTCAATGATTTAATCGTTATATTTTTCATTTCTTTTTCGTTTTAGAAGTTTAAGTTAAGACCTATTACAAACTGGCGGCTCTTCGGGTATGCGGAGTAGTCTACTCCCGGAGTAAGAGCTGTTTTGTTTCGGGTGGAAACTTCAGGGTCGAAGCCTGAATAACCGGTCAGACAAAATACATTATAACATGTGGCGTAGAAACGCAAATTGTTAATACCCACTTTTCTAGTCAGGGACTGCGGTAGAGTATAACCTACTGTTAATGTAGACAGACGTAGGAAGGAGCCATCTTCAACAGCCCAGTCGGTCAATACATAACTGGTATAGGGTGACCACATGGTAGTATTGGCGTTTAATGCAGCCAACTGTGCGGGATCGTTTACCAAGTTTCCGTTGGCGTCAAGGTTTGTCCAACGTTTGCCTTCGGCCATAATGTCGATCATGTTACGGTAATAGTATTGATAGGACGAAGTATATTCAATCTTATTGGCATTATAAACGTCATTACCGATACTGTAAGTGAAGTTTGCACTCAAATCAAAACCATATACGCGACCTGAAAGGGCGAAACCACCACTGGCTTTAGGATTGGTATTACCGATAACGGTACGGTCTTTTTCATCAATGACATTGTCACTGTCGTCTATATTCTTCAGTTTTAAGGCACCCGGACGGAGATAACTGGCACCGATAACACCTGCATTGCTTGCTACATCTTGTTTCAATACCCATTTTTCACCGCTGGCATAATAGTCTTCAAAGTCACTTACTTCATAACGTCCGGCAGTTACATATCCGTAGATCTCACCTACTGAATGGCCTGGTTTCACGATGAAGTCATCCTGAATCTGTGTTGAGGCCCAACCGGATGATGCCGGATATTGTGATAATGTACCCAGGTTCTTTACTTTGTTTTTATTGAACCCTACGTTACCATTGAAGCTCAGCTCATAGTTTTTCTTGCTGATGATGTTCCAGGTAAGAGATATTTCAAAACCTTTGTTCTCAGTCTTACCGAGGTTGCGGTACTGGTAGTCATAACCGGAACCGGAAACAGGGAATGCGATTAGTAAATCTTTAGTCGTATTCTTATAATATTCGATGCTACCGGTCAGCTTGCCACCGAATAAGGTATAATCCAAACCAACGTTACGGGTAACGGTCGTTTCCCATTTCAAGTCCGGATTGGATGCGTAGGAACCACTTTGACCTGAGGCAATGCCGCTTGTCCAATAAGAAGGGAATTGATTGAGCCAAGTAGTAGAACCGGAAGACCATACGGGAGAAGTCTGGTCGGCGGGAATATTGTTATTACCTGCGGTACCATAAGAAAAACGTATTTTCAAATCATCAAGCCAATTCTGGGTCTTCTCCATGAACTTTTCTGAGGAAATACGCCATGCTACGGCAGCTGAAGGGAAATATCCCCAACGATTGCCTTTAGAGAATTTGGAAGAACCATCGGCACGGAATGTACCGCTAATCAAATATTTGCTTTGGAAATCGTAATTGACACGTCCGAAGTAGGAAAGCAAGTTGTCGTCTGCGTTAGTATATTTGTCTACACTATAAGGAGTACCTTGTGAAGACAAGGCCCAAGCCTGAGAAGCAGTAAAGCTGACAGGAAAGAAGCTCAGACGGTCATCATTCAATGAACTTTTTTTATTGATAGTCTCTTCACCAACCAATACATTCAGGTTGTGGTCTTTATTCTTGATGATATCTTTGAAGTTGTAATTTACTGTATTGGTATTGCGGAAAGTCTTACGCTGCGTGTCGGCAAAATAAGCCATCGGATGAACACCTTCTGTATCGGAACTGTTGGTACGTGCATTGTAAGTACTTGGACCATAATATTTCTTATCGGTATTGTAGTACCAGTCCAGACAGAACTCTGTTTTGAACTTGAAGTTCTTGAAGATTTCCCATGAAAAGCTTCCATTCATGTTGAAAGTCTGACGGTTCTGCTTGCGGTCTGTGTCATATACTGATGTAATCGGGTTTGTCAACTGAAAATCCGGGTCATAACTGTCACTCAAATCAGGAAAGTTAAACATCGGGTAGATCATAACGTTCTTCATGCGTGAGTCGGCTGAAGATACTTCACTCTTGCTTTCATTGGCACCTGCACCGTTTACTGTGGTATTGGCATAACGCATAGAGAAGTCGAGGCTGACTTTATCATTTACCTTGTGGTTAAGTTTTAAGCTTAAATTATCACGTCGGAAAGAAGACCCCAGCATGATAGCTTTGTCATTCATGTGGGCATATCCCATGTTGAATTTAGTTTTGTCCGAACCACCGCTAATTGTCAAGCTATGATTGAAGGTATTTCCTGTACGGCCGAATACTTGGTCTTGCCAGTCATTGGTTGGAGCGTTTTCATACAAGTCTGCATCTTGCCAGTTGCCGAAAAGACTGGTAAATTTGCTTTCATTACCTCGCAACAAGGCGTATTCTCTTTGCCATTTTACGTAATCAGTTGCGCTCAATGTCTCCAAGGTCTTTGCCATTTTTTTCCAGGAATAGTAGGTATTATAAGATACACTCAGTTTTCCTTCCTTTCCGCTTTTAGTCGTTACCAGAATTACACCGTTTGCACCGCGGGAACCGTAAATAGCTGTAGAAGATGCATCTTTCAGTACAGTCATATCCTCAATATCGGATGCAGGAATGTCGCTGATAGACTCTACCGGGAAACCGTCTACGATAAACAGCGGAGTATTGTCACCTTTGATAGAACCACCACCACGTACGCGAATTTTCATTTCTGCGTCAGGAGAACCTTCGGTAGTGGTGATTTGTACACCCGCCATTTTACCTTGCAAGGCTTCTGTTGCCGAAGCTACGGGAACGGCGCTCAATACTTCGGAACTAACCGTAGCAACGGAACCTGTGATATCTTTCCGTTTGGCTGTACCATAGCCGATAACAACGACTTCATCTAATGCTTTGGTGTCGTCAGACAAAGTTACGTCGATTTTGTTTTTTCCTTTGATTGCAATTTCTTGTGTCTTCATACCGATGTATGAAACAATAAGAGTGGCATTAGCAGGAACTTTGAGAGAGAAATCACCATTCAGATTGGTAATCGTACCATTGGAGGTATTTCCTTTTTCTACGATGGAAGCACCGATAATTGGATCTCCGGTTGCATCTTTCACATTACCGGTTGCGGTAATAGTCTGCGCTGATACGCTTAGCGAAAAAACTGCTAATATCATTAGCAGTAAAACTCGCATGTTTTTCATTCTTTTAGACATCATTTTTCTTTTAATATATAGATTGTTAATATTATAAACATTCGGTTACTTGTAAGGCTTTGTTTGTGCAAAAATAAGTCATCGACAGCGCTATCTATGTGCAATAATTGTTTTTATCATGGGAAATATTGTTTTTCCACCTCTGAGTAACAAAAAAGCGGAAGTATTGCTATATACTTTCCGCTTTCCTGTGTCTGTTTGGAAGTGTTATGTGTCAAAATTCTATTTCTTTGTGGGGAATAAATGATTGACCAGATTGTTCATATATACTTCCAGATTTGTGTATTCCGGACTTAAACTATACTTAGTACCATCGGCAGGGTCGTTCGGATCCAAATTATTTTTCTTTTCCCATTCATCCGGCATACCGTCACCATCGGTATCGACTAAAGTTTCTTCCGATTTATATTCTGGCCATCCTCCTACATCCGATGGCTGGTCTATCATGCCGTTGGTGCTACCGTGGGAACCTTCATAAGTATAATTACCTTTGCGGGTTTCTTCTACAATGCGTTTGTCTATTATGTCACGACGATACGAAGCACCGGCATATTCGAGCACGTCTTTATATGCTTTTTTCGCAGATTGCAAGGAAGTACGTTCGGCTATATTGAAAGCTTTAGAGGACAACAACTTTTTTTCAGGTGCAAAGTCTTTCTTGATTACCAGTCCGTAGGTATTGTCTCTGTTCACTTTGTAAAGAGCTTCTTTTTGTTTGTCGGTGAGTTTGGAACAAGTAGGGTCCATATAATTACCATTAAAGTAGAATATACCGTGGACACCGGCTTCATTCTTATTCGTTCCATCGTCGGCGTATGCGGTAAACAAACGTTTAAAAGAACCTTTTGTAGCGCTGAAAGGTCCCGGTTTATAATAGTTGTTAATGAAATTGTAGGAACCTCCTTCGCCGGCATAAGCTCCGTCACTACCATAATTATAGATTACATTATTGAATAAATCAACTTTTTCTTCTTCCGGTTTACCAGTATAGCGGCTTCCGCAAAGACGAGGAGTACGGTTGGTGTGATGAGCCAATAAGTTGTGATGAAAAGTTGCAGTCTGTCCTCCCCAAATGCCTCCATAGCCGTGAGCTCCTTTTTCATGAATGGAGTTGGCAAGGCTTTCGCTGATGATGCACCATTGGAGAGTGAAATTGCGATTATTATAAAAAGTGGCGCATTCATCGGTACTCCAACTCATGGAGCAGTGGTCAATGATAATATTTTGGTGGTTTTTGATGCCGTTCATAGCGTCGTCTCCTTTTTGTTTGATGTCAACTCCCATGCGTGAGCGGATAAAACGGACAATTACATTGTCGGCTTGAATGGAGAAAGTATAGTTTTTTAGGCAGATACCGTCACCTGGAGCTGTTTGTCCGGCAATGGTTAGGTCTCCATTGTTGACTCTCAGAGGTTTTTGCAGCTCTATGATTCCGTCTACTGCAAAAACGATTGTGCGAGTACCTTTTTGGTTGATAGCCCAACGGAAAGTTCCTTCGGAACCGTCATCGGCTAGTGAAGTCACTATATATACAGTACCTCCGGCACCTCCTGTTGTATACTTTCCGGCACCATCTGCTCCGGGAAAAGCTATAATTTTGTTTCGATCAGGGGTCGGATAGTCTTTCTTCTCATTATTGACACTTTTATTATCCTGTATATCAATGGATATATAGGTTGTCGCACTTACCATTATAGGTATAGTGAGTAAAATGCACAGTGCTGCCGGTAGTTTTTTATTCATGCTCTTTCTTTAGTTGATTATTGTTTTGATATGGAACTTTATTCTGATTTTCGTTTTAATGGCGTAAAGGTATGAATATTTAGGTAGCTACGTGTGTAATAATTGTTATTCGCATAGTATTTATTGTTATTTGAAACTTGTCTTTTTTTTAATTCAACCATAATTAATCAACAATAAATACAAAGTGAAAAACAAATATTGCACATGAGTATATTTCTGTTTCCATACTTTTGTGAGGTGAACTCGTTCGTAATAAAAAGGATAATCACTTTAAACTATCAGGAACATGAAAAGACTAATAAAAGGACAACTTGTTATTTGGGTTTATAAAGAAAATATATTGGGAATTATATTGTCGGCTTTCTTTTTTGGGGGAGTAGTTGCCTGTTCATCCGAACAGGCAACAGAAAAACAGTTGACAGATGAATCGGGGCTACCGGAATATCCTACCCCCGACCGTACCACCATTGTTGCTTTTCCGGGAGCTTATGGTGCAGGAAAGTATACAACAGGAGGTGCGGGAGGTACTGTATATATAGTGACTTCATTAGCTGATGATGGGGCGGTGGGTACTTTACGTCATGCTATACAGCAGAAGGGAAGACGTACAATAGTCTTTGCAGTCGGAGGAGTGATCGAATTGCAGAAACAACTAGTTATCACCATCGAGGACATTACTATTGCAGGTCAAACAGCTCCGGGGAAGGGAATCTGTTTGAAGGACAACACTTTGCGGGTGAATGCCACTAATGTAATTATTCGTTTCCTCCGTTGTCGTATGGGAGATGAAAAACGAATAGAGGATGATGCGATGAATGGTTATCAGAATAATTATCTCGGAAAGCAGAATATTATTATTGACCATTGTTCCATGAGTTGGAGCACTGATGAATGTGCCTCATTTTATGGGAATACTAATTTTACAATGCAGTGGTGTATTCTCAGCGAAAGCTTGTGGCATTCGATACATGAAAAAGAGGCTCATGGTTATGGTGGAATATGGGGTGGTTCACCTGCCACATTCCATCATAATTTGTTGGCTCATCACAGTAATCGGACTCCGCGTCTTTGTGGAAGTCGTTATTCGAATCGGGCAGATGTGGAAAAGGTGGACTTATGTAATAATGTAATTTATAATTGGACTAATGAAGGTGCTTATGGAGCTCAGGGAGGTTATTACAATATTATGAACAACTATTATAAACTAGGTCCTGCTTCCGCCAAGGATAAAACTCATGCACGTTTTTTCACCGCTTATATAGATGATGGAAAGAATGCCCAAGATGCCGGAGTATTTGGTTACTTTTATGTGAATGGCAATATAATGGACAATACATGTGTGGACTTGTCAGGCGAACAGCAGAAGGAGATTGCCAGCGCCAACGCCAATAATACTTCTTCTACTGCATTCAAGGTAAAGAATGACGAAAGAACATCTTCTGACTTATTGTTGGACATGCGCATTGATATCCTTTCTGATTACAGTTTTATGCAATCTGCTACAGACGCTTACGAAACTGTGCTGGCGTATGCAGGGGCATGGACATGTGGCTGGAAGGATAATAAGTATATCATTCCGGAGCGAGATAAGATTGATAGGCGTATTGTAAGTGAAACTACTAATGGTACTTATAGTACTAATGCATCTAAAGGTGGTGGATATGGTTTGATAGACAGTCAGGTGGATACTATAGAAAAATGGGACGAATATATAACTGCAACCTCTTCTCTTGTCGATACAGACAAGGACGGTATACCGGACGGATGGGAAATAGCAAAAGGTCTAAATCCTAATGATGCGTCTGATGGGGCGAAGTATAATTTGAGTGCTGCTTATACAAATCTAGAGGTGTATCTGAATGGCCTGGTGGAGAATACTTTTCCGGCAAGTCATCCCAAATAACTGTTTTTTAATAATTAGATTTCTTAGTTCTATTTGCTTGTGAAAGCAGGTAAAACAATGAGTATTATGATAAGTTTCATCGTTTTTTATCCGGTATTCATCGGATTATTGACCGTAAATCAGCAGAAAAGCCTGTAAAAGCATAAAGAAATGGCGTATCTTTGAACCATTAATCAATTAATAATAGAAATAATGGAAGAGAAACAAAAAACTTTGTCTGCTACAGGCTTTTCCGGTAAATATCTGGTAGCTTCACTTTTTATCCTTTCGGGGATACTACTGTTTGCCCGCAATATGGGATGGATTACTGCTGAATTGTTTAGCACGATAGTATCCTGGTATTCTCTTTTTATTATATTAGGTATATATTCGATGATACGTTGCCATTTTGTAGGAGGAATAATTCTTTTGTTGATTGGTGTCTATTTCTTATTGGGTGGGCTTTCATGGTTGCCTGAGAATTCTCAGGCAATGGTCTGGCCTCTTGCTTTGATAATAGCGGGTGTTTTGTTGATTTTCAAATCCCGAAGAAGAGGGCCTTGGTCTCATAGCCATATGGCACATCATCGCAAGGAATGGATGAAACGGAGAGGTCTGGGTATGAACTTTAAAGAAGAACAGCAACAATGCGAGTCTGTCGATGGCTTTTTGCATTCGGAAAATGTTTGGGGAGCGGCACGTCATGTCGTACTTGATGAGCTATTCAAAGGAGCTATTGTTCGTACTTCGTTCGGGGGTACAGTTATTGATTTGCGTCATACCCATATTGCGTTGGGAGAAACTTATATCGATCTGGACTGTAGCTGGGGAGGAGTTGAGATTTATGTTCCTTCCGATTGGAAAGTAGTATTCAAATGTAATACTTTCTTCGGTGGCTGTGATGATAAACGTTGGCATAACGGGGATATTAACTATGAGAGCATATTAGTAGTTCGAGGTACGCTTTCTTTTGGAGGTCTGGAGATAAAAGACTAGTGTATGAAAGCACATCCAATTATAGATTACCCTTATCGTTGGATTCCGATACTGCTGCTTTTGCTGGTGTTGGTTGCGGCTCAGGTAGCATTAGTCTGCCTATACACCGGAGCTGATTACCTTCCTGCCTTGGTAGATGGGATAGCAACGATGGGTTGGTTAGCTGCCTTAGCCTATTTGGCATGGTATGTTGTCGGGCTCGTTTCGTTGTTGCAGACAGATATTATCATGATAGTGGTAGGAAGTCTGCTTTGGCTGGCAGGTTGTTTTATGGTTTGTGATAGTATGGTACGGATAGCAGGTATATCCTATATCCCTTTTACACAGACAATCCCTTTCCGGTTATTGTTCGGGTTGCCGGTTCTGATTGCGGTAACTCTTTGGTATCGTTTGATTACCGCTAAAGAAGAAGTTTTGAATCAGGAACTTGAAAAAGAACTGATTGAGCATCAGGTAGTTGAGGCACCGGTGGAAGTTCCGGCTGGATTAATTGATCGAATCACAGTGAAAGACGGTTCACGTATTCATTTGATTAAAGCGGATGAACTAATCTACATACAAGCTTGTGGTGATTATGTGATGTTAATCACTCCTTCAGGAGAATACCTGAAAGAACAAACTATGAAATATTTTGAAACGCATCTGCCGCCTGAAACATTTGTTCGTGTTCATCGTTCGACTATTGTCAACGTAACACAGATATCACGGGTTGAACTGTTCGGGAAAGAAACATATCAATTATTACTAAAAAACGGGGTTAAGCTCCGGGTAAGCCTTTCCGGTTACAGATTATTGAAAGAAAGACTGGGATTATAAAACTGATTTTATGACTGAAGATAAAACTTTCATTTATTAATCAAAAATAAGCATACATATACTATTGTTTAGTATCCTCATATAAAATCCTCTTTATATTCTGGTTAAAGAATACAAAGAGGATTATTTTATTGACGTGAGTTGCATGGGGTATGGTGAGATGAAATCATAATTGGGGAATAAATTGCACAATACTTTCACAAGTGTCCTCCCGTCAATGCCTAAAATCAAGACAAATCTAGTTAAATAGTTTCTCCTTTTGCAATATTTATTAATTTATCTTATGGTATTTATGATTATTTTAATATATTGAAGATATTTTGGGGCATCTTTTTTTACCTCGCTAATTTTTCTTATGTTTGTAGATTAAATAATGAATGAACAGTAATGAATATGTCAACTCATCTTCTATATAATGATTTTCCAACTTTTCTGCGTAAGTATTTTCCCTATAAAGTACAAAAGATTTCGTTGAACGCGGGTTTCACTTGTCCTAACCGTGACGGGACGAAAGGGTGGGGCGGTTGTACCTATTGTAATAACCAGACCTTTAATCCTGATTATTGCCGGACAGAGAAGTCGGTCACTGCTCAGTTGGAGGAAGGTAAATGTTTCTTTGCCCGTAAATATCCTGAAATGAAATATCTGGCCTATTTTCAGGCATATACTAATACATATGCAGAGTTAGAAGGATTAAAACGTAAATATGAGGAAGCGTTGGAAGTAGAAGACGTAGTGGGGTTGGTGATTGGTACTCGTCCGGATTGTATGCCGGAAGGGTTGTTGCGCTATCTGGAGGAATTGAACAAACACGCTTTTCTAATGGTAGAATACGGTATTGAGAGTACTTGTGATAGAACTTTGCAGCGCATAAACCGCGGACATACTTATGAGGATACCGTGGAAACTGTCGGGCGGACGGCTGCTTGTGGCATTCTCGTAGGCGGACATATCATTCTAGGACTTCCGGGAGAAACATCTGACGCTATGGGGGCGCAAGCGGGAATCCTGTCTGACCTTCCTTTGTCAACTCTTAAAATTCATCAGTTACAGTTGATTCGCGGGACCCGTATGGCGCACGAATATGATATAAACCCGGCGGATTTTCATCTGTTCACGGAGGTAAACGAATATATTGATCTGGTGATTGACTATGTCGAACATCTTCGTCCGGATATGGTTGTAGAACGTTTTGTCTCTCAATCTCCTAAAGATTTATTAATAGCTCCGGACTGGGGATTGAAAAATTATGAAT
>OGEE01001117.1_pt1 | contig 15016 bp, 9 predicted proteins | sample 1570571 | NCBI WGS metagenome assembly OGEE01 (sample SAMEA2582169, study PRJEB24529) | metagenome | biome: Human gut stool | place: China | collected 2011
TGATGCGGTTTCCGTAAGATCCCCAGGCGTCGTAATAACTGTTTGCTCCGGCAATTTTACCTACCTGTCCATACATATATATATTAAGGTCGAAATTCTTATAAGAAAAATTGTTGTTGAAACCGAAAATGAATTTGGGGTCATTGCGTCCGATTAAGACCATATCTTCCTCATTCAATTTATCATCTCCATTTATATTCTTGAGTTTCACTTGTCCGGGAAGAAGTTGCGGCTGGTGGGCGGGGGCTTCCTCACCAGGTTGTAACAGTCCGTCGGCTACATAGGCAAAGACTCCGCGAATCGGGTCTTGTTCCTTCTGATAGGCAGCAGGTTTCCAGTTCGGATCTCGTTCTTTCCAACGGTCGTTATACGTTGAGAAAGTTAAATCAGTACTCCATGTAAACTGTTTAGTCTGTATATTTTGCGTGTTCAGAGTCAGTTCCACACCGTTACTTTGAGTCGAACCAATGTTGGCTGCAATGGTTTTCACTTCATTATAATGGGGAAGCGTTTTGTCCTTCACCAGCAAAGCGGAGGTCGTACGCTGGAAATATTCGGCAGTCAGGTTAATCCGGTTGTTGAAAAATCCCAAGTCCAGACCGATATTAAATTCGGTTGTCGTTTCCCATGTCAGGTTCGGGTTACCTAATTGTGATACATAGATACCTACGTGCTGTGAATCACCGAATTGGCTGCCATACCACGGGTCTGCTCCATAATAGTCGAGAGCTCCGTTGCCTACATTATAATTACCGGTTTGTCCCCAACTTAAGCGTAGTTTACCATTCGAAAGAAAGTCAGAGGAAGAACTCTTGATAAATTTTTCTTCGGAGAAGCGCCAGCCGGCGGATACGGAAGGGAAATAACCCCATTGATGTCCTTTGGCAAAGTTGGAGGCGCCGTCGGCACGAATGGTGGCAGTGAGCAGGTATTTTTCTTTCCACGAATAATTGAAACGTCCGAAGTAAGAACTCAAGCTGCTTACCGAAGCGTACGAACCTACCGGCGGTCGACTATAGTTTCCTGCTCCCAGATTATTGTACAGGAATGAATCATTGATAAAATCTTGATTACCTGCACTCATTCCTTCGGTGTTGAACTTCTGATAGGAATAACCGAAAAGAACATTGAAACTATGTTCACCAAATATTTTTTGATAATTGGCTGTCAAATCCATTAAATAGTCGTTGTTATCTTCCTGGGCTAAATATGCCTGACCGTTGACTGCCGCCCCGTATTGAGTGGTTTTCGGAAGATAAGTTTTTCGTTTCTGATATTTTCGGTCGATACCCAAATTGGCTTTTAGTTTCAGTCCCTTGATGGGTTCCACTTCTATATAAGCCGAACCCAACAATCGTTCCTTTACAGTTTTATCATTAATTTCGAGGAGAGACACCGGGTTCGGGAGTTGAGGCATCTGAGGATTGGTCGAATAATTTCCTTTTTCATCTCTGACGGGAACAGTCGGGTTGAAAGCAACAGCAGCAGTAATGATACCGGAATTTTCATTCTCGCCGTTTCCCAAAGGTACATTATCGTAGTTATTACGGCTAATATTGAAAGACAATCCGGCCTTTACGTACTTGGAAATCTGCTGGTCCAGATTTATTTTTGCAGTGAAGCGCTCCATGTCATTATTTTTCACTACACCGGAGTGGTTGAGGTAGTTGATAGAAGCCATATATTTCGTTTTTTCCGTTCCGCCGTTTATAGAAACATTATGCTGGTGCATAAGTCCGGTACGTGTGATTTCGTCAAACCAAGGAACTGTCGGCGCGTTGAGTATCTGGTCGTTCGAGTATCTGGGCTTAAAGTCCGCCGCATCATCATTCGGAATCATATAATCCTCGTAAATGCCTTCTCCTTTTTCTTTCAGCCATAGCTCGTGATAATATCGGTTGGTCTGATACATATAGTCCTGCCCGTTCAACATCTTGAATGAGTTTTTCATTCTTTGCACAGAGACATTGGCTGAGTAGTTGACGCTTGCTTTTCCTTCTTTTCCCCGTTTGGTAGTAACGATAATCACACCGTGTCCGGCCCTTGCACCGTAGATAGCGGTAGAGCTGGCGTCTTTCAGAACCTCTATCGACTCAATGTCATTCGGATTGATAGATTCGAGAATATTATCGGTTTGCCCCGCTTCGTAACGATTGCCCGAACCAAGCGTAGAACTGGAAGAAACGGGAAAACCGTCAATGATGATAAGCGGATCGTTCCCGGCGCCGACAGAGGCTGCTCCACGTATATTGAAACTACTGCCGCCGCCTACCTGTGCACTCGTCTGCACTACTTGCACACGAGTGCTCCGGTCGAAGCAGCTCCACGAATCCGAAACGTTGTGCCGCCACCAGGCTGGGCACTGATTGTATTTACCTGTAAACCTGCTGCTTTTCCGGCTAACGCATGGCTGACCGTCGTGAAGGTCTGCACGGGAGTTTCATCCATTTTGATAGAAGAAATGGCACCGGTCAGGTCTCTTTTCTTCATCGTTCCGTACCCTACAACGACAACTTCATCCAACGCCTGCGCGTCTTCTTTCATTGAGATAGCCAGATGCGTTTTGTTTCTGGTATTCACTTCCTGCGTCAGATATCCCAAGTAAGATATTTGTACGCTACTACCTTCGTCGACAGTGAGCTGAAACTTTCCGTCAATATCGGAGATAGTCCCATTTGTACCATTTTTTTCTTTGATATTGGCACCGATGATCGGTTCCCCGTAATTGTCTGTGATGATTCCGCTGATTGTACTTTTTTTCTTCTGTTGTGTGGCTTGGTTACTTTTCTTTTTTATAATGATGTCTTTACCTTGAACTGTATAACTAACATTTTGTCCTATTAAAATCTGTTCCACTACCTTCTCTATGGGTAGGTTCCTTGCTGTTACCGTAATAATCTTCTGGGTATTCAGATCGCTTGCCGCAAATGTAAATGAATATCCATTTTGCTTCTGTATGGTTTCAATGGCCTGTTTTACAGTCACGTTCTTCAACTGCATACTGATATGCTGTGCAAATGAGTTCAGATGAAGACATAACATGAGCAGGACCATGAAAAAAAACTTTTTCTTAGTTTTCATAAGTCAATGAATAAATAATTGATAAATAGGATGAGAAGTTTAGGATTTTATTTATATTTGCCTAAGCTTTCATCGATAAAGTCACTGAGGCTTTTAAGACAGAAAGTTAAAAGGAGGTCAGGGGTTGGAAAGGAACCTGACCTTTTTTTATTTCTATCTGGGAGAGTAAAATCATGTTTTTTCAAAGTTGCTTTTCATATTCTTTTAAGTTTTCAAAGGTTTAACATTCAGTCTCATTCAGGAAGTGTGATCACAATATTTTTTCCCTCAATGATATAAGTCATTTTATCGGTAGATGATAGTACAACCATAATTTCACGGATACTCTGTTCCCTTCTGCGGAAATTACCATAGAAACGGACGGAGTTTAGAGCAGCGTCTGCAATAGTGATTTTTATGTTGTAGCTTCTTTCTAGTTCCTTCACAATATCGGGGAGCAGCGCTTCGTCGAAATAGAGACGGTCGTTTGTCCATTCGGCACTGTAAGCAGCTTTAGTACTTGAAATCAATAATTTTCCGGTCTTCTTGTCTAATAGGGCTTGCTGATCCGGGTGAAGTATCGTTTCCTTTTGTTGGGTGCTGAGAGCCACTTTACCTTCGAGCAAACAAACTTTCGCTTCCAGATCATCCTGATAATTTCTGAAATTGAATTTGGTTCCTAATACCTTTACGTCCAGTTCATCAGTATGTACTTTAAAAGGAATATGTTTATTCTTGGTTACTTCGAAATAAGCTTCTCCGGTAAGATTCAGTGCCCGTTCGTTGATACCGAAGTCTTGCGCATAACTCATCTTCGAACCGGCATTGAGCCAGACCAGCGTCCCGTCCGGAAGATATAATTTGGTTTTTGAGCCGTATGGGGCTTCAATGGAAATTTGGGTTAACTGCTTGCGGATAACACTCTTTCCTGTCTGGAAAGCAATCGTTCCGCAAATAAAGACAATGATAGTCATCGCGGCAGCATACATCCATGGGCGAAGTTGGAAAGCCTTGCGTTTATTGATACCTTGTTGGGTAGTTTCTCCGGTTCGTCTCAGGAATAGTTGATAAGCTCTGTCTTTGTTGAAGCTATGAACATCGTCTGCCTCATTCGAGGCGGCTATCCATACCTCCTGTATATCGGAGAAATATTTTCTGTTTTCTTCCGAGGCATTCAGCCATTCTTGAAATGATTGCATTTCTTCCGGTGTCAGGCTATTGGTCAGATATCCGGTAATCCAATCGTGGACTGTGTCTGTATGTAGTGATTGTTCATCCATAAATAATGATTGCCTTTATATATACTACAGTTTTTTAGAATAAGAGGGTAGGGTAAAAAGCGAGAAAAATGCATAAAAAAGTTCCAAATTCTTTCTTGAGTACTACTAATGCGTTCTTTATGTGATATTTAACCGTATTGACGGAGATGCCAAGTTCCTGAGAAATTTCTTCGTAGCTCATCTCTCGGAAGCGGCTCATCATAAATACCTGCTTGCAGACAGGGGGAAGTTTTTGAATCACTTCCTGAATTTTATGTTCCAGTTCTTTCTTTATTAGCGTCCCTAGAGGTTGCTGATTGTCTGGGATGATATTTTGCAGTTGGATTCCTGCCCGTTCCATAACAGAAAAACGGATTTCCACTTCTTGTTGTTTGAGAGCCAGATAATTCAGGCATTTATTACGTACGGCTATAATTAAGTAATTACGTAGAGGAGGAACAAGTTCCAGATTCTCCCTAATCTCCCATAAGTGAAAAATAACATCACTGACTATACTTTCTGCTTGTATTTTATCCTTCAGCATATAATAACTAAGTTTGCAGAGAGCAACATAATGATAGTCATACAAATACTTGTATGCCTCGTTGTCTCCTGCCTTTAGCTTTTTTATTATGATTTTTTCATCAACTGGATTCATAGTGTGCTTTTTCATCTCTGCAATATTCGGATAATATATTGAAAGATGCAAATTAATTGGAGGAAAAATACTCTCTCCCCATTTTCATTTATGATATATTCTTCCACAAACTAAAAACTGAGGATATGAAAAATTAATGATGATTACTGATTGAAATATGAATACATTTATATCTTGTATTTTAATTAATTTTTTCATATTTTTGCAGGGTATTTTTGAATATTTGTGAAAGACATGAATGGTTTTGTAAAAATGGGAAGATGTTTGTTTTTTGTGCTTCTTCTCATAAGTAGTACTGTAAGTAAAGGGCAGATTTATAAGTATATAGGTCTGGAGGACGGTTTGAATAACCAAAAAATATACCATATCCAAAAGGACCAACGGGGCTATATGTGGTTTCTGACTCAGGAGGGGATAGACCGTTATGATGGCAAACATATCAAGCATTACAACTTTTCAGACGACAGTATGAAACTGGATTCACGTATTGCCTTAAACTGGCTCTACATGGACAGCGAAAATGTATTATGGGTAATCGGTCAGAAAGGTCGTATTTTCAGGTACGATTTGCAACATGATAAATTCGAACTGGCTTATGTGCATCCGGAGTTGATTAGAAATAAGTCGCAGGCATTTCTGAATTACGGTTATTTGGACAAGAGTGACCGTATATGGTTATGCTGTAAAGATAGTATTATCTGGTATAATATTCGTACCGGAACAACGACACATATGCCGGCGCCGGCTATTGGTGAAATAACTACCATTGAACAGGCGGATGGTAACCATTTTTTTATTGGTACGGGAAGCGGTCTGTTTCGTGCCGGAATAGGAGATGGGAGTTTGAAACTGCTATCCGATGAAACGGTGGAAAGTATCAGTACACCAGTGCATGAACTCTATTATCATGTCGTCTCAAAACAACTGTTTATAGGAAGCTACAAAGAGGGTGTACTTATATATGACATGGAGGGGACAGGGAAAATCATTCCTTGTCAATCACCCAATAATGTAGAGATAAACCAGATAGTTGCTTTGAACGCTCATGAGCTTTTGGTAGCTACGGGTGGAAAAGGTGTATATAAACTGGATGTGAATACCTATATGAGTGAGCCCTATATAACTGCCAATTATAGTAGTTATAACGGGATGAACGGAAACAATATCAATGATATCTATGTAGATGAAGAAGAACGTATCTGGCTTGCCAATTATCCTACCGGTATTACCGTTCGTAACAACCGTTATGGAAGTTATGACTTGATAAGGCATTCTCTTGGCAATAGCCGCTCACTGGTGAACGATCAGGTTCATGATGTATTGGAGGACAGTGATGGCGACCTTTGGTTTGCAACCAGTAACGGTATCAGTATCTATCAGACTGATACAAAAGAATGGCGTTCTTTTTTCAGTTCTTTTGATCCGGTACCTGATGATGAAAATCACATTTTCTTAGCGTTGTGTGAAGTCTCTCCCGGTGTGATATGGGCGGGCGGTTTTACATCAGGTATTTACAAGATAGAAAAGAAGAAGGGGTTTAAGATAAGTTACCTTTCTCCTGCTGCTATTGCAGGGGTACGGCCCGATCAATATATTTTTGACATAAAAAAGACTCGGGCGGTGATATATGGTCCGGAGGGTATTATCATTTGAAACGCATCAATCTTGAGACTAAAAGTGTGCGTTTATATCCGGGAGTAAACTCTATCACTACCATTCAGGAGAAGGATTCCCGGCAGATGTGGATTGGTACCCGAATGGGGCTCTATCTGCTTGACAAACAATCCGGAGTTTACAGGTATATTGACCTGCCTGTTGAATCTCTCTATATATGCGCATTATACCAAAGAGAAGACGGAATTTTGTATATTGGTACCCGTGGAGCCGGACTTCTTGTTTATGACATTAATAAGAAGAACTTTATTTATCAGTACCGAAGTGACAACTGTGCGCTGATCTCCGATAATATTTATACAATTCTTCCGCGTCAGGACGGGAGTCTCCTGATGGGTACGGAAAATGGCATAACGATTTATTCACCTGAGGAGCACTTCTTTCGTAACTGGACACGGGAACAAGGATTGATGAGTGTTAATTTTAATGCAGGCTCTGCTACGACCTATAACAAAAGTGCGCTTGTTTTCGGGGGAAATGACGGTGCTGTCAAATTTCCAACAGACATACAGATACCGGAGCCACATTATTCGCGTTTGCTATTGCGTGATTTTATGATAGCTTATCATCCTGTTTACCCGGGTGATGAAGGATCACCTTTGGAAAAGGATATTGACGAAACTGACCGGCTGGAACTAGCTTACGGACAAAACACGTTTTCTCTTGATGTAGCTTCTATCAACTATGATTATCCTTCCAATATTCTTTTTTCATGGAAAATCGATGGTTATCATAAAGAGTGGAGCCGTCCGAGTCAGGATAACCGGATTATCATCAGAAATCTGCCTCCCGGCAGTTATACATTACAAATTCGTGCCGTATCCAATGAAGAAAAATATAAGACTTATGAGACAAGAAGCATTCAGATTATTATAACGCCTCCTGTATGGGCCAGTGTATGGGCTATGGTGGGATATGTAATTCTGTTGGTGTTGGTTATGGGTATTATATTCCGTATCATCATGTTGCATAAACAGAAGAAGGTGTCGGACGAAAAAACACGGTTCTTCATTAATACGGCACACGACATACGTACACCGTTAACATTGATAAAAGCTCCATTGGAGGAAGTCTTGGAAAATCGCATGGGGGCTGAACAGGCACTACCTCATATAAATATGGCTCTTAAAAATGTGAATACATTACTTCAGTTGACAACCAACCTGATAAATTTCGAACGGATAGATGTCTACTCTTCCACTCTTTATGTTTCTGAGTATGAGTTGAATACTTATATGAATGATGTTTGCGCCACTTTCCGCAAATATGCCGAGATGAAGCATGTCAGGTTTGTTTATGAAAGCAATTTTGACTATTTGAGTGTGTGGTTTGATAGTGACAAAATGGGCTCTATTCTGAAGAATATTCTCTCAAATGCATTGAAATATACACCTGAAGACGGTAGTGTGTGTATTTACGCTTCCGAGGAAGGAAATAGTTGGAGTATTGAGGTGAAAGATACGGGAATCGGTATTCCAACGTGTGAACAGAAGAAATTGTTCAGAAACTATTTTCGGGGTAGTAATGTCGTTAATCTGAAGGTGACAGGTAGCGGAATCGGACTGATGCTGGTATACAAACTGGTTAAGTTACATAAAGGTAAGATTCAGATTCAGAGTGCTGAAAATCAAGGAACTTGTGTACGGATTACTTTTCCGAAAGGAAATAGCCATTTCCATAAAGCAAAATTTATCTCTCCCAAAACACCGGATGAACGTTTGGAGACTATTGTAACAGGTGATACGCCGGGATTACCGGATATGGAGATATCCCGGATCAACAGTTCCTTGCAGCGTATTTTGATAGTGGAGGATAATGATGATTTGCGTAATTATCTGGTGGATATGCTTCGGACGGGTTATAATATCCAGTCCTGTCCGAATGGAAAGGAGGCTCTTATTATAATCCGGGAATTTAATCCGGATCTCGTCATATCCGATATAATGATGCCTGAGATGGGTGGAGATGAACTTTGTGCAACTATAAAGGGGGATCTTGAGATGTCTCATATTCCGGTTGTTTTGCTGACTGCGCTGGGGGATGAGAAACATATGCTCGAAGGATTGGAAATCGGAGCGGATGCTTATATTACCAAACCTTTTAGTGTGGGGATACTCAAAGCAACGATTAAGAACATACTAACAAATCGTGCTTTGCTCCGCCGGGTTTATAATAGTATCGAAGATGAAGAACCGAATTTTCCGGTTAATTGCACTAATACCTTAGACTGGAAATTCATTGCTTCTGTCAAGGAATGTATAGAGAAGAACATGGGGGATTCGGACTTTAATGTGGAAATGCTCAGCAACCTGCATTATATGAGTCGTACGAGCTTCTTCAACAAACTCAAGGCATTGACTGGCTATGCTCCGGCTGATTATATCCGGCTGATACGTTTGCAACATGCTGCACAGTTGCTGAAGCAGGGTGAATATACAATAACGGAGATTGCCGACAAAGTCGGATTCTCGGATGCGAAATATTTCCGTGAGGTATTTAAAAAGTATTATGGAGTAAGTCCGAGTAAGTATGTAGAGGCGGAGAAGATACATTCTCAGTCTTCAGAGCAAGACTGACTAGTAAAAAGCCCTGTAAGAATGATTGGTTCTCACAGGGCTTTTTCTATGTCTTAATTTTATGGAAAAGGGGTACTTAAATTTATAACATCTTATTAGAACCAAGTATAATCAACATGGTATATCCAAGTATCAGTCCGATAATTCCCATGATTATACCGACTTTCTCCATATCCTTTTGTTGGATCATGCCTGTGGCATGTGCCAAAGCGTTGGGCGGAGTACTGATAGGCAATATCATTGCTAATGATGAACCGATTGCCACTCCGATCAATAAAGTTTCTACACCTCCCAGCGAAGACAGGTTCTCACGCATACTGCTTCCCGCAATGGCAAGAATGGGAACGAGCAATGCGGCAGTCGCCGTGTGTGAGATGAAGTTTGCCATGGCGTAACAAATCAGTCCGGAGCCGACAATCATTAATACAGGAGGCCATGTGTTGAATGGGATTGCTTCGATCATGTGTTTGGCGAGTCCGGTTTCCTGTAAGGCAACCCCTAGTGCGAAGCCGCCGGCTACCATCCAGAGTACGCTCCAGCTGATTTCTTCCAGGTCGCGTTTGGTGATAACTCCTGTTATACAGAATACGGCTACCGGAATCATGGCTACCACGTTGGAGTTAACTCCTGTCACCTTGTCGAACATCCATAATACGACCGTGATGGCGAAAGTAATATAAACTACGACCGAACGCCAGTCCTTTTTTGCTTCGCCTTCAATTTGTAATTCAATATTCTTTTGTTTGAAAGGGAACAACCGCAAAAGAATAAACCATGCAATAAACAGTACGATAATGGTGTAAGGCAGCATAAAACTCATCCATTCTCCGAAGCCGATATTCAAGTTCAACCCTTCCGGATCATTCAGGTATTTTAGTGCAATGGCGTTGGGTGGCGTACCGATAGGAGTTCCCATACCGCCTACATTAGCAGCTACGGGAATGGCCATGGCCAGACCGATTTTTCCTTTGCCGTCTGCCGGAAGTGCCTTTAATACAGGGGTGAGGAAAGTGAGCATCATGGCAGCTGTAGCCGTGTTGCTGAGGAACATTGAAAATGCAGCCGTAACAAGAATGAATCCTAATAATACATAGCGTGATTGTGTTCCGAAGGGGCGTAACATGACACGTGCCAACAATACGTCCAGACCGCTTTTGGTCGCAGCAATGGCAAGTATGAATCCACCGATAAATAACATGATGATAGGATCGGCAAAGCAGTGCATAATGGACTTATATTTAACTGTCTGTCCCAATTCTCCTGCTGGAATATCTTGAGTGAGGAACCATAAACTGCTGTCGGAAACGGTAAGTAATAGTAATACGACAATCAGTACGGAAGTAGTCCATGCAGGGACAGCTTCGAAAACCCACATAAGTGTGGCAAAAATAAAGATAGAAATCAGTCTTTGTTCTATAACGGTTAACCCTTCTATACCAAATGTGTCGATAGGGAGGAGCCATAGAATAAGGGAAATGGTAATAGCTACGGTTAACTTAATACATCTGGCCACTGCCTGATTCTTTGCCAACCGTCTGGCTTTCTTTAAATCCTGATAAGCTTCCACTAGATGGAAGCCATGAAAAATCTTGTACATAATATTAGAATGAGATAAAATTAAAAAACGGTGCAAAAATAGCTTTTTATTCTATATGTCATAATTTAGCGAGAAAGTTTTTTCAAAGCCTTTCCTATTAAAATGTTTTTAAGGGAGTATTATAGTAGGTTGCTAATTTATTATTTTTATTTTTGTACCGTTCTTTTGTTGATTTGATAATAACTATAATTAAAACCATGAAAAAACTGACAGTCTTACTAATGTGTGTATGTTGTGTATTTACTGCACAGGCACAAAAGCAATTTACTCTGAATTCTCCGGGCGGGAATCTGCAAACTACTATTACCATAGGCGATCAACTGACTTACGATATTACTTGTGACGGACGGCAGATTCTGGCTCCCTCGCCGATAGCCATGTCGTTGGACAACGGAGAAGTATGGGGTGAGAAAGCGAAATTGTCCGGTACTTCCCGGAAAAGTGTTGAGCGTATGGTGTCTTCTCCCTTCTATCGTGCCAATGAATTGAGAGATCATTATAATGAACTGACATTGCGGTTTAAAAAAGACTGGAATGTGGAATTTCGAGCATACGATGACGGAATCGTTTATCGCTTTGTTAGTCGGGCTAAGAAGCCTTTCAATGTGCTGGATGAGATTGTTGACTATCAGTTCCCGTTTGATGCGGTTGCTTCCGTGCCTTATGTGAATAGAGGAAAGGACGGTGATTATGAATCTCAGTTCTTCAACTCTTTTGAAAATACATATGTTACAAATAATCTGTCTAAACAAAATAAGAAGCGTTTGATGTTTCTGCCGCTAGTGGTGGAAGCCGGTGATGGGGTTAAGATTTGTATTACCGAGTCCGATCTGGAGAATTATCCGGGGCTTTTCTTGTCTGCTGCTAAAGGTGAAAATCGGTTGAGCGGCAAATTTGCTCCATATCCGAAGCGTACTGTTCAGGGCGGACATAACAAACTTCAGATGTTGGTGGCAGAACGCGAGGATTATATAGCAAAGGTGGATAAGCCCAGAAGTTTCCCATGGCGCATGGCTATTGTGACTACTTCCGATAAAGACTTGGCGTCAAGTAATCTGAGCTATTTGCTGGCTGCGCCTTCACGCTTGTCGGATCTTTCATGGATCAAACCCGGCAAAGTGGCTTGGGATTGGTGGAACGCATGGAACTTGGATAGTGTCGATTTCGCTACCGGAGTGAATAATGCTACTTATAAAGCATATATTGATTTTGCTTCGTCAAAGGGCATAGAATATGTGATACTTGATGAAGGTTGGGCGGTCAATCTGAAGGCGGACCTGATGCAGGTGGTGAAAGATATTGATTTGAAAGAGTTGGTAGATTATGCCGCTGACAGAAATGTAGGTATCATTCTTTGGGCAGGTTATTATGCTTTCGAACGTGATATGGAGAATGTCTGCCGTCATTATGCTGCAATGGGGGTGAAAGGCTTCAAAGTCGACTTCATGGACCGTGACGATCAGGAAATGACCGCATTCAACTACCGGGCCGCCGAGACTTGTGCTAAATATAAGATGATCCTCGATTTGCACGGCACACACAAACCGGCAGGTCTGAACCGTACTTATCCGAATGTGTTGAACTTCGAAGGGGTAAACGGACTGGAGCAGATGAAGTGGAGCCCGGCTTCACTCGATCAGGTGAAATATGATGTGATGATTCCTTTTATTCGTCAGGTTTCCGGTCCTATGGACTATACACAGGGCGCGATGAGGAATGCTTCGAAAGGTAATTATTATCCTTGCAATTCAGAACCGATGAGCCAGGGGACACGTTGCCGGCAGTTGGCTTTGTATGTGGTGTTCGAGTCACCTTTCAATATGTTATGTGATAACCCGAGCAACTATATGCGCGAGCCGGAATCAACAGATTTCATAGCTGCCATTCCGACTGTATGGGATGAAAGCATTGTGCTTGACGGTAAAATGGGAGAGTACATTGTCACTGCACGCCGGAAAGGGGATGTCTGGTATATAGGCGGAATTACTGATTGGACGGCCAGGGATATCGAAGTCGATTGTTCTTTTTTGGGAGATAAGGCATATAACGCCACTTTATTTAAAGACGGAGTCAATGCTCACCGTGTCGGACGTGACTATAAACGGGAATCTTTCTCTGTAAAGAAGGATAGCAAGTTGAAAATTCATCTGGCTCCCGGAGGAGGTTTTGCACTTCAAATAAAATAGCCGTTTTAAGGTATAATAAAAAGCTATGTCATAGGTATGGTTTGAAACTGATTCGGTGCTGCATCAGGGCTTTGATACAGCACCGAATTTTCTTTGTTACGATAATGCCGCAATGGCTGTACCTATCAGATTCGCATTATTCATACTTTTTATATCAACTGTAACATCTTTCAAACCGAACAAGTCGAAAAGCTCCTTTAATTCCTCTGTAACAATACTGTGATAATTCTTATCTTTTCTGTTCTCACTCCAGAAAAGACTGCCTTCAGCCACCAGGCAAATCCTACGTATATCTTTATTGTATGATTTCAACAACATGACAAGCCCTGTAATTGAAGCGGCCACCAACTGTGCCGATCTGGTATATATCCATTGCGCCACTTGTACATATACATCCTTGTATATATCCGGATAGTTCATGATAGCGGTAAGTTTTTGCGCATCAAATTTTTCTTCAAATTCTTCTAAAGGAAAAGTTGCTTTTAAAATATCTCCCAGATACATACCGGATACTGCTTTCTCGAAACGTTGTTTTCTGGGGTTACCGGAAATTACATCGACTGTATTATCCACTCCGGTAAGAAATGGCGGATGAAAATTCCCGGATTCCAAATTGACGGGAATCATGCCTTGAATATTATCCGCTGGATTCAGCTTTTTTATTTTGTCGGCTGGGATGAAAGTAGCCATATTAGTGCCTGTTCCTACAATCAGTCCTATATATGCGTCATAACTGTTGTCTGTAAGTCCTGCAAATAAACTGGCTACGGTGTCATTCAATACTTTTATATCCGTAAACTTGATTTTATTCTTTTCATTCAGGTAGTTGAGTAGGGGATTCCCGATATATTTTCCAATCATCTCTTTGATGTCAACTCCCTTTGTCCAGCGCAGCAGTTTTGCATCCCCGCCGGGCACGGATTCGGTCGGATAAGAAAAGCAATAGCCGATAGGCATTTCCTCCTCCCGTTTTATTCCGGTGATCATATCTGCCAACTCTTTAAATAATTCCTCTTGGGTATACCCCAGCGATTTCATGATCGACATATCTTTCTTCCAACCATTGTTGGGATGAATGTCCGGTACCGATTTGCTGAAATCAACGAGTGCTACCCGATAATTGGTTCCTCCGAGATCAAGCACAAGTGATTTACCGTTGATATTGTCAGCCTTCGGAGTAATAAAGGTAGGAATGCATTGGATTTCAGCGTTTTCAGTGTTCAATCCTTTTTCTACTTTTTCTTTAAATGAACGGGCTATTGCTTTGAGCTGTTCATTATCTAACTTAAAAATATTTTTCTCCATGATATTGACTTTTTAATCTATATAATATGTTTATGTATGAATAACAACTAAAGCTTTGTTTTGCTTCTCTCTTTTTTATTTAGTAACTATTCTTATTCTCTCTCACCAACTTCCTCCACCTCTGAAACGCCCTCATCAAGGTTTCTTCCTGTATCACTTCTTCCATTTCATAATGTTCCACAAAGAGATACATCGACTTTTTATACATTATTCTTATTATTATAAAACAACATTGGAATTTAGATTGGATTTCTTGGTATGGACATAGTGAAATGTGTTTTTTGGCTTATGATGAATCAAAAAATAATCAATATAAACCTTTTTTTTCCTATGGTTTGACGGAAAATGTTGATGGACATTTGGTAGGAACATCATTTCATAATTTTGATATGCCGCTTATTAGGTATGATACAGGGGATTTGATTGCTTCTGAAAATAGAAAAGGGCAATTAATGGAAGCATTTTCAATTACACAAGGAAGGAATGCCAACGCTTTATCCGATTCATATCTCATATTCTCATGTTTTTTGTATAACTAATTTATTCTCAATTAATTAATTTATGAGAAATAAAAAGGGACAGAGTTATTTCTCATAGTTTTTCTGTTGTTTTCCCTCATAATCGATTCATTTCTCATAGCCTCCTCTCCTGTTCTTTCTTCTCTCTACTCCATATTTTTCTCCTGCCATATGCTTCTTTTT
>OGEE01001134.1_pt1 | contig 14752 bp, 27 predicted proteins | sample 1570571 | NCBI WGS metagenome assembly OGEE01 (sample SAMEA2582169, study PRJEB24529) | metagenome | biome: Human gut stool | place: China | collected 2011
AACCAATCTTTTATTAACCTTAATAATCTAATACCATGAAAAACACGATGCAAAGGTACAAATAATCTTGTAACCTGCAATAGTTTATACCTAAAAACTTTAAGAATTTAACTCTCCTTAAAAGTTTTACCATCCCAATTAAATTTTCTTTGCACTTTTATTGCATTTACAGCCTTCTTATCGTCAGCAGGCAGGAAAGGTAAAGCCAAGCGCACTACGAGACTGTTTTCGTGTTGCAGGAGCAGAGCACTCACGATTTTAAGTTCAATTTTCCCCTTGAGTTCCTCAAACTTAGCCTCGCTCATCGTATCGGGTTTGGCAACAAGACCGGAAGCCAATTGCTGCAAAGATTTTCCATCGAAAATCCTGCTGGCATCCTGCTCCTGCCAATCCTGATTAAAGAGATAGAGTTCACTCTCCTTCTCTACTCCGGCAAACGTTTTCACCACGCAAAGCAGCGAATCGCCGTTAGCCGATGGCAGTTTTTTCATCTGCAAAGTAGCGCTCTTACTCGTTCTCAACTGAGCGAAATCAGCAGTCAGCGTATCCATCACACTCGTTTCGCCTAAAAGATTCTTCACTTCCGCCTTCACTCCCATCTCCTGCAGCTCAGCAAATTCCAGCCGCAGGTTGTGGTTGAGATATGGCACAACAGAATCGGGCATCGAAACCAGCAAGTCTTTCATCGACTTGGCTTCCATGCCCATACTTGCCATCATCAGGCAAGCACATAATATATATTTTATCTTCTTCATCACTATAATTCCTTAGACCATTTCTTTCCCCAAGGAGTGAAGAGCCAAATCAAAAATGCCGTAGCCGGAACTAAGCATATTGCAAAAGTTAAAGCCAATGTATTCATTTTTGAAGCTTATGTTTTTTAGAGATTCTCTAAGAATTTCTTACCCCATTTTGTATGAAGCCAAAGCGCCATAGCCCCAGCAACGACTGTAATCGTCGCATAAATCATAATTAATCCTTCCATAACACTTATTTTTTTAATATTCTAAAACCAACATATGCCAAAATAGCTGTGGAAGCTAGTCCAAAAGAAAGCAATCCCCAAACCATCGCATCGTCATATTTTTCTTTCATAACCATAGACAAGATACATCCTGCAACATTGGTTGTAAAATTAGCCTTAGCTAAATCATAAAAGAACTTACCAAGATTCTCTCGGCTCGTTTTTTCCTTTTCTCGATCTTCTCTTGCAGTCATATTTCTCTATTTTCCGACAAAATTACGGAAAATAAATGTAACTTGCAAATGATTTGCTCATTTTCTTTCGAAATTTAACCTAAAAAAGACGAAAAAGAGGAAAGCGCTTCATTACGAAACACTTTCCTCTAATTATCTAATCATTAATCGTACAATCTTCTTTCAGAAGAGATTTACTCCTCAACAGCAGCCTGTGCCGCAGCAATAAATCACGTAGGAAAGCCTCATTTCAGCGATTGCTCTAAACATAGTTTTAACAACTTATGCTTTTTTGTCAACAATTTCTTTTCCATATACCTTATTATATACACGTACCTTATTATATATATTACTTTTTCTGAAAGTCATGTTTAATAATTAGGCATGTTTTTTCTGATAGGCCACACTTTGATCAACAGTTTGACCAACAGTTTGAGTCATATTCAGCAACTTCTCATTTATTTTTTCCAATACCTTAATTTGTCCTCTAAGATAACTTATTTCCTTGTCTTTATCATTATCAGACATTTCTTCAGTAGGTAGTTCACCCTGATGGTTCAAGCCTGGGGAATTGTCCGAGCTAGAACTATCATTCAAGTATTTGGTTCCTTCATAAAAGAAGTCCATCTTCACATCCAAAGCGTCACATATCCGTTCAAGAACACCAGATTTAACGTCTTGTACATTGAACTGATTGCTGAGGTTAGGCTGAGACATATGAAGTTTCTCAGCCAACTCACTTATACTAATTTTTCTTTTCGTCAAGATCTGACGAAGTTCAGGACCATTCATAAAACAATTATATTGTAGTTAAACATTCTTAAAATATCACTGATTATTTATATTTTTATCAGTTTTTGATTATCTTTGCAGATAAATATCACGAAAGTGTTACGCAATACTTGCGTATTTCGTATGCAAATATACAAAATAATTATAATATGACCAAGAATAACGAAGATATTTTGAATAAAATTTATTCAGGCACAAAGAAAGGTGAACTGATAAAGAAGAAGAAACAGCTGGTAGAGTCTTACTTGTACAAGTACGGAAATCTCATTCTTGAATGCAAGCTAAAGCCAACACCAGTGATAGAAAATCTCGCAAAAGAGTTTGGTTTAACCAGAGCAGGAGTAACCAATATTCTTCGACGAGAAGGTGTTTATGCAGGACGATTTAATCCTGTAATATTTCCAAAGAAATAAGTATTATGAGTGAGAGAGTTATTTTTGAAAACAAGAATGTTTCTTATGAGACTTTCTTGAACGACCTAGCATCCTTCCTGGCTCCTAAGATAGCCCTGATGATTAAGAACCCTCCTAAGGAGTTTTATAGTCAAAGGGAGTCCATGAAAGTCTTCGGGGTAGGAAACGTAAGAAGATGGTTAAAGGAAGGTAAACTTAAACCGTTTTCAAAGCGTAAAGGTAAAATTGAATATAAGGTTAGCGATCTCCAGGAGCTTCACCGGAGAGAGCAAGATTACTTTTAGAAACAGGTGATATGTACAAAATAAAAAGAAGATATCAAGTTGTAAAGAAACAACCTTGGGTTGTGGATTTGCTTCTAAAGATAAATCCTAAGCATTTCGCTCTCTATGAGGCTAAAGATGACTGTCGAAAAAGTCTCATGGAAATCAATAAGACCATACGGTCTTTACCAGTACGATGGAGACGTGGTTCTTTCTCTCTATCCCATATACGAACTATACTCTTATTAGATGATAAAATAGAGGTAAAGTACAAGTCCGGAAAGGGATGTATGGTTTTTTATATAGAAGAATTAAACTGATACGATATGAATACTGATAACAGCTGGATAAAACTTCCACGAATGTTCATGAATTGGCAGTGGTATCAAAATACCAACATGGTTCATCTGTATCTCTATCTGTTGCTCAATGCTAATATAGAAAATAAGCTCTACTTTGGAATATCCATACAGAGAGGCGAATGTCTGGTATCTCTATCTACTCTTTCAAGAGATACAGGAATATCACGAGATTCCGTTAAGAGATACCTGAAAAAGCTCAAGGATACCAAAGATATCAGCTACAAAAAATTGAGCAAAGGACGTATTATTGTCCTTCTCGACTTTGATAAGTTTCAGCCTGTAGGAATCGACGAGCCTACGCCTAATTGGATTAAACTTTACAGGAAAATATGTGACTGGCAGTGGTATCAAGATGCCAAGATGGTTCATCTGTTCGTGCATTTGATGTTGAAGGCAAGTATTATGAAAGGAAGTGATTTGTCTGATTCCTGGCAGCTGTGTACTAGTTTGAGAATATTAAGCAAGGAAACTGGGCTTAGCTTGCAGAACATCAGAACCTGTATCGGTAAGTTACAAAGAACTGGAGAAATAACGTTTAGAACTTTACCAACACACCAACAAAGCATCATAACCATCTACAACTCTGGCAGTTACCAAACATCAAAGCGACAAATCGCCCCGATGTCGCCCCAATGCCGCCCCAATGCCGCCACAATGTCGCCCCTACCTAAAGAATATAAGAATATAAGAAATAAAGAAAGTAAGAAAATCAACACCAACAACGCGCGCACGCACGAAGAAGATTTCGTTGATTTTTCAGAAAAAGAAACATCAAAAGAAAACCAACAAAAGAAAGGTGAGAAAGAAAGTTTTCTTTCGCTTTCTCTTCACGATGATGTTTGGTTGGGTGCAATAAAGAAGAAGTTTGCTTTCAAAAGCATTGAAGAAGTGAAAGACAAAGTGGAGAACTTTGATTTGCATTATATCTGTAGAGGCAATAAGGAGCACAAAGATATAGTTGATTACAAAAGCCATTTTTACGATTGGCTTAAGTTTAACCTGATGGAGCAATCTCCACGCAAACGCAAATGCACTCCTAATGCAGAACGTTGGGAAGGAGAGAAATTTGTTCCTAAAAGCTCGGAAGGAGGTATATACAATGGTCCTTTCTGATTTCAATTACGATACTGATTACTGCTACAGATGGCTGACGTTTCTGTTTAGCGAAGAAGTAAAACTGAGATATAGAGAATACAAAATTCACAAGCAACAGCAAGAAGCAATACACAAGGTAGCAGACTGGATGGCAACATCAAAGTCTAGATTTGGGCTTGTCCTTAATGGAATTACCGGTAACGGAAAGACTACTCTGGTAAAAGCCATGCAGAACTTTTATAATATTTGCAAGTTCAAGAATCCTCTGAATGAAGAAGAGGCAGTCTTCTATACACATGCAAGTATTACGTTTCTGACATCGAAAGAACTGTATCATCTGTATGCCTCAGATAAAAAGAGATTTGATAGATGTATGAATACGTTCATCCTCGCTGTCGATGACTTGGGCACAGAAGAGAGTGATTTCTGTCAGTACGGGAACAGATATAAACCGCTAGAGGAGCTGTTGTCTTATCGGTATGAAAGAATGCTGCCAACGATAGTAACAACCAATCTCAGCGGTAAGGCTATCCGTGAGAAGTATGGTGATCGCCTTGCAGACCGTTTCAATGAAATGATGCTAGTTGTGACCATGCCTGATATAAACTTCAGGAACCCATAGATTGAATAAGCGAGCACAGAAGCGTCAAAAAGAGGAAAGGCTGTAAGTTGCACAACTGGTGTGAGAAAACGTCTAGAAATGCGAAGAAAACGGCAAAAACGATAATTAATATGAAGATTTACGAAGAAGTTCTTAGAAAAACCAATAGTGGGCTTGAAATATTCATCTACTATTTGGGAAAGGAATGTCTTAATAAGAAATTTAAGAGTCCGTTTCGAAGTGATGACAAGCGACCGTCTTGCCATCTGTATGAGAATAAGAATAAAAATGGTGAGACAACCTACTATTTGCAAGATTTTGGAGACAGTAGATGTTGCGGAAACTGTTTTGAAATCGCAGCAAAGGTTCTGAACATAAATATCAATACGGATTTCTATGAACTACTGAAGAGGATTGACCAGGATTTGTGCCTCAATATCATTGAACCTAGTAATCCAAATGTAGAGAAACGTCCGCTGGTTGATATTGTTCAGATAAAGAAGGAAATTACTAAAGGGCGTACATCTAGTATAAAGTCTTTCACACCAGTGATACAGGATTTCCAACCTTCAGAAAAGGAATATTGGGGGAAATATGGTATAGATGAAGATACGCTGCAGAGATACAATGTTCATAGTTTGAAAAGTGTTTCCTTTACAAAAAAAGAAGGTAATGCCTTCAATATATATGGAAGCAAAACTGTCCCAGCATTCGGATATTTCTTCAATGAAATGACAGGGCTTAAGGTGTACCGCCCCAAAGCTGAGAACAGATTTCTTTATGCTGGGAACTTACCTTCACCTTATGTCTTCGGTTGGGAACAGCTTCCTGCCAAGGGGGAGTTTGTCTTCATCACCGGTGGAGAAAAGGATGTTCTTTCTCTTGCGGCGCACGGATATAGTGCCATCGCTTTCAATAGTGAAACAGCAAAGATACCAGAAGATAAGCTTCTAGAACTTTCTGAAAGATTTCATAAAATAATATTTCTTTACGATACAGATACTACAGGAGTTAAGGAATCGAGTTTAAGAGTAGAGGAATACAAGAATAAATATAATGTAAGAAGAGTGCAGCTACCTCTTGCCGGAACAAAGGCAGAGAAGGATATAAGCGATTATTTTGCTCTAGGAAATAGTTCTGAGGATTTCTCTAGTCTGATAACGAATATAGTATAAAAGGTAAATAATAAGAATATGAAACAAGCAATTGGTTTTCTACAATACTCATCTGAGTATATATGCTTTTCCGCTATATCAGAAAGCGATAAAGAAAAGCTTTTGGAAGAAGGGTATTTAGCATCCTTTTTCCCTAGTTGCGTCTATGCTATAGACTGCAAGATTTTTAACCATCCTCATCATGGTATTGGCATCAGAAATATTAATGATGGCGTTGAATTTCTAAATTTCAATAACATGAAGAATCCTATTTCTCTTCACAAAAGAGGCATATCCATTATTCAATCGAATAATGAAAGTAAGAATAGATGCAATCTGTTTCTTACCATTACGGATTATCTGGCATATAAAGCACTTGTAAAATTACCTGTAATATTCTATGATGATAATTGTGACAGTATCATTCTTAATAATCATAAGAATCTGGGCTACTTCCTGGTAGAAAGCGAAGATTACAATATTATTGATATGTTCTTACCAAATACGGAAACAGGTAAAACCCTCACAAAGACTATATTAGACAGAAACGCTGCTGCTAGAGACTGGGCATATACATACAAAGATTATACTAGCTTGCAGACATTTTTACAATCATATATTAAAGAAAATAAAATATGAACACAATTGTAATAGTATTTATTGTAGTTATACTAGCATTAGTTCTAACTTACATCTACGAAATTAAGTATACCTACAGAGACGGAGGGTTATGGAAGAAATAACGAAACAGCAAACAGTTAATTCAGAGAACACTATATAGAAGAATAATATGGAAAATGATATTCTAAAAATTGAGGTTGCCAAACAGGATCTAAAAGAAACTCCTGAATATTGGGCTTCGTAAAGTTACGAAACCATGATAGGTAAACTGCAAAAGCTTGTTGAAGCGAAAACCGGATATCCGCCATTTCGCAACACCAAAGTCATTAGAGAAGTCAGTTTTAAAATAACATCACGTACAACCTTAGGACAAATTAAGGAGTTGCTGAGCGACATTGAAAATGATTATAACATATCCTGTTTTCAAATTGCTATCGATAGGGGAAGCAATACAGCCCATCTGCTATTCACCTGGATTCATCCGAGAACAGCATTACCTGTGAGGTTTAACAACAAGACCAAGGTCAAACTGCTATCCGCTTACTTTGTAAGACGTTTGCACCTGGAATATCCGAAAGATATGACAGAATGGGTCAGATATTTCATCATGGATGCATATATTGAAGATAAGTCTGTCTTTAGGAAGGCACTTGCAAGTTTGTCGAAAAAAGAAGACTCAATAGATAAAACGATTTTGGTTGATTCACTTTTGTATGCTCAGTACATGAGTGAAGGAAAAGTTAAATAGATAAAGAAAATGGATTTGTTAAGTTACCAAAAAGGAGATATCTTGTTTAGTAACTGTCAAACCTTAGTAAACCCAGTATCTTGTGATGGAACCATTGACAGTTATCTGTCAAAGAGGTTCTTCATGAGATATCCAGCCATGTATACCAAGTATCTGCAGTTCTGTAAAGAGGAACAATTTACTCCAGGTAAATTATGGGTGTATCAAGGTAAGACTAAGAATATACTGAATTTTCCCATTAAAGAAATCTCCAATCTTGTCCCCCAACCAAAAGTGGTGAAAGCAAGTTTCATGAGACTGGCTGAAACTTATCAAGATAGAAATATATCCTCTATCGCTTTTCCTAGATTTTTCGAACCCAACTTATTCAACGATGGAGCCGAAATTCAAAAAATCTGCAATGATTTTCTCTCCAGGTTATCAATTCCTACTGTTGTATATACAGATTACATACCACATTCTAAGACGCTAATACCTCTTATAACAAAACTTGTTGGCGTTTTGAGTGAAGAAGAAAAAAAGTGTTTTGAAATAAAATAACCCCCGATTCTCACAAGAACCGGGGAACCTAAATGCGAACCTTTTAAATTTATTTAGATGATGAATTTATAGCTTATGAATGATCATGCAGCCAAGCTTTCTGCTCATAGCTGAGACGATCCCAGTTGGTTCTCTTCTTTCTTCTCTTTACGCCACCAACAACAGCCTTTGTTGTACCCTTAGCCAAGGCACCAACAAAAAATATCATTAATAATGTCTCCATAATCTTTTAATTTTACTTTGTTATACAAAACGTTCCAAAAGGAATCTCCTGGGCAGAAGCTACTGCTATAGAGATGATTCCATACTCTCCTGGTTCAAGCTCTGAAGCCGGGATGGTGAGCAGATAACTCTGATTGCCATACTTGTGTCCAGAGAAGGAGAGATATCCCTTTTTCTGTGCATCAGAACTTCCGAGCACCGCAGGCTGGAGTGTCAGCCACTGTATTCTTCTGTCCTTCTTAGAAGCCTTGAAACGCACGATGCGGTAGATACCCATCGGGTCATAATCATTCTTCTCAGCCTTGATAAGTAAGCGGATATTCTTTCCGTCATTTTTGATAGAATGAGCAGACTTACCTCCGGCAAAAGCAATATCCATTCCTTCCACTCCAGCCAAAGTGTTCACTGCATCGGCAGCAAGCCCTACACCGGCAGCTGTACCCATCACTCTTACACCGGTCTCCAGTCCAGCCATGCTACCTGTGCTTAGTCCTACCATGCCACCTGCAAAACCGAGGTCACTTACAGCACCTGCTATCTTTGAGAACTTAGAGAACTTGTTCTGGTGTTTTTCTACCTTGCCATTTTCCTTTGGAAGAACGACGTATGTAGAATCGCTAGTAAGCATACAATAGCTACCAATGAACTCAGGCTCTGGAGCCGTTACCTGTTGTGCAAAACCAACTACTGAGGCAGACAACAATACTAAAGAGATAAATAACTTCTTCATATTATTAATACTTTATGTTATATTTCTAATGCAAAGGTACAAAAAAAACATTATATATACAAATATTTATATATTTATTTGGTAATATAAACAATTATTTATATCTTTGCAGCACAAAATAAATATATAGTTATTTTTCTACATAAGATTATAATTATATATGTATATAATAAAATAATAAAAGGATTAAAGAATATGGCTAAACAAGCAAAGATTATCGCCTTCGCCAACCATAAAGGTGGTGTCGGTAAGACAACAACAACAGCAAGTATGGGTTCTATCTTAGCCGCAAAGGGATATAAGGTTCTTCTTATAGATCTTGACGCTCAGGCAAACCTTACAAGTTCGCTCCTCAAAGGAAATGTCGAGAATACCATCTACGATGGATTAAAAGAACAGTCTTCCAAATCCCTTATTATATATAAGGTAAGAGAAGACGTTAAATTGGATATCATTCCTGCTGACCTCAACCTTGCCCAGGCTGATTTGGAACTGGCAGGTAAAATGGCTCGTGAAAGAATCCTTTCCGATCTTCTTGAAGACTACAAGGAGCAGTATGATTACATCTTCATTGATTGTCCTCCGTCACTCGGTCTGCTGACGTTAAATGCTCTTACAGCATCAGATTATGCCATAATACCACTTGTAGCGGAAGTATTGCCATTCAATGGATTGAAGATGATTTTTGACTTCATCAACAAAATTAAGAAAGTTCTCAATCCAAGAATCAATATATTTGGTATTGTAATTACCAGATGGGAACAGACAAAGTTAAGCAAGAATATAGAGGAAGGTCTTCGTACTCAACTCCACGAAATGGTATTTTCAACGAAAATACGCAAGAATGTGACTATTGCGCAAGCTCCATTGGAAGCTGTCAATATTGTCGATTATGACAAAAAAAGTAATGGTGCTATTGACTACATGTCACTTGTTGATGAATTTTTGGAGAGAATGAAATAGTTTTCTTCTATAAATGAAGTTTTATAAATAAATTATATATTATGGCAAAGGATATCAATTCAGATGCTATGAGCAATCTGCTCCAAGGTCTTACTTCGGATAATGAAGCCGCCACCGCTTCGTCTTCATCTAAGAAAGATGATAATGTTAAGTCTGACAAAAGAAAGAAGCCGTCCGGTAAAGTAAAAAGCGAGACCATTTCTACTTTGGTAGATTGTGACAAAATGGCAAAGATTCGTTCTATAGCAACCATAGAAGGATTATCTATTCGAGATGTGATAGGAGTAGGCATAAACATGGTTATTGAAAAATATGAGAAAAGTCATGGTGCTATTCATGTAAAAAAGAAGCAAAAAGGAAATATTGATGAAATATTTCAGTAGCATATCTCCCCATCCCTCAGTGAACAAGGACATAATAATCTATACCCTTGAAAACACCGAGGGGTGTTAGGGGGCGAGCAGCCCCTTATAATTTTATTCACAACTTAATTTCATAAAAAGATGACTGAATATGAACGTAAATTCATTGTCAATCCTTTCTTAAAGGAAGACTGTGAAACAGAAAGGAAAAGATGGTATAATCTTTTTGAAGAACCCTTTGAATTATTTCAAAGATTTAATTTCGAGCTACACTATTTGCTAGGTTCGATAAAAGGGATAGAAAAAGACCAATCAACTAAAGATGCTCTAGAAGACCGCTTAATTATAGCTAATTATACTTTTTCAGATATAGATTTTCTGAAAAAAATAGCAAACCTGCTGATTAGTTGCGGAAAAAGTGATACCGCAAAGACTTTTGACCATGTTCGTTGGATGCGAGAGGAAATTAGCTATGCAATTTCATACTACAGAGAGCATTTTTCAGCTATACATCTTATTAATAAGGAAGTCAGAAGCCCAGGCATTTACATGTATGTAAGACTGGACTTTCTCTATTCATCCGCTTTCGTCGATATCATGCAGAAAGAGCCTGGCAAGGAGTGTGAGTTTGAAAATCTGTGCAATTGGGTTAAATATCCTAAGCGATGGGAAGTCAGATATCGTTCATTTGTAAGGGAAAACTTAGATAAATTAAAATAAATATACAAAACAGGAAATGTAAATATGAACAATTTGTTTTTTGCACAACTCAAAAAGGAGTTGTTTGTTGCTATTACAGAAAGAGAAAGTGTAACCGGTAAGTGCGAAATGTTAAATAACCTGCTTTGTGAAAAAATCTCAGCAGAACTGAGTGAAAAGTATTATGATTTGAAAATTTATCACTCTGAGTTTGGACTCTGCCGCTCTTTCTGGAATGCCAAATATGAGTGGATTGAACAGGAAAACAGTATCATGTTGTACCTGACGACCCAACCGCTTCATCTTGATCCGGCAAACTTTCGTAAGGAAGAAGAAGCCATAATAGATGCATATAACAAAAGTTCTAAAATGCCAAATATTCCGCTTCTTAATATTCTAGAAAAAAACCACGCTTCCAGAAAACTTAAGGGAGTATGGAGTTGGGAACTGCCAATCGAAAAGATAGAAGACATAATCCAGGGAAATTTTCTCAATTTGGAAATTATCAAATCGCCTTGGCTATTTGAACTATAAAAGCTACCCTTTTCGGGTAGCTTTCTTTCAAGGGAGTTGCAGTATTGAATTTTCTGTCTTAATCCCTAAAGGTGTACCATCCATGAACCAGAAATATTTTAATGCCTCACTATAAGTATAATTGCCCGAAGTAACAGAATTATCTTGTACATTACCCTCATAAGTTGCTTTCAAATATGGAGCCAGACTGATAAAATCTTCCCCAACATTTACAATACATTGCGCAGCTGCATACTCTGAAGGTATTATACCATTCACCGGTTCTACATCAATTATCCATCCAAAAGGTTGATGCTTAAGCATCTCCTCCCAACATTCCTTAATATTTTCAAAAGGTCTATACTCTATTTCAGTATTTTCCTTTACTCTATAATCATATAGGTAAAAGTCAAAGCTAGGAGAAGGTTCATCCTTCCATGCATTCTCATCCTGTACACCGAGGAATCTTGTCTGTATTTCTTTGCCTTGCGTAAAAGCCAGCATGACTTTTGCAAGATTTTTAATCTGTTCTACTGTCATATTCGTTACTTTAGTTAGTTAAAAACCATATTCTTTCTTCAATGCGATATCAAGCATGCTATTGTTTATGAGTTTAACAAATTGCTTGCAGCATACATATTTGTATTCTCCCTTCAAGCCGTGCTTGTTGAGAACTTTTTCCACCACCTTGACATCCTCAGAATTAAGTATACCAAGTAAGCATCCCATGCTTACGAAAGCAATAGCTTGCTCTTTGGTAGTAGGAAAAACCTTACCTTGTAACATCTGTTTTTTGTAGGGCTTACCTGATGGATAAGCATTTGCACTACAATTGAGAATACTAATCTCTTTCCATATTATTTCTTTCTGTTTCATACCTATCAGCTTAAATAAATTCACGAAACTATTCAAATTTGCACTTTTGGGAGCCAAAAATAAACATTCGATACTTACTATTCTGTATTATAAAAAAGAGTAAAGGAGAGTTTTATCTCTTCAATACCTAGTATTCTGAGACATCATGGATGAATGCCTCATTTCTGACGAAAAGGACAATTATACCAACTGATAAAACTATCAACCCGGCAATCATCAACCAAATAGCCATAAGTTCACCAAAGAACCGCAAATAGCCACCCATAAAGCCAAACGTCAGCAAGGAGAAGCCAAACATACTAAAGATGAATAAAGCATCTTCAACACTCATTTTCTTCCAATACTTTACAATAAGCTGTTTCATACTCTAAAATTTTAAATGGTTCAACATAAATTATTCTGGATTTGAGGATTCATTGCCTTTTTAAGGTTTTGAAGTTCCTTTCGATCCGATATTTTTTTTATCATTCCGTCATCTCGTCATCATATAGCCTTTTTACGTGCATTAAGAAATGGTGGTTCCAAGAGTCAGAACACCAAACAATTCGGTAGAAAGTTTTTTGGAAAACCCAAATGTGCAACATTTGTGGAAGGCATTCCGGAAAAGTTTTAGCCGAATAAGGCATCGCCTGGTGTTTGGTATCTGACAGAACCGCCATACCTTTGCACCGTAAAAAGCCAAATGATAGAGAGACGGGAACCACTATCATAAAAAATAGAGGTCGAAGTAAGGAGCAAAAATAAAATATAGATATAAAGAAAGTAATACCCCCATGCTGCAAGCTTGCAATAAAGCAATAGATAAATAACACAATACCTATATAGATATATAAGTCTATAATAATATAAGCCTATAACACCATATAGATATGAACTATAAGCCCCCATTGAAGTGTCTCTTCCCGAAAGGCTATACCTTTTGCAATTGTTAATTTCAAAGGTATTTCGTATTTACGCCTAGAAATTGAAAAAAAAGCATTTTCTTTGCAGCCAAAAACAAATAAAATAGTAAAAAACATGGGTGCATTTGGAATTTATGTAGCGATATTAACTTTCATTTATATCGTATACTATGCCGCCATGATCGGCATGGATGTCGTTGGCAGCAACGGCAAGAAGAAAGCAGAAGTTGAAGAGTTTGCTGTTGGCAATGCTCCCAACGAAGACTTTGAAGAAGAGCCTACCATGGTGAGTGAAGACGACGATACTCCAGCTGTAAAGACTGGTGAGACAGAAGTTCTTTCACAACCTTCAACTGGTGAGAACGCGCTAATGGCGACCTCAGGTAAGAGTGGAGAGCAGTTGGCAGCAGAGATTCTTGCAGCAGATGACAACGCTCTTTATAATCAGTCAATGGCTGTCAAGAAGAAAATGGTCAAGTTCTGTGCAGAGAGTGAGGATGAGAAAACTGCTCGTGAATATGAACGTTCTATCTTGGAGTCTATGGAACAAGCTGTAGAATTAGGCGGAAACAATATGGATGATTTAGACGTATGAAAAAGATGATAGATCCAAGATACCTGATGGTATTGTTACTTGTTGCCGTTTCTCTTTCTGCATCTGCTGATTGTGGTAGTACAGATTACAGTGGCAGTATGGGTAGATTATATGATATGGTAGTATATGTGCTGAACATGTGTGTCTTCACCATGCGTCTGATGTATGCCGTAGCATCTGTTCTTGCCATCTACAGTGCTACCAGTATCTATATCAAACTCCAGGCAGGAGAAGAAGGTTTCACGAAAAGCGTACTTGTCCTAGTGGGAAGTTGTTTATTCCTCGTAGGAGCTACAATTGTAATGCCAGCTTTCTTCGGTTTCAGTTATGGCAATACATCTACGTTAAAATTTTGGTAGAAAGTTTTTTTTATAATTAATATAGTTTAAATTTATGAACAGAATGATTTTTAGTACGTTGGCTTGTGCCACAAAAAGTTGTGCTTCGGCTTCTGCCAAGCAGATTAAGACATTGGTGAAGAACCCACGCTTCGGCATGGTGATGATGCTTCTTTTCGTATTTACAATTGGCGTGTTCGCCCAGGATGCAGCTGGAAACTTCTCGGCAGGTACGAAGGCGTTGACTACAGCAACCGAGGAAATAGCCAAGTATGTACCTATCGTTGTGAAGCTTTGCTATGCCATCGCAGGTGTTGTTGCCGTTGTAGGTGCGATCACAGTTTATATTGCGATGAACAACGAGGAGAACGACATCAAGAAGAAGATTATGATGACCGTAGGTGCATGTATCTTCCTCATTGCAGCTGCTCAGGCATTGCCATTGTTCTTTGGTGTAACCAACGTTTAAGTTTTTGAGTTATGGCAAGTGATAATCAAGGGCAATATCCTGATTATCCGGTTTTCAAGGGGCTTCAGAAGCCCCTTGAATTTCTGGGTTTGCAAGGAAGGTATATCTATTGGGCAGCCGGCGCAGTTGGTGGTGGCATTCTCGGCTTTTTGATATTCTACATGTGGATTGGTTTCATTGTAGGACTTGTCTATCTCACCATCGTAATAGGTTTTGGTGGAGCGATGATATTCATCAAGCAGCATAAGGGATTGCATTCCAAGAAACATAGTAAAGGCGTATATGTACTTGCCAACC
>OGEE01001138.1_pt1 | contig 14673 bp, 10 predicted proteins | sample 1570571 | NCBI WGS metagenome assembly OGEE01 (sample SAMEA2582169, study PRJEB24529) | metagenome | biome: Human gut stool | place: China | collected 2011
CCGTATCACTCAAACAGTACCGGCTATATCACTCAAATGATACCGATGTACTATGATAATAAAAAAGCCCCTTATTGCCACCCATTATTCTCTTATTATCAGCTACTTATAGTAAGCGTGGCAAATGTTGCAATAAATTTGATAAAACATGTTCATGTGCGTATAGGATCTTTGTTTCTCAAACATTCCATCAAAATCCGATAGGTATAAATACCTATTGCCATCGTTTCTTCTTGGGAAAATGTTTGAGAGAGAGAGAGATAAAAAGAAAAAGGTGTATCCCTTTGCCCATTGTGTTGGGCAATAAGGATACACCTTTTATAAAATTGATATGCGTTTGTTCTAATAGGCATTAAAGTACCTTTTATTTGATGAGTCTATATGAGCTTAATTATTTCCATTACAGCTTCTGCATTTGACTTAATATAAATATTATGGAACTTGGTGTCAGCTCGTTCTCCATGCATTAAGTAAACATAGTATACTTGGTAATTATACTTGTTAGCTAATTTTTCGACGACATCTATTGTTTGGCCTTTCGATCTACATGCAGTGATTACAAAGTCACAATTCATTTGTAGAATTTCATCTAAAGGCTCTTCGTTAGCTCCTGGATCTCCCCAGGAAGAAAAACCGATATAGCCAAATTCTGGATGTTGGTAAGTTCCATTAAAATCACCTTCTTCGTCGGGATAATTACCTGTTATAGATTTATAGACTTCTCTAATAGATGAAGTCTTTCCTGAGTTTTGTCGCCCTATAAGGCAAATAATAGTTTTCATTTCTACCTCCTATTTTTAAATTTATAATAGTTACTGCAAAGATACGCTTTTTCTCCGAAAGCTGCAAGGAATTAGGGGAAATTTATATAGACCATTTGTTGCAAATAAAAAAAGGGTGTGCCATTGAATGATGACACACCCTCTCTTAAATTCTACTGAGCCCTTGGTACAGAATCAACAGGGTTGCTGTTTCCTATAGGGGGCTTCTTTTATTATTCTCATTCTTTGCCACTCAATGATATTGCGACAGAAGAATACACCTTTATTTACACCTTGTTACCACTTATATTCTGCATCATTATCTACTGGTGCAGATGGTGTAGGGTTGTTTGTAGTTATACCAGTATTATATGCGCTCTCTGAACGTGGAATACAACGATTCATCCAATCTGGAGTTGTAGATATGTTCCAACGATACAAGTCTGGATGATTACTGTTTGCATAGCTACGGATAATTCCTCTTTCGAGTCGTTTGATATCATAACCTGTAATACCTTCTCCCCAGAACTCTGCACGGCGTTCCCAACAAACCTCGTTTTGGAAATTGTTTGCTCGTTTAGCAAAGTATGACTCATTAGTATGACTTCCATATACATATTGTGGGTCACGAGTCTTTGCAAATGCTGTAAGCAATGCAATTCCTTCTGCTTCTCGGCCAGGTTGCATACCTACTGCTTCTGCTTCGATGAGTTTCATTTCCTCAACACGCATAAGAGGAATATCCATACACCAACCTACATACTGGTCTGATACACCAGCTGAACCACCTGCATTCTTGAATTTTGCATTCAAACCACCTAGAGTAGGTTTGTTTGATGCAAGTAATTCTGGATAATCAGAGTTCGCTTTCAAGGCATTAAGAACCTTTTCCGTATCCATAACTTCTGTTTCCTTACCTGTTTTTGGATCTGTTACCTTTTTAGTATAAGTATCCACAGCGAAGTCTACGAAACATTTTTTGCGGCAGTCGGTAGATGGTATCGTTTCATATAAATGGCGGTCAATGTAGAATGGGTAACCATAGTTTGCACCATAACCACAACCTGAGCCTTGCTCCGTTGTCATTTTTGCGCCCCAAGAGCCATCGCCATCATTATCCTTGATGTTGGTATTTGTTGAAACATTATGTGTCGCAAGCATCCATGAATCATTTGCCTTGTTAAAGCCTTCTGAATGACTGGTGTATTGGGTGGCCGTCATTACTGTATAACCAGCCTGTGCTAACTTAGCATATTTTTCTGCATTCTGCCAATCTTCCATTGTAAGGTATGTGCGAGCTTTTAAGCCATATACTACAGAAATGTCCGGTGTGTATTTTGTAGTACGCTTATATCCAGTCAAATACTTTTCTGCTTTATCCAGATCTTCAAGAATGAACTTAAATGCTTCCTCGTTAGTCATACGAGGATTGTTAGTAGAAACTGCTGTAGTAGTCTCTTCTGTTACCTTTGGAATAGTCAAGGCATTCTTGTCCTCTGCATAAGTCTTCGGACTATACATGCGAGCTAAGTCAAGATAGAACATGGCCCTCATAGCATAAGCTTGACCTACACCAGTCTTTTGTTCATCATTTGGCTCACCTTTTGGATATGCAATTACGATATTGCAGTTTTTAATCCACAAGTAGTAGTATGTCCAAGGCATTTGGCACATTGCATAGTTAGGACCAAGAGCTACGCTTCCAGAATACCATGTTGAAAACCATTCAGATCCAGAACAGTCTACAGGAACAATATCTTGGCCCATGATATCATTCTGAATAAGAATAGAAGGGTATCCCCAGTCGTTGGCATACTGGCTAGCACCACTATATGTATATTCGCCAGAGAGGTTAGAGGTGATAGCATCTACCAAAGAAGAGAAAGCTTTTGGAGCATCCTCTAACTCTTCTTGACTTACATAATTTTTTTCTACATCAAATTCCTTCATACAGCTTGTAAATGATGTAACCATCAAAGATGCTGCAATGAATTTAATTATATTTTTATTCATATTGTCTTCATTTAAATCATTAAACAACTACATGTTAAAATGTAATCTGAATACCGCCTGATATGTTGCGAGTTGGTGAATAAGAACCATAAGTACTAGATCCATCGTAAGAGAAACGAGGGTCAAGTCCCTTTCTAGCAGACCAGAAACAGAGGTTCTCTCCCATGACATAAACACGCAACTTTGACAACAATGGTATCAAACCCTTTGGGAATGTATAGCCCACTGAGAATGACTGGAAGTTGAGGTAGCTTGCACTTTCTAAGAAGCGATCACTCTTTGCAGTTGCATATTTGTCACCATATTGGAAACGAGGAATGTTGGATGATGTGTTCTCAGGACTCCAAGACTTATATATATCCTTGTGTATACCAAGACCATATCCTGCACTTAAAGCGTTGTCCATAAGAGAGGCATAGCCACTGTCGTAAACCTTACCACCAAGCTGGAAATCGAATATTACTGAAGCATCAAAGCCTTTATAGCTGAAGTTTGTACTGAATCCACCAAATACTTTTGGTAACAATGAACCTATCTCATAATAAGTTGCTTTAGAGTAATCAGTTGTGGTTGAACTCATATTTTTGCCTGGGCGAGTTCCGCTATTTGCTTCCTGCAATTCATCATCTACCCAATAGAGGGCCTGACCATCCTCACTAACACCTGCATACTTTGGTAAGAAAGCGTTGTAAAGTGGACCACCTTCTCTATCCCAATAAGAGAATGAATGGGTTGCGTTTGGCTCAGAGAATCCACCATAATCCTTTGTCTTTGATTCTGGTAGTTTAAGAATCTTGGTTGAATTATGGGACATATTTAGACTAACAGACCAATCTAAATCGCGAGTGCGGATTATTGAACCTGTTAATGACACCTCAATACCATTATTTCGGATATCTCCAACGTTTCCATAATAACCTCGAGAACCATTAGCTTCTGGAATTGACAACCAGAAGAGCAAGTCAGATGTTTTCTTAGAATAGAAATCTACAGTTCCACTCAGTCTGTTCTTGAAAAGAGAAAATTCAACACCCACATTGAGGTTGTTGGTCGTTTCCCACGTGATATCTTCATTACCTACTCGATAGAAGGAAGGAGATATGTTTGTGGTTCCAGCAATGGTGAGTTGGTAAAGATTGGTGTATGCGAAATTACCAATATTATCATTACCTTGTTGACCATAAGATGCCTTAACTTTCAAATTGTCTACCCAAGAAGCATTGAACCAATCCTCTTTGCTGATAATCCAGGCACCACCTATTGACCAGAAGTCACCCCAGCGGTGATTCTTGGCAAAGTAAGAAGAACCATCACGACGATAAGATGCAGATGCGAAGTATTTGTCGTCATAGTTATACTGTGCACGACCAAAGAAGCCCTCTACATTGTAGTTGTCTTGGTATGAAGTATTGCTGTATGGATTCGCATAAGCATAGAGTTCCTGAATGTAAGGTGAGAACTCATAGCGGGCATTTCCTTCAAGATATTTAACATTCTGGCGATAGTACTCATGGCCTGCCAAAACATCAACATTATGTTTGCCAAACTGTTTGAGGAATGTAAGAGTTTGTACGTTGTTTGTTCTCAAATTAGCAGTGTTGCTTTTTTTCAATGTTCCATTTGCACCTGCATTAGGACCCTCGAAAGAGTTCAAATAGTCGTTCAAGTCATATACATTGTAAGTAACAGTGCTAGAGAGATTCAATTTCAACCAGTCAGTGAAACTGATGTCAGCAGAGATATTCGCATTAAGCTGATTCATTCCCTGCTTCCATTGGTTATACTGGTTGGCCGCAATAGGGTTACCTGTAGCCATGTATGGACGTGTCATACCATAGCAAGCGGGTGTACCATAGTCGTATCTCTTATGTCCATATTCATCTGTCAAGATATATGGATTACCATTTGAGTCAACGCCACGAACATAAAGCGGATAGATAGGAGCTATTCTTGATACAAAATAGAACATGTTGCCAGATGAGCCAGTTTCAGAACTCAAGTTCGGATTCTGTTCTGTATCTGAATGTACAAATTGTGCATTAGCTGCAAGCTTCAACCATTTTTTTGCTTGGTAATCAGCCTTAATACGTCCGCTATAACGCTTATAGCTAGAATTCTGGATTACACCATTGTCATCCAGATAACCTAGACTTGCATAAAAAGAACCGCGATCCATAGAGCCTCTTGCGCTAATATTATATTCCTGACGGAAAGAATTCTTGTAAGCAGCGTCTGCCCAGTTGTCTGGAGTCAGATAACGAGTCTCACCATTAACTGTTAGTGTTCTACCCAATGTGGCATTTGGATTTAATTTTCCATCAGTACCAATCAAAAGTTCATTTTCTGGTAATGTGAAACAGTTGTATTTCAAAGTATTAAGCAAAACATTGTTTGCCCAAACGTTTGCGCTTGCAGCATCCTTTCCGTTAGCCAATGCGTAGTTGTTGTACTGCATATAGGCAGCCTCATAATACTGACCTGGGTCACGAATTACATCATATTCAGGAATTGCACGTGAGTTAGAACCCCACTTCATATCAACAGTTACTTCTGCATCCTTGTTCTTGCCACTCTTTGTTGTGATAAGAATAACACCTGCAGCACCACGAGCACCATAAAGTGCAGCTGAGGCAGCGTCCTTCAATACGGTGACAGATTCAATATCTTCTGATGGTAGAGAAGAAAGGTTTCCTGGATAAGGAGCACCATCAACGATTACCAATGGGTCAGTAGCTGCATACATAGAAGCAATACCACGAATATTGACACCATTGTTGTCTGAACCAGGCTGGCCAGATGAACCACGCAACTGAAGACCAGGTACAGAACCTACCAAAGCGTCTGTTACGTTGGTAGAAATCTTCTTTGAAAGTTCTTCAGAACCTACTACGGCTGCAGAACCGGTAAATGCACTCTTCTTAGCAGTACCGAAAGCAACAACCATGACTTCATCCAATGCATGATTGTCTGGGTCAAGAACAATTTTCATGTTCTTGCCAGCCTTTACAGTCTTACCAATCATACCGATGTAAGAAATCTCCAACTTAGCATTTGCAGGAGCATTCAATGAGAAGTTACCATCAACATCGGTAATAGTACCGGTTTGTGTACCAGCAACTTTGATAGAGGCACCAATGACTGGGCTTCCATCCTCAGAAGAGGTAATAGTACCGGAAACTTGAGTTTGCGCCAACGCCATTCCTAAACTAAGGAAGAGGCAGGCAATAAACGTCATGAGTCTTTTTTCCATAAATCTCTCTCGTTTAATTAATTAATAAATATATAATGTTTTATATTTCTTTCTCACTACATATCCTCCCAACTTTTATTGAGCCTGGGGGCTCATTTCTTGTCTCCAACTCTTATCCCGAACTGGTGGGGGTGGGTATGTTTCCATACCTTATTATATATAGGGAAGTATCTCAAACTTCACTAAATTTTAATAATATTTTTAATCGGCTGCAAAAATAAGCATTTTTTAGGAAATCACCAAACTTTTTTCTAGAAAAGTTGCACTTTAACCGACATTTTATTATAAATATGCGGTTTTTATACACTTTTGCTTATGAAAAACAAGAGAAAGCGGCAGTTTTGTCAAAAACTGCCGCTTTCGCTGAAATACTAACTTTCTGCCTTTAATTCTTTGTCTAGAACAAAGAGCATATAGAGGGGGATGTTGATGGTTTTTGAACTGTTGTTTCTCTCGTATGGCAAGAGACTGGTGCGAACCAACTTGTCTTGCACCTTCCAGTATGAGTGGCTTCCTTCCGTGACTGTCTTTCCATTTTAACAATTGGGATATAAGTAGTCTTTCCATACGCTAAAAATTATGTTTTGGCAAAGATACTAATAAACAGTGAATTACGCAAGTAAAATCACATTTTCCTAAGGACTTTTAAGTATATTTATCACATTTTCCTAAGGACTTTTCTGTTAAATCATCACATTTTCCTAAGGAGTTTTGACTGGAAATCCCACATTTTTCAAAACAAGTCGTCTCCTGTTACCTGTCTGTTGATCTTTCTTGCATACATATTATTATACAGTCCATGAGGGGTGACAAAAGTTGGTATGAGCGTCTTGGTGGTCTTCGTCACTTTCTTGAAAACCTTCAGGCGGTGTGCCAGATGGGCATCGTATGCCTTGCTGATTTCATATTCCCCATTGCAATATTTCATCTCGCAGATAGAGATGGATTTATCCGAGCGGTCTATCAGCAAATCAATCTGTGTTCCACGTTTCAGGTCTTCGTCTGCCTCCTCGTCTGCCATAACTTTGGCAGTAGGTCGGTAAGACCATGAACAAGGGGTATTGATGCTGCCATCTATGCCCAAAGCTCTGATAATTTCGTTGATGTGGTGAAGGCATACGATTTCAAAGGCATGACCGCACCATGATTCATACTCTGCAGTGGTTTGCATCTTGACCCAATAGTTGTCGAGGAATGCCCCCTTATTATGCATGAATTTGAAATAAAACAGGCAGAAAGGATCTATGAGCTGATACATCATATCTTTCTTCGACTTGCCGAAAGGAGTATAACTGCGGATGAAATCACATTGCTCAAGTTCTTTGAGTATCTGGCTGAACCTTCCGTTGTTTGCCAGTCCCGTGGCGTCCAGCAGGTCTTGTCGGGTCATTCCTTTGCCTTTGCTTTTCAGGGCTTTAATTATGGCAAGATGGTTGTCGGCTTTCTTGAAGAGCGAACTGAACAGACGGTCAAACTCTTCGGTGAGTTCGCCGCCACGGGTGAAGCAAAGCTGCTGGATATTCTGTGCCACACTTTTGTTGTTTTCGAAAAGAGACAGGTAATAAGCTACACCGCCCATTGCCATATAGCACTCAATGATTTCCGGGCGCTCATAATAAAAACCCTGTGCTTTGAAATACTCTTCTACTTCATGCAGCTTGAAGGGAGAGAGCAGAATGTTGTGAGTAATGCGATTATGGAGCCCTCCCCGTGAATTGATAACCTGGTTGAGCATCCAGGTGGTAGCACTTCCACAGGCTATCAGTTTGATGTCGCTGCGGTATGATGCCCAGTCGTTCCAGAAATGTTCCAGTGCACTGATGAAGTGGGAGGCATACGTGTCGAACCAGGGAAGTTCATCGAAGAAGATGATTTTTGTTCCTTCTGGCATTTTTTCCAATGCTTTCTGCAGAAGCCGGAATGCTTCCGGCCAATTAGAAGCATCAGTTTCTATGCCTAACTGGTCGTTGAGTGCGAAGCTGAAACTCGCAAGTTGCTCCTTGGTTGTAACATTGTCTTTGCCTGTAATACGGAATGTAAACCTGTTTTCGAACAGTTCTTTTACAAGAAAAGTCTTACCTACACGGCGTCTGCCATAGATGGCTATAAATTCTGATTTGCGGCTTGAAATATAGTTTTCAAGCTTTCCAATCTCTTGTTCTCTGCCTATAATATTCTCCTTCATATCTATCTCATATTAGTGAAACCTGTCGCAAAGTTACAAAAAATATGAGATTACGACAACTTTTAAACGAGAAATCTGTCGTAATCTCGATAAAAAAGTGAGATTACGACAGATTTTCATGAATTTTTCAATTCCGTATCTGGGAAAAGGAGAAAATACGAAAAGGGTGTGCCATAGACTTATGACACACCCTCTTGGGTTATGGGTTGCTAAACATGCAATTTATTGTCAGGTTTAGTTTCTGTATCCTGGATTTTGATAAGCTTCTTTTTCTGCGTCGCTCATCATCATTGCATCAATCTGACCTTGTGGAATAGGGCGGAGATAGAAATCTTTTGGAATGTCGCGCCTGAAAGTCTGAGGCTCATGGTCGGCTGCACCTGCGCCTGCGATTTCATACGTGCCAGCACGCTCTGCCCATGTCTGGGTGCGTACGAGGTCGAACCAACGATGGCCTTCGCCAAAGTACTCACGGCTTAATTCATCCAAGATGTAGTTGATGGTGATGGTCTGTGGGGTAGCAGCTGTCATTTCTGCACTGTGGTCTTCAACCTTCTCCTTGTTGCCGTTGTTGTCCCAACGCCACTTTCCTGCACGAGCACGGATGACGTTGATGAGCTCACGGGCAGAATAACCTGGTTGTGTGGTAGCTCCCTTTACTGCTGCCTCTGCTGCGGCAAAGTACAGTTCTGAGAATTTGCAGATTGGGAATGGACGTGTACTTCCTGCATTTGGCTGACCTGTTGTTCCGTTGTTATCTGTACGATAAGGACCAATCTTCCAGAGAATAGGATACTTGAAACGGCTAATGGCAGAAGGGCCTACGACATAGTCTGCACGCCCAGCGGTTGTACCTGCGCCTACACCTGCGCCATTTCCATTGTAAGAGATGTTGTTATCGTTATCAACGAAAGTGAGGACAGCGTCACCCACCTTGATGTCCATACCATTGGCACCAATACCTTTTTCTGTGTTATTGCCGCCTAAGTCCCAGTTCGCACGGAATGTGTAGGTGAATGTGCCATCATAACGAGAGTCGTTGGTCTTGTCAGCAAAAGTCTCTTTGAAAACATTCTGCGTAGGTGCCATACGAGTCCAAGGACGTCCTAAGGCTTGAACAGCAGCACGCAATACTGGATTGAACTTAGAACCATCAGCCTTATCGATTTGCATGTTAGGGTAGTTCCAGCATACCATCCAAGAGGCGAAGTTGTCTGGTGCGCCACCACCGCCATAAGAGAGGGAACCTCCATTGTATTCCTCGCTTTTCTCTGTATGGTCAGCGTAAAGCAACATCTCCTTGTTGCGATCGTTTTCTGCGAGGTTTACGTCATAATAGGTGTCCATCAAGCCAAAACCAGCTGGGTTCTTGATGCCTTCAATGGCGATATCGTATGCCTGCTGGAAATACCAAGTAGCATCGTGCCCGTCAAGATCTTTACGTTCGCACTCTGGGTAAGTTGGAATGTTATTAGGATTCTCCAACCACCAAGCGTAGGTGAGATATGCTTGTGATAAGATAAGGCGTGCCAATGTTTTGGTGACGCCACCTGTTACACGTCCTTTTTCAGGTAAGTTCTCTACTGCTTTCTTCAAGTCAGGGAAGATGGCCTTAGTGTAAACTTCTGGTACAGTATTACGTGTAGAGGTGCGAGTTGGAGAGGTGTTGAATTTCAATTCGCCAGCACCTAAGTCCAAAGGTACACCGCCAAATGTCTGTACAAGACGGAAGTAGTCGAATGCTCTGAAAAAACGAGCTTCGCTAAGAAGAGATTCGTTAATACCTGCTTGTTCACCGTTTTCAATAACGCCACTGGCTGTATTGATGTATGTGAAAGCGTTGCCCCACAAGACGTCAGAACGTGATGACAGAGAGGTCAGAGTTCCTACGCCAGAAAGGTCTGCGTCCTTAAAGTTGCCATCGGCTGACTGTGCCCAGGTATATTCATCCGTACCTGTCTCGCAGTTGTTGTAGTAGTATGCTTGACCGTATGTGTCACGGAGATGTGAGTAAAGTGCTGTAAGACCTCCCTTGATACCATTTTCTGTCTTGAAGAAGGTAGGGTCGTATTGGCTGCGTGGTTGCTCGTCTAGTATGTCTGAGCATGAACCCAGCATTAAAAGTGCGATAGACGCAATGCCAAGGCCTTTTATATTTTTGCTTAATATCTTATTCATAATAGTATGTCTTTAGAATGTTGCATTAATACCGAAGATAAAGTTACGTGTAGATGGGGTGTTGTAACCTACTACAGGTATCTTATGAGCGTTGGTGTAACCCTCCATGGTTACTGCCATTGTACCACCATTGTTACTCAATGTGTTGGTCTCTGGGTCAAGACCACATTCATTCTTGAATGGAGAGAAGAATACAAATGGGTTTTGTACTGAGCAATATACACGGAGTTTGCTTATACCAAGATTCTTGATGGCATTCAACTTGTCGAAGTTATAACCCAATGTGATGGTGCGAATCTTGAGATAGCCTGCGTCGAAGTAACCCAATGTAGAACCATATTTCGGATTGTCGCCAGCCATGATGCCACCAGGTTTTGGATATTTGGCATTCGTGTTGTCTTCTGTCCAATAATCTACCTTGATGTTGTTGCGGCGACCAGACAATAGGTTAAGATAACCGTTGGAAGAATGGAGTGCACTGACCAACTTGCCACCAATCTGGAATGAACCGATAACAGTCAAGTCGAAATTCTTATAACCCACTGTTGTGTTGAAACCACCCATTAAGTCTGGATCCATATCCATGATTTGCATATCATCGCTGTTGATTTGACGAGTAGGTGTTCCGTCTTCATTGTAATCACCGGTGTATTCAACCTTGATCATACCCACATTTCCACCTGGCTCAAGAATGTCGAGATATTTGTCGTCTTTTTGCCACAAACCAATCTTCTTGTAGTCGTAGATGACATCAATAGGATGACCTACGAACCAGCGGTTGCCCAAATCACGATCAGCACCTGATGCCAATGCTACCAACTTGTTTTTGTTGGCATACAAGTTGATACCAGCGTCCCAAGTCCAGCCGTTTTTGCCATCAAGAATGGTACCGTTTAAAGAGAACTCAATACCTTTATTACGTGTCTTTCCGACATTTGCTGTATAGCTGTTCACGCCAGAGGTAGATGGGAGAGATACGCCTAACAACAAATCCTTAGTGTCCTGAATATAGTACTCCAAAGTACCACTCAGACGACCTTGGAAGAGACTGAAATCAACACCGAAGTTCCAGGTAGATGAGTATTCCCAACCCAATTCTGTGTTAGGCAATGTGCTTACATAGAATCCACGGTCATAAGTAGTTTGACCAAAGTTGTATGGACGTGTACTGAGTGCACCGAGGGTAGAGTAAGGATTGATACTCTGGTTTGAGGTTTCACCATAACCAATGCGGAGCTTCAAGTTGTCAAGCCATGTCAAGTTTTGCATGAATTTCTCACGTGCGATATTCCAACCAACAGAAACTGCAGGGTAGGTGTGCCACTGGTGTCCTTTTGCCAGACGAGAGGATGCGTCAGCACGGAATGTTACAGAAGCCATGTATTTATTGTCGTATGAATACATAAGACGTCCCATCCAAGACATCAAGCCGCTCTGCCAGTAATTTTGGTAGCTTGGGTTGACGGATAGATTCTTTGTGGCTGCACCTATATTATAATACTGGAAGTATTCTGCAGGTATAGCTTGACCAGACATTTGTGTCTGTTCATAAGTTGTCTGCTCGGCAGAATACATACCAACAACATTGACATGATGCTTTTCTGCAAAAGTGTGATCGTAAGTAATCAAATTCTCTACAGCCCAGTTCTTGTAAACTGATTCTTGTACCGATGCACTGTTTGGAGAATCTGCGTTGTCACTACCAATGCCTGTACCTGTGAAAGCACCTTGTTTGTTGGAACGGTAGTTCAGACCTACGTTGATACGGTATGACAAACCTTGTATCCAAGGACATTTTACCTCCGCGAACAAGGTGTTATAAGAACCGATACCCTTGCTCTCATTGAGCCAAGAGTCTTCGAGGCTTTCTGCTACGTCCTTGGTCAATACCCATGTGTTGTCCAGAGGCATCTTGATGACTCTCTTTAAGTTGCCTTCCTCATCGTATGGATTTGCGAGAGGACTCATGGTCAAAACATTGTAGATGCCAACGTTGCCACCTTTGATTTCACGGTAACTATTGTTGGTTGACAAGCCGAAATGGAAGAACTTACCGACATTTTGGTCAAAGTTACCTCTTACGGAAATACGATTGAATCCCTGTGTTGGAACGACTGCCTCGTCATGGTAGTAACCAGCGCCGAAGCTATAGCTTCCGCCCTTAGTTCCGCCTGCTACGCTGACATCGTGACTTGTGGTGATACCTGTTTTGAAAAACATATCTTGCCAGTCGGTATCTGTGTCATCGCTTTCGTCCAAGGTATTTTCATATTTACCAGCAGCCTTGCGTAAGGCTGCGAATTCCTTACCATTCATCATAGGGAACTTGTGGAATGTTTTCTTGAAACCAAAGTAACCATTGTAACTTACTTTGGCTGGAGTTCCTTCGGCACCCTTATTAGTGGTGATGATGATGACACCATTGGCACCACGGGAACCATAAATGGCCGTTGCTGAAGCATCCTTGAGAATATCCATAGACTTGATGTCTGCCGGATTGATGTCAGAGAGATTGCCCATAAATGGAATTCCATCAAGGACAATCAATGGGTCATTACTGGCTGTCAATGAGCGCTGGCCACGGATGCGAATTTGCATCTCTGCGCCAGGTTGTGAGGAGGTTTGGGTCATCAATACACCTGCAACACGACCTTGGAGGGCTTGTGCGGCATTTGATGAAGCAATTTGGTTCAACTTGTCACCACCCACATTGGCTACAGAGCCTGTGATGGCTTCCTTGCGCTGGGTACCATAACCGATAACGACAACATCGTTGAGGCTATGACCTTCTTCCTCCATTGAAACCTTAATGTTTGTCTGATTGCCTACTACAATTTCCTTGGTGTTGTAACCAACATAAGAAATCACGAGCGTAGCACCAGGCTTTACATTAATAGAGAAATTACCATCCAGGTCGGTTACTACACCGTTACCTGTTCCTTTCTCCTTGATTGTTGCACCAATCAGCGGACCCATAGAATCGCTGATATTACCTGTAACCTTTTTTGTTTGTTGTACTGAAGTTGCTATCAGAGAATTTGCTTCTCCATTGCTAGCTTGTACCTCTGGAGCATACATTCCAAGTGCGGAACACATACCCATTAAGATTGTTGTTTGTTTTAAATATAACTTCATTGTTTAACAGTTTATAAGTATATAAAATGTTTACTTTTCACTATTTTGTTAATTGTTTACGGCTGCAAAGATATGTCCTTTTTCGTAAAGTACAGTTAAAATTTGTATCTTGCATGTTTTAAAATGTTTCATGAGCAATAAAATAGCCATATTAGAGCAGAAAAAAGGGGATATGCAGCTGCAGATCCCCTTTATACCTTTTATATATAGACGTTTTAGTATTCGTATAGCTTGATGTGGAGTATTTTATTGTCTCCACATGAGATGCGGGCATGGCGCCCCTGGTGGTCCTGATCGCCATTATCACGACGGAAAAACTGTAATTTGCCGTTTTTGTCTACTTCAACCTGGTCAACATATCCGATACCGACAAGTGCAAATTCATATTTGCCCTCATTAGGTTCTACAAATTCCCAATATGCAGGAACGAAGACAGAGTTGACTCCGCTATTCTTCATCTGTTTCAATGCTTTCCTGATGTCGGCAGGACTCGTTGCGGCAGAGTTGCTCAACTCACCAGCCAGGAGAAGCATCGGCTTGTCATTGACAACAAGCTGGGTTGCAGAGCCTTGCTTCTGCAGTTTCACTCCAGCTTGTATGTTGATGCAGCATAATAATGCAAGAAAAGATAATACAATCTTATTCATAAATCTTCATTTTAGAAAAGGCTTGAAAATACTTGAGACAGGTATTGCGCCATTCCTTTGCATTCTCCAACTGTACATTGAGCAGAGAGTCTGTATGTTGCCATTCCTGCTCATGCCCCTTCATAAACTGCTTGGCTGAGGTATGCCAGAAGTCGCGGTATACTTCTACCATCGCCACACCCATGTTGTACTTCATGCAGAGTTCCTGCCAGAGGGTGCTGCCTGATTTCATCTTGTAAGTCCAAGGCACATGGTGGAACCAGAGAAGATATTCCTCAGGACAGGTCTCGATGTTATCATACAGATTGCGATATGGTTCTGGGTACTGACCGACAGCATCTGTTCCCTTGGATGAACGGTCGAAACCTACACCCTGAGCATCAGCCTTGTGATAGTAGACCGGACACCATTCCAAAGGATAACTTGCGATGAAACCATCTGGCTCCGGACCGTAGTGGTGGTCGAACTTGAAGATGTGGTGCAAACCCAAAGGCATCATATAGT
>OGEE01001146.1_pt1 | contig 14576 bp, 11 predicted proteins | sample 1570571 | NCBI WGS metagenome assembly OGEE01 (sample SAMEA2582169, study PRJEB24529) | metagenome | biome: Human gut stool | place: China | collected 2011
CTAGACCCACTGATTAAGAGTCAGTTGCTCTACCAACTGAGCTAAGGGTGCATCTTCTTGATAGCCTCATTTCTGAATTGCGAGTGCAAAGGTACTACAAATTTTTGAATCCACAAAATTTTTCGCCGAAAATTTTCAATTTTCTTTGAATTTTTTCTTGAAGAAGGTTCCCAGCGCATGGCGGATGCCCCGCTTGTTGACGCTGTAGAGGCGATATGCGCCCGGGGATAACGGCTTGATATTGATATAGTTGCCTTCGCTTGTGGCTCTGTATACGGTGCTGCCTTGCAGGGTTTCTATCAAGAATACCCGTGTATCGAGATTTTTTGTGATTTCGGGCAGATGCACTTGATTTCCGTCGCAATAGAGCATTCGGGCGGAGCCTTCGGCATGCCTGTGCAGGAGCACATCAGCCGCTTTCTCCTGTGTGGCGAGGCTCTCCGTGCCATATCCGTCCATCGAGGTTACGGCAAAATAGAGCGGCTGTTCGCATTCTTCGGGTTTCAGCAGGAGCATGTTGCCCAGACGGCGTGCCGAAATCAGGTTGCGCGCATCGCTCACGTCCACCGGATAGGTGCGGCTGGCATATACATTATTATATATATAGGGCGTAGGGATGGCCGTGCCGTCGGTGTAACTGGCTTCGTTCTGCCACGAAATCTCCATGTATCCGTTGCGCCACTTGATGTCGAGTGCCTTGGGCTGCTTGGGTTTCTGGGTGCTTGCCCAGGTCATCGGCGGCACCAGCGCCGGATATTCGTTGAAGCGCCGGGTGAAGTCGAGGATGCCCTGCTGGTTGTTGAGCAGAAACTGGTTTCTGAAGAAGCAGTAACCCATGCCCAGGTTTCGGGTGAGGTGCATCTCGGGTATCACGTCGTCTATCTTCCATTTCCCCTCTTTCGGGTCGAGGAAGTAGATGCCGAGTCCGGGAACCACTATCTTGCCGTGGCTCTGCTCCTGCCAGTCGATGGCGAAGGGGTAGAAGTGCTCGTTTCGGAAGTACATCATCGGGAAGAGTTCGTCCATCAGGCCGTCGCGCAGCCATCCCTGTGCGTCCTGGCATACCTTGGTGTTGGCATTCCATCCGTAGCTGGGGTAGCGGGTCAGGTCGTCGTACTTGCCCACGGGCGAGCAGCTCATCTTTACCCATGGCTTCTGGCTCTTCACGGCATGGCTTATCTTCCGGGCTATGCTGGTGATGTAGTTTCTGCCCTGCTGGCGGCTCACCTTCAGGTTCCAGTTTTCGGGGTATCGGATGTAGTCGAGATGGATGCCGTCAATGTCGTATCGGCGGGTTATCTCGCTGCATATCTGTGCCAGATAGTTGCCCGTGCGGCTGTCTTCGGGGTTCATGTATCCGTCGGCGCCTATCTTTCTGATGAGTTTCGGGAACTTGCGGCGCAGGTTTCTGCATCCCAGGGCATCCCATTTGCCCACAGGTATGGTTACCACCCAGGCGTGGAGTTCCATGCCTCGCTTGTGGCATTCGTCGATGGCAAACTGCAGGGCGTCGTAGCCTGGCGATTTGCCCGGGAATCCGGAGAGGCATCCGTCCCATGTTTCCAGGGCGGACGGGTAGATCATGGTGCCGCGCACGCGGGTCTGCAGCAGCACGGTGTTGATCTTGGCCTGCTGCAGGCGGTCGAGAATCTGGCAGAGTTCCTGCTGCTGTTTTCGTGCCGAGATGGGCGACTGGGCGTAGGAGTGGGGCCAGTCTCTGCCGCCGATGGTGGTGAGCCAGACGGCGCGCACCTCGTGCTTGGGTGCCTGCTGGCTTACGAGGATGCTGGCTGCCTGCCCGGCATGGATGGCAGGGGTTGCTGCCAGGCAGTCTTGGGTTGCAGCCTGCCCGGATATGCCCGCCGCAGCCTGCTTATTTGGTAAAATTGCCCCTAAAAGGAGCAAAAAAAGAGATAATTTCTTCATATCATTTCAATTTGGCAACAAAGATACGGATATTTTTTCGTAATTCAAATAAAAATTGTAATTTTGCGGTGGAATTCGTACGAAAAAGTGCGATTTGTCTGAAAAGAGAGTGAATTTTAAAACAATAAAAGAAAAATGGTCAGTTTCATCATCAGTTTGGTGGCCCTCGTTTTGGGCTACCTTCTTTATGGAAAGTTTGTGGCGCATGTGTTCGGTCCTGACGATCGCCCTACGCCTGCAGTGACCAAAGCCGACGGAGTCGACTTCATGGTGCTGCCAAGTTGGAAGATCTTTATGATTCAGTTTCTCAACATTGCGGGCACTGGACCTATCTTTGGCGCCATCATGGGTGCGTGGTATGGCCCTGTGGCCTATCTGTGGATTATCTTCGGATGCATCTTTGCGGGCGCCATGCACGACTATATGAGCGGCATGCTGAGTATCCGCAACGAGGGTGCGGGTCTGCCAGAGCTGGTGGGCAAGTATCTGGGCGGCAGAACCAAGAAGGTGATGCTGGTGTTCTCCGTGCTGCTGCTGATGATGGTGGGTGCGGTGTTCGTATATAGTCCGGCCATCATTCTCGATGGCATCTGCCATTCGGGTTCGTTCCTGGGCAGCCAGATGTTCTGGATTATCATCATCTTCATCTACTACATCATCGCCACGCTGCTGCCTATCGACAAGATTATCGGCAAGATATATCCTCTCTTCGCCTTCTCGCTGCTATTCATGGCAGCTGCGCTGATGATAGGACTGTTCGTGAAGTGGCCTCAGCTGCCTGAGTTGTGGGGCAATCTGGCTTCTGCCAATCTCAACGAGAACCCGGCTTGGCTGGGTGCGGAGCCGTTCATGCAGAAGAGTCCGCTCTTCCCATGCCTCTTCATCACCATCGCCTGCGGTGCAATCAGTGGTTTCCATGCCACCCAGAGTCCGCTGATGGCTCGATGCATGAAGAACGAGAAGATGGGCCGTCCTATCTTCTATGGTGCGATGATTACCGAGGGCATCGTTGCCCTGATCTGGGCCACGGTGTCGATGTATTTCTTCTACTACGGCGGCTGGAGAGAGTGCGTGAGTGCAGAGGCGGCTCAGCAGTTCATCGCCCAGTTTGACGGCGGCAAGACGCTGGTTCAGCATTTTGATGCGCCTACCGTGGTGAAGATAGTCTGCTCCAGCTGGCTGGGCATTGGCGGCGGCATCCTTGCCCTGCTGGGTGTGGTGGCTGCGCCGATTACCAGTGGAGATACTGCGCTGAGAAGTGCCCGACTCATCATTGCCGAGGCGATAGGCCTGGAGCAGCACAGCATGCGTCGCCGTCTCTACGTCTGCATTCCGCTGTTTGCCGTAACGATGGGCATTCTGATTTGGCAGATGAAGAATCCTGATGGCTTCAACGTCATCTGGCAGTATTTTGGCTGGGCTAACCAGACGCTGGCGGTGTTCACGCTCTGGACGCTGACGGTTTACCTGGTTCAGCAGAAGAAGCCTTATGTGATGACCCTGGTTCCTGCGCTGTTCATGACGGTGGTTTGCTCCACCTTCCTGCTTGTTTCGCCTATGGCTTTTGCCCTGAGCGAGCCTGTGGCCTATACGGGCAGCGTCATCATCCTGGTGGTGGCACTGGTATGGTTCTTCGCCTGGTATAGAAAATATATTAATAACAATTTAAAATAAAAAAGAATTTAGAAAGAAAATATGGTGCAGCAATATTCTTCTGCATTGTTGGAAAAGGCGGTGGGCGAGTTTGCCAAACTGCCTGGTATTGGGCGCAAAACTGCTTTGCGCCTTGTACTTTTTATGCTCCGTCAGGGCGACAATGATGTGGATCAGTTTGTGAATGCCGTCTCGAAGATGAAGCGGGAGGTGAAGTATTGTAGGGTGTGTCATAACATCAGCGACACCGATGTGTGTCCGATATGCTCGGACCATAGTCGCGATGCTGCCACCATCTGCGTGGTAGAGAACGTGCAGGATGTGCTGGCTGTGGAGAACACGCAGCAGTTTCACGGTCTCTATCATGTTTTGGGCGGCATCATTTCGCCGATGGATGGCATCGGTCCTGCCGACCTGGAGATAGATTCGCTGGTGAGCCGCGTGGCTGCGGGCGGGGTGAAGGAGGTGATTCTCGCCCTGAGCAGTACGATGGAGGGTGACACCACCAATTTCTACATCTCGCGCAAGCTTGCCGATTATCCCGTGAAGCTCTCCGTCATCGCCCGAGGCATCTCGGTGGGCGACGAGTTGGAGTATACCGACGAGGTGACGCTGGGTAGAAGCATTCTGAATAGAACACCTTTTAATCAATAGAAAATAATGAATATCAAGCAAGTACAACGAATTCTGATGACCAATTTCTTCTTCATGGTGATTGTGTCATTGCTCCTGGTGGCACTTTACGAGACTGAGATTCTCACGCCCATGGAGAAGCTGGGTGCCGATGCCAGTCTGATGTTTGGCATCATGGTAGTGATGGAGTTGCTCACCATCGTGGTGATTCCGATGGCGCTGAAGCTCTTCAGTCTGAAGATGATTCGTCGCAAGCTGGTGGCTCAGAAGGGTGATGCCCTGCTGGTTTGGGGCACGGCACGCATCAACATGCTCTGTTTGCCGATGCTCATCAACACCTTTATGTATTATCAGACCATGGCGCCCGCCTTCGGCTATATGGCTATCATCCTGATGCTCTGCCTCTTCTTCGTATATCCTTCGATGGAAAGATGCACGGACGAGACGAGCGGCGAGGAAAGGTGATAGTTAATAGTTTATAGTTTATAGTTTTTAATTTATAGCTAAAAATTTAGATGGCATTGAAACTCTCGGTTATCATAGTAAATTACAATGTGAAGTATTATCTGGACCAGTGTATCCGCTCTGTGCTCCGTGCTTTCGAGGAGATGAACACTCCTGCGGAAATCATCGTGGTGGATAATCATTCGGCAGATGGTTCGGTGGATTATCTGGAACAGCGCTATCCTCAGAAGCTGTTTCCGATGGTTCGCTTCGTTCGCAGCGCCCATAATCTGGGCTTTGCCCGTGCCAACAACATCGCCATCCGGCAGAGTAGGGGCGAGTATGTGCTGTTGCTCAATCCGGATACCATCGTGGGTGAGGATGCGCTGAAGGCGAGCGTCGACTTCATGGATGCCCATGAGGATGCGGGTGCCGTGGGCGTGAGGATGCTCGGGGCACAGGGAAGGCGTGCCATGGAGAGCCGAAGGGGATTGCCTACGCCGATGGTATCGTTCTTCAAGATGCTGGGCTTCTGCAACCGATGGCCTCACCACCGCCTTTTCGGTAAATATTACATGGGCTATCTGCCTTGGGATGAACCCAGCCAGATTGAGGTGGTGAGCGGTGCCTACTGCATGCTGCGCCGCAAGGCTCTGGATGAGGTGGGCTTACTCGACGAAGATTTCTTCATGTATGGCGAGGACATCGACCTTTCTTACCGTGTGCTCAAGGGCGGCTATCATAACTATTATCTGCCGGTGGATATCCTGCATTATAAGGGCGAGAGCACGCAGAAGTCGAGTTTCCGCTATGTGCATGTGTTCTACGAGGCGATGCTCATCTTCTTCCGTAAGCACTATTCGGGCATGACGTTCCTGCTGAGTCTGCCTATCAAGACTGCTATCTATGCCAAGGCGCTGATGGCGCTGGTGGGGATGCTGAGCGACAGGATGCGCAAGAGTCTGGGTTTCTTTGCGCCGAGTGCCGAGGGTGCCCAGCATTATGTGTTTGTGGGCAGCCTGGAGATGCAGGATGCCTGCCGCGATATAGCCCGAAGACTGGGATTGGATGCCGAATTCCATGATTCCGAAGTTCTGGAGGATAAAAGCGAGGCGACATGGAGCGAGAAGAACGACAATGTTCTGGTGCTGGATGCCGACAGCATGAGCTATGCCGACATGTTGAAGCGCATGAGCCGTTTATCGGATATGAATGTGAATGTAACTCTGGGCACTTATAGCAAGGAAATCGGAAAGGTCATCACGGATAGAGAAATTCTGGGGTAGGAGCTCTATATAATATAATGTACGCGCGTACATTATATTATATAGAGTTTTAGCTCGTAAGCTTGAAACATTCATATCAATACGAAAATTACGAGGAAAAAATGGAAAAGAAGATATTTTTAAGGGCTTTGGAGCCCGAAGATTTGGATTTTCTCTACGAGATGGAGAACGATGAGAGCCTCTGGGAGGTGGGAAGCACCAACGTGCCTTACTCCCGACAGATGCTCCTGGACTACATCGCCACGGCCTCTGCCGATATTTATGCCGACAAGCAGGTAAGATTCATCATAGAAAATGAAGCCCACGAGAGGGTAGGCATCATCGACCTGATGAATTTCGACCCGCGCCATCAGCGTGCAGAAGTAGGAATCGTGGTAAAAAAAGAGTATCAGGGGCAAGGCTTTGCCCGACTCGCCCTGGCTCATCTCCTGAAGTATGCCACAAATCTGCTCCATTTGCATCAGATTTATGCCATTGTGGGCGTTCGCAACGAAAAGACAGTAGAACTGCTGAAATCTTTTGGCTTTCAGGGAGATAAACTGCTCAAAGGGTGGCTCAGAAGCAGCGATGGATATGATGATGCCTATTTTTTACAAACTTTTTTATAAAAATCTTCCCGAAAAATTTGGTGGAATCAAAAAAATGTAGTACCTTTGCACTCGCAAATGAGAAATGCTCCATAAGCAATTAAGAAATAAACTTAATTTGGTGCGTTAGTTCAGTTGGTTAGAATGCCTGCCTGTCACGCAGGAGGTCACGAGTTCGAGTCTCGTACGCACCGCTGAAACCTCTGAGAAGTGATTCTCGGAGGTTTTCTGTTTTTATACCCCTCTGGTCTTCTCCATTCTTCACTCTTCGTTTTTCACTCTTCACTTTCTTCGCTTTTATGTTATATCTTTGTTAAGTAGGCCGAAAAATTTTGTTATTTGCCTAAAATGCAGTACCTTTGTAGCGGAATTTAAGATATAAGAGAAGAAATGATTATCATTGTCACAATTCTGGCTTACTTCTGCGTGCTCCTGGTGTTCAGTCACCTCACGGCAAGGAGAGCCAGCAGCAACGAAACATTCTATAGGGCCAACAGACGTTCGCCCTGGTATATGGTAGCCTTCGGAATGGTGGGAGCCTCCATCTCGGGCATCACCTTCGTCAGCGTGCCAGGCATGGTGATGAAGACTGATATGACCTATCTGCAGATGTGCCTCGGCTTCATCGTGGGCTATTTCCTCGTGGGGTTCCTCCTGCTGCCCATCTACTACAGGTATAACCTCACCACCATCTACAGCTATCTGCAGCAGCGGTTGGGCGAAAGGTCGTACAAGACGGGAGCCTCGTTCTTTCTCTTGTCGAAGATGACGGGGGCAGCGGTGAGATTCTTCGTGGTCTGCATCCTGCTTCAGCGCTTCGTGCTCGACGGGGTGGGCGTTCCGTTCTGGCTTACGGTGCCCGTGATGGTGATGCTCATCTGGCTCTATACGCGCAAGGGCGGCATCAAGACCCTGGTGTGGACGGATTCCTTCCAGACCACCTGCATGTTTGCCGCACTCATCCTCATTATCTATCAGGTGGTGGCTGCCCTGGGCATGACGCCTGCGGAAGCCATCCAGGCGATAGCCCACGACAGTCATTCGCGCATCTTCGTCTTCGACGACTGGGTGACGAAGCAGAATTTCTGGAAACAGTTTCTGAGCGGCGTGTTCGTGGTCATCGTGATGACGGGACTGGATCAGGACATGATGCAGAAGAATCTTACCTGCAAGTCGCTGCGGGAGGCGCAGAAGGATGTGTGCACCTATGGTTTCGCCTTTGTGCCCGCCAATCTGCTCTTCCTGAGTCTGGGTGTGCTGCTGATGATGCTGGCGCAGAAGCAGGGCGTGGCGCTGCCTGAGGCTCCTGACGACCTGCTGCCGATGTTTGCGGCATCGGGCGTGATGGGAACCCTGGTGGTGGTATTGTTCACCATCGGCATCGTGGCGGCGAGCTTTTCGAGTGCCGATTCGGCACTCACGGCCATCACCACGAGTCTCTGCGTGGATATCCTGGGCAGGAAGGACGACGTGAAGCTGCGCAAGCGCATGCATCTGCTGGTGGCTGTGGTATTCATGGTCTTCATCATCGCCTTCAAGGCTATCAACTCTACCAGCGTCATCGATGCCATCTATATCCTCTGCTCCTACACCTATGGTCCGCTGCTGGGTTTGTTTGCCTTCAGTCTGCTCACCAAGCGTGAGGTGAACGACCGCTGGTCGCCCTGGGTGTGCGTGGCGAGTCCGATGATCTGCTTCGCCATCGATACCCTTACCTCGCAGCTCACGGGGTATAAGTTTGGCTACGAGCTCCTGATGCTGAATGGTGCCCTGACCTTCGCCGGTCTCGCCCTGATAAGAAAATAGAATATTCAATTCAATTAAACAATAATGAAAACAAAAGTGTTATTCGCAGCTTTGTTGCTCAGCGCAACAACAGCTTTCGCCCAGCAGGAAAAGTTGGGCTCTGGCATCGACAAGGCCAACATGGACTTGAGCATCAAGCCAGGAACTGATTTCTATCGCTATGCCGCAGGCAACTGGATGAAGAACAATCCACTGGATGCCGAGCATACCGACAACGGTGCCTTCACCGACCTCTATGAGCAGAACCAGAAGCGCATTCAGGACATCATCCTGGAGTATGCTTCCAAGCCACAGCAGAAGGGTTCGCTGGGCCAGAAGATTGGTTCTCTCTACAAACTCCGCATGGATAGCGTTCGCCTGAACAAGGAGGGATGGGCACCTATCAAGCCTACACTCGATCGCATCGCAGCCATCAAGGACCGCCGTGAGTATCAGTTGGTTACTGCTCAGCTCGACTTCCGTGGCGAGGGTACCATGATGTTCGGCATCGGCGTAGATGCTGACCTTCGTGATGCAGCCAACAACATCGTTCAGGTGGGCCAGGGCGGCATCGGACTGGGTGTTCGCGACTACTACGTGAACGACGACGACCAGACTAAGAAGATTCGTGAGGCTTACAAGGCTTACATGAAGAAGCTTTTCCAGATGGTGGGCAACGACGAGGCCACCGCACAGAAGAAGATGGAGGCAGTGATGGCCATCGAGACCCGCATCGCCAAGGCTAGCTACAGCCAGGTGGAGCTGCGCGACATCGACAAGAACTATCACAAGATGACTTACAACCAGCTGGTTACCGACTATCCTGGCATCGACTGGGGTAACGTGTTCCTGGCATCCGGTTTCCCTGCCTTCAAGGAAATCTGCGTGGGTCAGCCTGAGCCAATCCACGAGGTGGAGAAGGTGCTTGCCGAGACATCTCTGGATGATTTGAAGACATACGCCGAAATCAAGGTTATCGCAGGTGCTACCAGTGTGTTGAGCGATGATTTCCGTGCCGTAGCCTTCGAGTTGAGCAAGGTGATGAGCGGTGTTCAGCAGGACCGTCCTCGCTGGAAGCGTGCCGTAGGTACCGTGAGCGGCGTGTTGGGCGAGGCCATCGGTAAGATTTACGTAGAGAAGTACTTCCCTGAGAGCAGCAAGAAGCGTATGCTCGACCTGGTTCACAATCTTCAGACAGCCCTGGCTCAGCGCATCGACGAGGCTACCTGGATGAGTGCGGCTACCAAGGCGCAGGCTAAGGACAAGCTGGAGAACTTCATCATCAAGATTGGTTATCCTGACAAGTGGAAGGATTATAGCGGCTTGCAGGTAGATGACAGTCTTTCGCTTTATGAGAACATGGGCAACATCTCTGAGTTCTTTGCCAAGGATGCCATTGCCCGCAAGGTGAACAAGCCAGTGGACAAGATGGAGTGGGGTATGACTCCTCAGACCATCAACGCCTACTACAACCCTACAACCAACGAGATCTGCTTCCCTGCTGCCATTCTGCAGCCTCCATTCTTCGACCCTTCAGCCGATGATGCGATGAACTATGGCGGTATCGGTGGTGTAATCGGTCATGAGATGAGCCACGGTTTCGACGACCAGGGCAGCCAGTTTGACAAGACCGGCAACCAGCACAACTGGTGGACAGCAGCCGACAAGAAGAACTTCGAGGCGCGCACCAAGATTCTGGTAGACCACTTCAACAAGATTGAGTTGGCTGGCAAGAAGGTGAATGGCCAGATGACCTTGGGTGAGAACATCGGTGATAACGGCGGTTTGAACATCGCCTTCCGTGCGCTTCAGAACGTGATGAAGACAGAGAAGTTGGGTGTAAAGGACGGTTTCACTCCTGAGCAGCGTTTCTTCCTGGCATGGGCTCGCGTATGGGCTGGCAACGCCCGTCCTGAGTACCTGCAGTACTTGATGACCGTGGATGTTCACTCACCAAACGAGGCTCGTGTAAACGGTGCCCTGCCAATGGTGGATTCATGGTATAAGGCATTCAACATCAAGAAGGGCGACAAGCTCTTTGTTCCAAAGAGCAAGCGTGCGCATATCTGGTAAAAACATAAAAATAAAAACATAAAAAAAGTCTTGCAGGCTATATGCTTGCAAGACTTTTTTTTATGCTTGTTGCTTTCTTTGCAGAAAGCATCGTATACTAGACTGATTACTTTGTTCCGAAGTAAAGGAAGAGCATTCCGAGCAGAACGAGGAGAAGGTCTATGAACTTCGCCTTGAGGTTCTTCTCGTGGAAGATGGCGGCTCCGAAGAGGAAGCTGACGATGACCGAACCGCGACGAATCATGCTCACGATGCTGATCATGGCACCCGGCAGACTCAATGCGTAGAAATAAACGAAATCGGCTGCCGAAAGGAAGATGCTGATGAAGATGATGCTCCAGTGCCAATGGAATGGGGTGGAGTTCTTCTTGGTAGGCCACCATATCATCAGGAGCATCGCACCCATGAGGAAGCACTGGTAGATGTTGTACCAGCTCTGAACTATCATTCTGTCCAGTCCCACACCGCCATTCTCGGGTGGAGCCATCAGATACTTATCGTAGAGTCCGCTCACCGCTCCGAGCACGGCAGCCAGCACGATGAAGTAGATCCACTTGTTGTGCTTGAAGTCGATGCCCTCCTTCTTGCCGCTGCGCGAAAGCATGGCAAAGGAGATGACGGCAAGGATGACACCAATCCACTGGTAGAGGTTGAGCACCTCGCCATAGACCAGCAGGGCGCCCACGAGTGTCATCACGGGGCGGGTGGCATTGATAGGTCCCACGATGGTGAGGGGCAGATGCTTCATGCCGAAATAACCGAAAATCCAACTGCTCAATACGATGAAACTCTTGAGCACGATGTACTTGTGAACTTCCCATCCACCTTCAGCCACATGGAACATGGTTCCATCTAGCGAATTTCCTGTATAGCTCAAGATGATGAACGGCAGGAAGATGAGCGATGAGAAGAGCGTGTTCAGAAAGAGCACGGGAATCACTGCGTTACCTGAAAGCGCCTTCTTCTTGAAGGCATCATAGAATCCCAGCAGCGCTGCTGAGAGAAATGCTAATACTAACCACATAGTAGTTGTTTTATATTTATTGTTTTAATTTAAATCGTGTATTGTTTTAATTATACCCCACGTCTTCCAGGAACAGTGCGTTGCCTGGCATGCTTTCGCCTGCATCGCTGCGGCTGCCATTGTGCAGGATGTCGAGAAACTGATCCATCGTAATCTTGCCCCTGCCCACATCGATGAGCGTGCCCACCACGGCTCTTACCATGTTACGGAGAAAGCGGTTGGCGGTGATCTCGAAATACCAGGTGGTAGGCGAGGTCTGCACCCATCGGGCTGCGGAAACGTGGCAGATGGTGGTCTTGTTGTCACCGCCCGCCTTGCAGAAAGCCGCATAGTCTTCGTGATGCAGGAAATGCTGCGCCGCCTGGTTCATCTTTTCGAAATCGAGCGGGTAGTTCATCTGCAGCGAATAGTGGCGCTCGAAGGGATCCTTGCGCGTATGGATATAATAATGATAGGTACGCGAGGTGGCAGAGAAGCGGGCATGCATCTCGGCATCTACTTCCCGAACTTCATAGACGGCGATGTCGCGTGGCAGGATTCTGTTCAGACGATACACCAGCTGGTCAGCTTCTATCGGGAGTCTTTCGAAGTCAAAATGCGCTGCCATATTCCGGGCGTGCACCCCGGTATCGGTTCTTCCGGCTCCCACCACCTCTATCTCTTTTCTGAGAAGGATGGAGAGGGCGCGCTGCAGTTCCTGCTGCACCGAATTGGCGTTGGGCTGAATCTGCCAGCCGTGATAATTGGTTCCGTCGTAACCAAAGAATATAAAATATCTCATTCTCTTTTTTTTCTCTAAATTCGGGTGCAAAGTTACTAAAAAAACGTGAAATTTGGTATAATAATACAGAATATTTTCAAAAATGATACAATCTTGAAAGAAAAGTGCGATTTTATTTTGCAATATGCTAATAATTGTGTACTTTTGCCAACGATTTTGAAATTATAGATTATGGCACAGAACATATTCAGGGGCTTAGGTGTTGCCCTCATTACTCCTTTTAAGGCCGATGGTTCGGTAGATTATCAGTCTCTCAAGAGATTGGTAGAGTTTCAAATTGACAATGGTGCAGACTTCCTCTGCATCCTTGCCACCACTGGTGAGGCTCCATGCCTGACCCAGGAAGAGAAAGACAAGATCACAGAATTGGTTCTTGACGTGAACAAGGGTCGCGTTAAGATTTTGAAATATTGTGGTGGAAACAATACCGCTGCCGTGGTTGAAGAAATCAAGAACACCAACTGGAAGGGCATCGACGGTATCCTCAGCATCTGCCCTTATTACAACAAGCCGTCGCAGGAAGGCTTATACCAGCACTTCAAGGCTATCGCTCAGGTGAGCCCGCTGCCTATCGTGCTCTACAATGTTCCGGGTAGAACAGGTGTGAACATGAAGCCTGAAACAACTTGCCGCATCGCCCGCGACTTCCCTAACGTGGTGGCCGTGAAGGAGGCTAGCGGAAGCCTGGAGCAGGTGGATGAAATCATCAAGAACAAGCCAGACAACTTTGAAGTAATCAGTGGCGACGATGCGCTCACCTTCTCAATGGTGGCAAGTGGTGCTGCGGGCGTCATCTCCGTTATCGGAAATGCGCTGCCTAAGGCTTTCAGCCGCATGATCCGTCTGGAGTTCCGCGGCGAGTACGAACCAGCTCGCAAGATTCATCATTCCTTCACCGAACTCTACAGTCTGCTCTTCGTAGACGGTAACCCTGCCGGCGTGAAGGCACTCTTGAACGACATGGGCTTCATCGAGAACGAGCTTCGCCTGCCGCTGGTACCTACCCGCATCGCTACCAAGCAGAAGATGAGCGAGATCTTGAAGACACTGAACATTTAATCACTATGCATTATGGCAGAAGACAGAAAGATTATTCATGAGATTACACCGCTGATGGGAAAGGACGTGCTCTACATTGCCGACAGGCACAAGAAGGAGTTCACGTATCCTATCCACAACCACTCTGTGTATGAACTTAACTTTGTAGAGAACGCAGCTGGCGTGAAGCGCATCGTGGGCGATTCGCAGGAGATAATCGGCGATTTCGACCTCTGTCTGATTACTTCTGCCGACTTGGAGCATGTTTGGGAGCAGAACGGCTGCCAAAGCGAGGACATCCGCGAGATAACCATCCAGTTTGACTTCAGCATGGGTGAGGAGACGCTTTTCGGCAGAAATCCCTACGCCAGCATCACCCGAATGATGCAGGAGGCGAAGAAGGGACTCTGCTTCCCGATGAAGGGCATCATGAAGGTATATGAGAAGCTGGATACGCTGAGCTCGGTGAAGGATGGATTCTACGCCGTTCAGCAGTTTCTCACCATCCTCTATGAGCTTTCTAAATGCGAAGGTGCCCGCACGCTGGCATCCTCCAGTTATGCCAAGGTGGCTGTGGAAGATGACAGTCGCCGTATCCTGAAGGTGAAGAACTACATCTCCAAGAACTATATGGATGACTTGCGCTTGCCTCAGCTCGCCTCCATGGCGGGCATGAGCTCGAGTGCGTTCAGCCGTTTCTTCAAGTTGCATACCGGAAGAAACATTTCGGAATACATCATCGACCTTCGCCTGGGCTATGCCGCCCGAATGCTCGTGGATACAGCCAAGAGCATCAGCGAAATCGGTTTCGACTGCGGATTCAACAATCTGAGCAACTTCAACCGCATCTTCAAGAAAAAGAAGGGATGCTCGCCTAGTGAGTTCCGTGAGAACTATCACAAGACGAGAATCATCATATAAAGATGGACCTTTCCGTTATAAGTTGCTATATAACGTAATCGTTTAAGTAAATTTATCGTAAATCTTTTCCTGTTTTCATGCTTCTTTCAGAAAAAAGATGTATATTTGCAACACGAATGAAGGAAATAGATCGTAACAATAAAAAATAGATCGTAATAATAAAAAAAGTAATTCAACATTTAAAACTACTATAACGATTATGAAACAATTCATGGATGAAAATTTCCTGCTCGACACAAAGACTGCGCAGGACCTCTTTCACAATCATGCGGCTAAGATGCCAATCATCGATTATCACTGCCACCTCATCCCAGAGATGGTAGCTAATGATCACAAGTTCAAGAGCATTACAGAACTTTGGCTCGGTGGTGACCACTACAAGTGGCGTGCTATGCGTACCAACGGTGTAGATGAGCGCTTCTGCA
>OGEE01001173.1_pt1 | contig 14343 bp, 13 predicted proteins | sample 1570571 | NCBI WGS metagenome assembly OGEE01 (sample SAMEA2582169, study PRJEB24529) | metagenome | biome: Human gut stool | place: China | collected 2011
TGCCACTCAGCGAAGAAGAGCAGATACACGAGATAAAGTATCTGCCTACAGAACTAGTGCCCCAGCTCGAAGGGGGCAAAAACACCATTGTGGATGTACTCTGCACCGACGTCAGAGGCAGGAAGTTCTGCGTGGAAATGCAGATGGAATGGTCTGATGCATTCCAGCAGCGAGTACTTTTCAATGCATCCAAGCTCTATGTGAGTCAGGCTAAAAAGGGCGGAAAATACAGCGAACTGCAACCAGTGTATTCTCTCAACCTGATAAATGATATCTTTGCGCATGATACTCCCGATTTCATCCACAACTACCGCATCGTGCACGATAAGGACAGCAATAAGGTCATCGAAGGCTTGCATTTCACCTTCATAGAACTCCCTAAGTTCACTCCTCATTCCATTGCCGACAAGTGCATGATGGTATTGTGGCTCCGTTTCCTCACAGAAATTAATTCCAATACGAAGGATATTCCTGCCGATTTGCTTAATGATCCGGAGATAGGAAAAGCCGTAGAGGAGCTGGAGATTTCCGGTTTCTCGGATGCCGAACTCAGAGCCTACGACAAGTTTTGGGATTCCGTAAGCGTTGAAAGAACCCTCATAGATGACAGCTACCAGAAAGGTAAGGAAAAAGGAATTGCTGAAGGTATGGAGAAAGGTAGAGCAGAAGGCAAACATGAGGCCAACACAGAAACAGCACAACGATTGCTGGCAACGGGACTTTCTGCCGAACAGGTTGCCAAAGCTACCCAGCTGTCTTTGGAAATCATTAAGAATCTGAGCAATTCATAAAAAATAGGAAGCGGAGATGTAGATTACGAATATCACCATATAATCAAGAGTCTATACGCCACCTTTTCATCGTGGCATATAGACCCTTGTAATTTGTTTATCCCAATACAACATTGGCAGGGACGGCAAGGTTGTGGTATATGTTTCTTGCAACAGCAATGGTTTCACACAACATTAAGTACGCAGAAAGACTCCATAAAGCGGTATGTTGGAGATATTCTCTTGTTGACGATAAGGCAACATAGAATAACGGATGGCAGATATGTCAGGGTGCTCCTTAAGATAGTTATGCAATGAGGTGGCTTTGATGCTTGTACCGCCTTTTACTTCTATAGGCAATAATGCCCCTTCACGCTGAACGAGGAAATCCATTTCCATACGAGAAGTATCAGAACTGTAATAATAGATGTGGGTAATACCCGATGCAAGCATCTGCTGAAGGACATACTGTTCTGTGAACGCTCCTTTGTACTCCGTGAATACGTTATCGCCAAGCAACACATCCTTTGCAGCGGTATCAGCCATAGCCCCCATCAGTCCACAATCGCACAGATACAACTTGAATGCCGACAAGTCTTCATAAAACTTCAACGGCAACTCAGGCTTTGTCACCTTAGTTATTTTATAAACCAAACCGGCATCCACTAACCACTGTATGGCTAACTCAAAATCCTTGGCTCTGCCACCCTTCTTCAATACCCCATAGACAAACTTCTTATTCTCTTTCGAAAGCTGACCGAGTATGGACTGCCATACCATATCTATGCGAGGTACCTCCTGTGCAGGAGCATGCTTGGAGAAGTCGCTTGCATAATTGGAGAGAATTTCGTTCTGAATAGTGCGCACTTGGCCGAGCAATTTGTTTTCCACATACATCTTCACAACTTCAGGCATTCCGCCCACGTAATAGTATTGGCGCAAATAGTCTTTCAGTTTTTCGTGGAACGCATTCATCAATGCATAATCCTTGCTGTGCATCAGCTTGAGCAGCTGGTCCTCTCCCATAGCCATAAGAAATTCTTCAAAATCCATAGGGAACAGACGCATTGTCTGAACCTTGCCTACCGGGAATGACACACCTGCATGCAGGGCAACCCCCAACAGCGAACCAGCCACCACAATATGATATTCTGGAGCATCTTCGCAGAAATACTTCAAAGCTTCCAACGCCTGTGGGAATGCTTGCACTTCATCCAAGAATATAAGGGTTTTACCGGGAATTATATCCACACCAGTCAAAGCACTTAACCCTCGAATGATTCTCGCCGTATCGAAGTCGCCTTCATATATGGCTTGCAGGTTTTCATTCCTATCACAACTTACATAAGCAAGATTATCAAACTCTTCCCGACCGAATTCTTTAAGAATATAAGTCTTGCCACATTGTCTTACCCCGTTTAATATCAACGGCTTATGACACTCTTGATATTTCCATTCCAGAAGCTTATCATATATTTTTCTCTTCATATCTTTACACTTTTAGACACATAAAACCATCAGATCATTACACTTTTCGACACATGATAATATCGAAAGCTTACACTTTCTGACACATAATATCAATGCAAAGTTACACTTTTCGACACATACGACCAAATAAACATTGAGCATAAAGTGGGATATTAAGATATTTTAAAACAATAGGATAAAAAAACGCAATCTCTAACTTTTTCTGAAACTTTTCACAGAAATCTCTTGCAGGTTTGAAAATAAAGTCGTAACTTTGCGCTAGAGAATTTTAAAACAGATGGTTATGAAGTACTTAGATCCTAAGGCAGACCTCACGTTCAAGAAGATATTCGGCAATCACCCTAAAAGACTGATCAGCCTTCTGAACGCACTCCTGCCACTCAGCGAAGAAGAGCAGATACACGAGATAAAGTATCTGCCTACAGAACTTGTGCCCGAAATCAACAGTTACAGGTATGCTATCGCAAACATACTCTGCACAGATGCCAAGAGCAACAAATTCTGCGTTGTAATACGAATAGAGTGGTCTAATTTCTTCGAACAGCGAGTACAATTCCAGGCATCAGAACTCTACGTGAATCCGACGATAAAGCAAAAGAAATACTTTGCCCAATATCCTACATATTCACTCAATCTGATAAACGATACTTTTAAATATGATACTCCCGAGTTCATCCACAACTACCGCATCGTGTACGATAAGGATACCCATCAGGTGATTGAAGGCTTACATTTCACCTTTATCGAACTCCCAAAGTTCATGCCTCATTCCGTAGCCGACAAGCGCATGATGGTATTGTGGCTCAGATTCCTCACGGAAATCGATGAAGACACCCAGGAGATTCCGTCAGAACTTCTTAAAGACCCAGAGATTGGTAAAGCCATAGAAGAGCTGGAGATTTTCGACTTTACGGATGTTGAACTTAGAGTCTACGACAAGTTTTGGGATTCGGTAAGTGTTGAAAGAACCCTCCTGGATGACAGCTACCAGAAAGGTCTAGAAGAAGGAAGAAAGGTAGCCGAATTAAACAAAGTCTTGCAAATCGCCCGAAATCTCCTAAACCTCGGTCTCTCTATTTCTGAAATAATTGAAATCACGGGCTTGACGCAAGAACAAATAGAGCATTTGAAAGAAAGCTAACCCCTTCTTTCATGCAAGAAACTACATAAAAGAAAAAAATCCTAAGATACATCGTTCTCTGTATCTTAGGATTTTTCCTTTTACGAGCGTGAAAAGCGGAACGCATAAGGTTTGGATAGGAAAGCGTTAAAAAACGCTTCGAAAATAAAAATAATCGCATCAGAATTTGTTGATTTGAAATTAAATCCATATCTTTGCCATTAATTTTACTAACAAAAAACTGTGAACTATGAGAAAAAAGAAAATGATCAGATTGCTTTTAGCTTGCGGTCTGTTGATGTCGCCGGTTATTGCACAGGCTGAAAACGAGCCCAAGATGGTTGTGACCACAGTTGAGGGGAGTTCTTATGAGTTCTTCATCGCCGACAATCCAACCATCCAGTATAAGGAGAACCTGTTGGTTTGCCAGAACGACAAGGGACTGTCTGTCTCCGTAGAGGCAGCTAACGTCAAGTCGTTCAAATTCTTCCCGTCAGAGAGCGACACCGGAATCAACCAGGTTAGCTTCTCCAGCAGTTTCGGCTCGAAACTCTCTGGGCTGACAGCCGGTTCTAAAGTGCTGGTAGTATCCCTGGATGGCAAAGTAGTAAAAAGCCTGAAGGTCAACGACTCGGGAACTATCGACATCGACTTCACCCAGTTGCCACACGGCATCTTTGTGGTAAAGACGGAGAAGGGCTCATTCAAAATTCAACATTAACAACAATTTTAAAATCAGACGATTATGAAAAAGAACTTTTTACTTGCAATGGTAGTTATGCTGATGACAGCTGTCAGCTCTTTCGCTCAGAAAGAATACAATATGGTGATTACGCTCAGTAACGGCACCACAGTAACATTGGGTCACAACGACATCAAGGAGATTACCTTCAATGATGGCGAGGTAGCGATTTCAGGCAACATGGTGAACACCATCGACAGCCTGGCACAGGTAAGCCAGAATCTGGAAACTCATATAAAAGCGGTAGAGGCAAGATCTATGGAAATGAGTTACGAAGTTTTAAATAGAACTGATAAGCTCAACCAGCAAGTTGATTTCAATATGGACGTAACAAAAACCAGAATTGACGAATTGAAATCTGCGTTGAAAAACAATATCGCAGCAGCAGAGACTGAGATTGCAGAAACCAGCGCTAGAGTTGCCAATACTGAGGCGGCTTTGCAAAATGCCAATGAATTGATAAAGCAGCAAAGTGATGAGATTAATGCTTTGAATGCGAAAATTGCAATTCTCGAAACTTTAATCGAGAAATATCATCCGGAAGAATCTAAGTAATTACAAGGCTAAGGCTTAATACAAAAGCAAATAGAGCATTTGAAAGAAAAGCTAACCTTTCTTTCATACAAGAAACTACATAAAAGGGAAAATCCTAAGATACATTGTTCTCTGTATCTTAGGATTTTTCATACTAATAGTATTTCCTTAATTGATACCCGTCCCTAGAATTATTAATCTCTATTTATGGACTGCAACACCAATCACCCAACATTTACCACGATAGACACTTCCCACGAATCCATGGTATGGTTCTTCTTTGGTAAGTTCACCCTTGTAATTATAGGTTTGCCAATAGTAAATTTGTGCTCCAGGCTGCACAGATGTCCAAATATTTATTGTTTTCAAGGGATTTGTTTCTTCAAACATCCAGTATTTCATGAGCAGTTTAGCTTCCTCTCTACTAGGTAAACGATACATTTTACCCATTTTTTTGAGGACAGATGCAACTTCCTGCCAAGTGCATTCTACTGGTTGCGTGCAATAAAACTTATCCCAGGTATTTTCATCTCTCATCTCGAAAATAACAAAGTCGTCCCCTTTGGAACCAGGCAAAATTGCTTTTCTATATTTCTCGTAGTAATATCTGCCCATGGCAGAACCTGCTTTCATAGCCTGGCTTGCATATTTTTGTGCCATTTTCTTATGTTGCAACGCTCCACCTACCCCTTTGTAATAACAATATGCCTGGAATGCATTTGCTGTAGAAGAACTTTGACCCTTCAGTTTTTCCAAGATATCGGGAGACTTGGAAATAATTATTTCTGCAATTTTATCACCAATCCTATCATTATCCTTGAAGATGCTGTCCAATAACGAAAGGTCGTTTTTATCCAAATGATATTTCTGAGCAGATTCGATTATATACGATTTGTATATTTTGCCTTTTAACTCCCGGGTAAACGATTCATCCTTTGCCTCCAAAGCAAGTTCCATCGCCTTGGCAACATTCTTTTCTGTTCCATTTCCCATAAGGTAAGCTTCTGCCAGATAAGTACCCGGATATTGATCTCTGAGTTTTTCAAATTGATTACAATATTTTTGAGCAATCTGAACTGCCTTGGCAGGATTTTGATCTCTATACAAGATAATCATTTGGTTCACGGCAATGACATACCCCTGGTCTGCAGACATCTGTAGATATTTCAAACACTGGGATTGACTTTTTACAACCCCCCAGCCTTTGGCAAAGAGTTTAGATGCTAAGTATTGAGCTTCTGCATTTCCACCATCAGCAAGAGGACGTAGTGTCATGGCTGCTCTTTTATAATCACCAGCATTCATCATTCTTCTGGCACGTTCCAGTTCCAGTTCATAGTCTTGAGCATAACAATTACCAATTGCCATCATGACTACAACTATACTTAATAATATTTTCTTTGCATTCATTTTTTATTGTTTATTCGTAAATAAAAGATCCTTGTGGATAGTATGTGAGGACAACAGCTGGCGATGTGTCTGATTTTTCTATGTATATGCGAATTTGCTTATCATTTTCGCCAACATAATAATATCTATCGTTCTTATGCTTTTTAAATCCTCTTTTTTCTATCATTTTCTTAATCAAATCAATAAAGTTGTCTTGATACTTGAAGTCAATATCAATTTGCTGGCGAAGACTGGTCATCGTCGTATTGGCATTCCAATCATAACCATCGGAGACAGTCTCTGTATTTTCAAACCAACCATCGTTGGTTGTTTCCTCATGAAACTTCTCTGCCTTTAGATAATTATCAAAGTCAACTTCTATCTGCACAAGTATATTTCCACCTTCAAAGGTTCTGCTAATACCAAGCCGATTTGAATATAAGTCAATAGAATCAAGCTTGAGGTTTAGTGCCTTTGCTATGCTTGGAGCATCAACTTTACCATTAAACATTTTATATCCTTTAGGATATATGTTCTCCAGAAAAGCCTCAGCCTTACTCTTGATATCAATGAATTCGGCACTTCCCGATTCCCACAGAGAAACATTTCTCACTTCGGTATCTTTAATTTCTTCACCTTGAGCATTGACAAGTGCATAATAGTTTCCTGATTTCATCAAATAATTCTCACCCACCAGATAAGAACCCATCGCGTCGTATTCAAACTTTACGATTGGATTGTCTTCTTGGTTGACAACTCCAAATTTGTCCCCCTTTCTTCCACCAAAAGTCGCATTTCCGAAGTTTGTCAATAAGACATATTTACCTTTTCGTATCACAATTTCACCTTTTTCGTTGATGACAGCACCTTCTCCATCATTCGTATTTACAACAACAGCATAATTATTGATGAATGGTTCCGGACAATCAAAACCTTTAACTCTCAGCATGACTTCTTTACCATGGTCATCTATATAAACGACAGAAGGAGAATTGCTTTGGTAATCAATAGCTACACCTAGTTTATCCTCAGAGGCATAATAATATGGTTTTGTTTTTTCAATGTTCAAAGTAGCATACGTTGCTCCAACCCTGTCTATAATATTGGATGTTTTCATTTTTTCGTCTAACGTGTATGCAATGCCATTATTGAAATCAGACACATTATAATATTCTGGGGCTACGGCAATATCTCCATTGGTATTGAGAAAACCACAATTACCATTTTTAGCTATAAATTTAGCCAGTCCATCACGAAAACAAAATACAGTATTGATGTCAGGACTCAAGGTTTTGATAACCTCTCCCTTAGAGTTTAACAAAACAATAGGTTCGCCAATAACAGAAGCAAAGGCTCGGTCATTGACAAAGTCAGTTACTTGATCAAATTCCTGTTTATTTATTGCTTTTTTACAAGATTCTATAGAAAACAGATTATACTTATCATTATGTCGAACCCAAAAGACTCCTTTCGGGTAAATCTTTGAAACTGAACCATTTGCTGAATACTCACGGTCTATTGCGATTTTTCCATTTTTGTCCATGATACTCCAACTGTCATTCTCATCTATCTGAACAGCTATGTAATCTAAGCTTTTCAAGTTTTGGGAAGCTATTTGTTCATGGCAAGAAGTGAACAGAAATGAGAGTGATAGAACTCCATAGGAGGCTATTAAAAAAGAAAAATGTCTGAAAGATTGTTTTGTTGTCATGGTCGCTTGCTTTTAAAGACAATCCATACTTTGGAGCCATGCGCTTTCGCCCAAATTGCCAAAGTATGGATTGGAGAGTTGATAAAATATACGGAACTACTTCTTTCTAGCTGCAGCAATAGCAGCCTTGGCTGCTTTGAATTTCTTAGATTCTGCCAGCTCTGGGTGAAGTTTGATCATATAATTCATTACAGTTGCAAAATTCTCATCAATAACAGCTGCCATTTTTGCAAAATTCTCATCAACAACAGTTGTCACATTTGTAAAATTCTCATCAACAGCAGTTGCCAAATTATTGATTTTGGTATCTATGGTAGTCCCCAATTCAACAAAGCCGTCAGCAGTTGCGTTTGCTAATTCCTTAATTCTTTCGTCCTGATCGACATTTTGCTGGAAGTTGTACCTAAATTTATTGTCCAAATCTCTTGTAACCTGTGCCAAGCTGTCAATGGTATTCACCATATTGCCAGAAATGGCAACCTCGCCATCATTGAAGGTAATCTCCTTGATGTCGTTGTGACCCAATGTTACTGTGGTTCCATTACTAAGAGTAATCACCATGTTGTATTCTTTCTGAGCGAAAGAGCTGACTGCAGTCATCAGCATAACTACCATTACAAGTAAAAAATTCTTTTTCATAATCGTCTAATTTTAAAATTGTTGTTAATGTTGAATTTTGAATGAGCCTTTCTCTGTCTTTACGACAAAGATGCCGTGCGGCAACTGGGTGAAGTCGATGTCGATGGTTCCTGAGTCGTTGACCTTCAAGCTTTTTACGACTTTGCCATCCAGAGATACGACCAGTACTTTAGAACCGACTGTCAGCCCTGAAAGTTTCGAACCGAAACTGCTGGAGAAGCTAACCTGGTTGATTCCGGTGTCCTCATCTGAAGAGAAGAATTTGAACGACTTGACGTTAGCTGCCTCTACTGAGACAGACAATCCCTTGTCGTTCTGGCAAACCAATAAGTTCTCCTTGTACTGGATGGTTGGATTGTCGGCGATGAAGAACTCATAGGAACTTCCCTCAACTGTAGTCACAACCATCTTGGGCTCGTTGTCTGCCTGTGCAATAACAGGCGACATCAACAGACCGCAAGCTAAAAGCAATCTAATCATTTTCTTTTTTCTCATAGTTTACAGTTTTTGTGTTAAATAAAATGAATGATACTATAATATATTACATGTGTACCAATGTGTCAGGATTGCATTCCAAAGGCAAGTTTACGAACTCGATGTGGTCGTACATGAGTGACTGACCTGATGGCTGAGCCAACTTGGTATTGCAACTTACGGATACAGCTGTGGCATTTGGGTCGAATCCCTTGATCATGAAACTACCCTTGATAGCCTGGTTTGGCATGAAGGTGATGTCCTGTCCCCATCCATAAACACTATAGCGCTTACCATCTATCAATGCTTGAACGTCAGTATAGTTGGTGGTTTGAGCGCACTTGTAGGTGTTACCCAAATCATCGTGAGCAGCAGCCTCCGGCATCCAGAATGAAATCTGAACTTTCTGGTCGAATCCGGTATTGGTCATTACATATTGAATGTATAATCCACCATCTACTCGCTTACACTCGGTGAAACGGAAGTTCATGCGCCAGTCACACATCTTGATGTATGATTGTGGATAAGCTTTCCAATATCGATAAACGGTATATTTTTCTTGTTTATCTTTCTCATCATCATCATTTTTGCTGCAAGAAGCGAAGGTAATGCTTGAGAATAATGCAAGGATAGCTGTTCCCAGGACGAAAAGTCTTTTCTTCATTGTTGTATTCTTTGCTCTTAGTATAGCCCAAATGACTCCCTTTCGGCTGGTTTATTAATAGTTCTTTCTTGACCTATACATACAAAAAAACGTGGAGCCAGTTCTGCCGCTCGTTCCACGATGTGAAGGTCTTCGCATTACCCTAATTGTCAGGAACGAGCAACGCTGAAAGCCCCACGCCGATGCCATTATATAGTTCACCCCTATCGGAATCGGGCGACAGTAAAATCGCCCGACGCCAATGTCGGCTATATACAATACACCCTTTGGGACGTCCCCGCTGCTTTGATTTTGACAATTAGTTTGAAGTTGCGAAGTTCTCACATCGTCAAATACAAAACGTTCAGTTACGTCTTAATGTATATATGTCCTTTTACTGCTTCCACCCTCCCATAAGGGGCTCTCAGCCAGTTCTTAGACAATGGCAAAGGTAGGGCTTTAATTTTAAATCTGCAAATTTTTATATAACTATTTTCGCTTTTAAAGCGTTTTTTAACGTTTGATTCACCAACTCCCAGTATATCTCCTGCATTTTCCCTCTTCATTTGCACATTTGCAAGCGAAAAAGTTCTATCCGTCTGTAGCATTTGAAAGCCAACCTTCCTTTCATGCTAGAAACTACATAAAAAGGAAAATCCTAAGATACATCATTCTCTGTATCTTAGGATTTTCTATTTTCTTATACATTTCCATATTCCTCCTTCTACACCTCATCCATCCTATACAATTTCCAACCGTCAAATTGCAGGATGATTCTGTGCAACTGGGTGCCCTGACGAAGCGCTTCTACCCTTGGAGCCTCAGCGTATCGCTTGATTTGCGCTTCAGCATCTGACCATTGTTTTTGGATGGCAGACAGATAAGCCTCAGCAGTCATACCTTTTTCCTTTTTGGGAATCAGTTTCAACTCCAAAATATAACTATGCTTCGTCGGATAATGAGTCAAATCCGGCAAAAGGAAGAAATCACAGAAACCATGATTCAACTCTAGCTCCGGAGCCGTACAATAGTAATTGTTCAGATTCAGATACGCCATGAAGAACCCCTGCAGATTGCGCTCAGCCTCAATACCATCACGCACAGACGAAACCTTAGCATAACTATCTGCCAAAAACTGCAACCCCTCACGCCATCTACCATCATACGCCATATCGTAATAATAATCGGTAAGCTGATTGGTATTCAGATACGCTTTTTCCGAAAACATCTCCAGCAAATAACTGTAATACTGCTTCCTCACATTATTATTCGGAATCCCAAGAATCAGTTTATCCCCTCGGGTGGCCTTGATGGTAAGCATGCCGTAATAGAACAGCAGGCTTGGGAAGACATCGGGATCCGTAATCTGATGTGCCGGGAAAGTTTCCTCCAGCCTGCAGGTTATCTCGCCCGTCTCGGCAATATTTCTGATAATGCCCTTGCGATCACCATCCAGTTTGTCGAGATTGATAAGCCGGCGCATCTTGTTGTAATCCGTCTTGGTGTTGGGATCAATCATCTCCTTCGGAGCCTCACCCGAACTCATGTAATTGCGGAGATAATAGAGAATCATATCACAATTAAACACCTTGCTCTGAGTTTCCAAAGCATCCGCCGAGAAACAATAGTTATCATACCAGGGTTTCATGTTACTGATAATCGCCTCAATATCGCTATCCGGACGGATGGCCCCTTTTTCCTTATAATAGGTAAACATCCCCCGAACATCCTCCGTAGAAAAGCCCAACATCTGGTTGAACTCCGGCTTCGTAGAAATATGCCAGCCGATGTTGAAACCACTCGTCACATCATCCAGGGTCACGGGACTTACTCCCGTGATAAAAATCCTGTCGAAATTACCCTTGAACTTCTTGAAGATGTCACGATAGAAACCTTCGGCATGGGTGATTGCCCAATACACATCCTCACCCTGTTCGTTAAGCACGGTGTTGGTGAAGTTGTCGTATTCGTCGATAATCAGGTAAAGAGGGTATCTTTTGGATTTCGCCTCGTTCAGGATAACAGCCAGTTTGCCCGTCGCTGTTTCCGTTTCTTCCACCTTTTTAATCGCATACTCGCTATAATATTCCTGATAATCCCGGATAAAGCCATCCAATTCCACGCCCAGATAAAAATTGAAGTTCTGTTCAAGCTTTTCTATGCTGCCTCCTACCTGCGAAAAGTCGAGATGAAGAACCTGGAATTTACCCTGCAAGGGAGTAGGATGCTTGCCTATCCACAAATCACCAAACCACGCATCAAACCTATCCTGGGTTCGTAGGTCGTAATAAGCATGGAGCATGCTGATGAATACGCTCTTGCCAAAACGGCGAGGGCGAATAAAAAAGAGATTGTCTGCCTCCTCTTCCAAAAGAGGCAGATACATGGTCTTATCCACATAATACTGATTTCGCTCCACAACTTTTACGAAATCCGAAACTCCGTATGGTACTCTTTTCACATTCTCCATAATCCTACGTTTTAATTCTATCCTGCAAAAGTAAGCAAAAATATCGTAATCACAAAATTTTTCCCTATCTTATTTCTTCCTGGCTATGATAATCGTTACACCAGCAAGGATGGCGAGGATGCCGATGGCAAGCTGAAGGGAGAAACTCTCGCCGAAAATGCAGACACCTATGATTACCGCTGTTACAGGCTCCAGGGCTCCCATGATGGCGGCTGGCGTGCTGCCGATGAGATTGATGGAGATGGTCATGAAGAAAAGCGACAATACCGTTGGCAATAATGCAAGCTGGGCGGCATAAGCCCATTGCACCGGAGTTTGCAACATCTGAATCTTCTCACCCGCAATGAACGAATAGATGAGCATCGTGATGAGTCCGAACACCAGAATGTAGAAGGTGAACTTGATGTTCGACATGCCCGGATTCTTCCACTGGTTCACCGAGATGATGTAGAGCGAATAAAGCAGCGACGAACACATCACCAGCGCAAAGCCTGCCGTGCTCAACTTGTCGTTTCCGTCGCCCTGATAGAGCAGACCCACTCCCGATACAGCCAGCAGAATGGCGAGCGTGGTGGTCCACGTCAACTTCTCATGGAAGAACACCGTCATCAGTATCGCCGTCATGATGGGATAGACGAAGAGGATGGTGCTGGCTATTCCCGCCGCCATGTAGTGGAAACTTACGTAGAGCGTAGCCGACGAGAGGGAGAACATACAGCCCAGCGTGGCAAGACGGATCATGTGCCCCCACTTCACCTTGAAACTCTCCTTGCGGAACAGCATCACCACGGCAAACATCAATACCGCCAGGAGATAGCGATAGATGAGCACCGAACTGGAATTGAATCCGTCACCATAGAGCACCAACGTGCCCAAAGGATTGGTACCATAACACACGGCAGCTACAACGCCCGCCGCAAAGCCTTTCACTTTATTACTGCCAAAGCCTTTCACTTTATTACTGCTTGTCATTTTTAATTAAAATGCTTTTTACTAATTACTAAGTTTTTCCCTATACCTTATTATATATGATATGTATCTACTATAATTATATATTAATATGTTTCTATTTCTATTGGCTTGCAAAAGTACTGCAAATTTTCGAGATAAACTAACAAAATCGGATAAATATCTTCTATCAACAGAGAAAAACTCCACATTTTTTGTTCTTTACGAAAATAAATAGTACCTTTGCAATATCTTTGCATTAAAGAATACAAACAAAATAGAATCAGAAATATAAACTAAACAATAAACATTTGTAACTATGGAACAGATTAAAAACGATCAGCTCACCGTTGAAATTTCAGCGCACGGAGCAGAACTCAAGAGCATCAAGGATGCTGATGGTAACGAATATCTCTGGGATGGCGACAAGGAATTCTGGGGCGGACAGTCACCCCTCCTCTTCCCTATCGTAGGCGGATTGTGGAAGAACACCTACCGCATCGGCGACAAGGAGTACACCCTGTCTCGCCATGGCTTCGGCAAGCTCGTTGACTTCCAGCTCGTAGGCAAGACCGGCGACCGCCTTACCTTCGCCCTCATCGACAACGAGGAGACTTTCAAGAACTATCCATTCCACTTCAACCTCGCCGTTTCCTATCGCCTTGCCGGCAACGAACTCCACGTTATCTGGCACGTTGAGAACACCGACGATAAGGTCATCTACTTCCAGATTGGCGGTCACCCGGCATTCAATGTGCCAGGCTGCAAGAAGGGCGAAAAGCTGAAGGCTTTCCTCAAGCTCGACAACGAGGCTCCTACCCGTCTCTTCGCTACCATCGGCGGATGCGTTGACCCTAACGCCCGTGAGACCGTAGAGACCGACAACGGAATCCTGGAGGTAACCGACGAATCGTTCGCAGATGATGCCTACATCTTCGACAAGAGCCAGGTGAAGAAGGTTACTCTGCTCAACGAGAAGGGCGAGCCACACGTAACCGTAGAGTTCAAGACTCCAGCCGTGGGTATCTGGAATCCGGGCAACCACGCTCCATTCGTCTGCATCGAGCCTTGGTTCGGCACATGCGACTGGGCTGAATACACCGGCGAGTTCAAGGATAAATACATGATGAACAGCCTGCAGCCAGGTGCCAGCTTCATGAGTGAATACATCATCAGAATAGAAAAATAATCCATCGTTCAAAGTAAATAAACTATGGAAGAAAAAGATAATATGCAGCTCCCCGAGAACGCATTCCGCGAACTCAAGGACGGGGAGGAATACAAGCCGCTGATGTCGCCAGACAAGGTTTATCCCGAGGTAAACGGATGGTCGGTGACCTGGGGCATCGTGATGGCCGTCATCTTCTCTGCCGCCGCAGCCTATCTGGGCTTGAAGGTGGGTCAGGTGTTCG
>OGEE01001178.1_pt1 | contig 14225 bp, 14 predicted proteins | sample 1570571 | NCBI WGS metagenome assembly OGEE01 (sample SAMEA2582169, study PRJEB24529) | metagenome | biome: Human gut stool | place: China | collected 2011
ATCGTGATTGATGCGTGAGGGATAAATTCCCATTTTTAGGTATCAGTCACGCATATTGCTCCTTTGATTATCAATACCTTATCCTATTTCTACCAGTAAATCGTGATGGGTGATAGATGAGCTGCAAAAACTTATCTTATGGGGCTTTCGCAATGTACCTAACATTTTGTCTTCATCTTTCCGACCATAGATAGAAGTAGTAATGTTATTTAATTCTGTTTATAAACTTCCATCCTGCGAACCAGGTTCTAAAAACCGGTTCATAAACCGCCTCTGTAGGATAATGCTTCACGAATCTGAGATTCCTGAGATTCATTCTGAAGTAACGATGAATCTTACTTTCACCGACCTTACTTCCCATCCTATCATCATACTGTCCGAAGTTTCCTCCTCTCATGATTTCATCAAGCAAAAACCAACCTTCCTTTTCATCCATCGGCGCTATCATCCTATCTTGTGATAACCCGAATACCTCCTTCATCACGAACATCACAGCCTGGGCAAACTTCCAAAAACCCAGATGCTTCAATTCCTTCTGTACTCTATCCCTAATCAATAATAAATCATCACTAATCAATACATAGTAGTAATCCAGAAGCTGCCTCAATCCGATTCCCTCCGTAAAGATATGCCGATACAGATGAGAAAGGATATAGATAACGTTGAATGAAACCTGAGGCACATGAATCTCCCCATAACCATCAGGCAATGAGACCCGATGATTACACTGTTCGCCCATCACTTCTTCAAACCACTTCTGCATTCTCCGATTATGAATCGGACAGAACATATACGAAGGAGTGAAATGCACCTCTATCGCCGTCTTCATCACGGGAAAATCCACATGATGATACCGCATTACCTGATTCGGACACACTTGATCCACATACTTCATGATTTTCCTGCGACCACCCGAAAGATAGATATCTATGTCCCCGGGAGTACGCATATAAGGGTTAGGATAAAGCAACGCATTCCCCTGCCCCTTCAAGATACAGTTAGCAAAGCCCTCGTTTTCGAAGTTCTGGCAGACTTTTACGGAATCCTGAAACAGTCTGATATTCTGTTTTCGTATCTGTTCCGCCATCACCATCCATTGCATCAGTAGCTTCTGCTCTGGTGCCAACTGCTTTGGCAACCGCTGGATACCATAAAACAGCACACCAAGCAAAGCCTGCTTCTTGGCAATAGCATATATCTCCTTCCAATCCGTTTCCTTCAAGGAATCAGGTATCTCCTTGGCAGAGCCAATACAGAATCGCAAGAAATCAAAGAAAATCTTTTGTTGTTTCAACATAAAGTTGTACTTTTGCACGCATGAAGCAAGCCATACGCATCATATTATCCTACATAGCAGCTATCATCCTTCTTCCGATAGCCTTACTATGTAAGTTCTTCCGAAGAAAGTAATTCTACTTTTTTCGGAAAGGATCCTTGTATATTCCCAAGAGCTGCTTACCGAAGTAATAGAAGAACTGCATATCATCCACAAAGTAACGCTTGAAGAGGCGCTTTGGCTCCATACAGAAACGATAAAACCATTCCAATGCAAGTTTTTGGAAAATCTTAGGAGCTCGCTTGATGTTACCAGCTTCAAAGTCTATAGTTGCCCCCAAAGCCATAAATACATCAATGTTAGGCAACTGATCCTTATACTTATAAATCCATTTAGTTTGTTTTGGATTTCCCAAACCAACTAAAACAACATTTGCTGACGATTGTCTAAGCATATCCACAATATGCTGGCATTCCTTCTCATCCTTTTCAAAACCAAATGGAGGAGAATAAGTTCCAACTATAATGTCTCGTCCAATACGTTTGTTAATTTTTTCTTTAGCTACCTCAGCAACACCTTCTTTTGCGCCAAGTAGGAAAACCTTAATATTTTCATCCTTAGCATGATAATCACAATACATTGGGAAAAAGCTAGATCCAGGAATAGCCTCTTTCAATGGTTTGCCTGCAATAGAAGACATTAACTTAACCACCTTACTGTCACAAATAGAGAATTCTGCTTGTGAAGCATACTCATGAAACTTTTTATCATGCTGATGCTTCATAATATCGTCAATATTTGGAGTGACAAGAACTCCATGGGTTAAATTCTCCAGCAATTCTTGAGATGAGAGATTGTCAATTCTCACATTTAACAAATGAATAGATTCCATAAATTATCTTTTTATTTATCGATAAGAATTTGATTCAATACTTCCATTAAAGTACCAGCTTTATTCTCTTCCACCTTGATGCTCTTCTTTACTCCAGCATTCTCGCCGGCTTCCACATCACGATGGCTATCACCAATCATATATGATTCCGACAAATCTATATTGAAGTCTTTGGCTGCCTGTAACAACAGCCCAGGCTTCGGTTTGCGACAATCGCAATCTATTTTGTATTCTGGACGTTCTCCTTCGAAGCCCTTGTCTGGATGATGAGGGCAGATATAAATACCATCAACATAAGCACCTTCTTTACCCAAGAAGGTTGCCATTTTCTTGTGTATCTCGTTGAGTTCTTCCCATGTGACCTCTCCTCTTGCTATCACAGGCTGGTTTGTGACAACAATTGCCAAATATCCACTTTGGTTAATCAGCTTGATTGCCTCAGCTACTCCTTCTATCAGTTCAAAGTCATCTATATTGCGAAGGAATCCCAAATATTTATTGATTGTTCCATCACGGTCAAGGAATATGGCTTTCTGCTTGTTGGTAAGATTCTTTGCCTGAACAACACCATTTTTATAATCAGCCTCCACTTGATGAAAACGTTCTGGAGTACCCATGTCCTTTACATATTCAGGACTGTCATAACAGAACATCAAGTTTGAGCCACATAGAGGTTTGAGTATCTGTCGGTCCAAGTCAACCTTTCCTTGTGGAAATCCTGACTCTTTGTTGATTACAAGAGATTTCAAACTAATATCCAATGCCTTAGGATCTATCACATGAAGACCTGCATTCACACGATTGTCATACCACTGTGGACGTTCATCTTCTTTGGCAAGCCATTTCTCTACATGACCGTTTTCATCAGCAATAATCAATCCACTATCGTATGGATGCGAATTAGGATGAGTAAACAGAGTAACAAGACCTCCATGATTCTTATGGAATGCAACCATACGATTGAAATCAACATCAAATGCTGCATCCGCATTCAAGAGAAGGAAAGGCTCAGCACCTATCTTTTCCCTAAGTCTAAACAAAGCACCAGCATTGCCAAGAGGAGACTCTTCTACAAAATAATCTATCTTTACCCCTAACTGACTGCCATCTCCAAAATAGGCAATAATCTTGTCAGCTAGATAACCTACGGTCAAAATAATATCTTTAAAACCTTGCGCACAGAGAGATCTTATTTCTCTTTCAAGGATAGGCATACCAGCCACAGGTATCAGTGGCTTTGGTATGTTAGGAAAAAGTTCAGCGATGCGGGTTCCTCTACCGCCCGCCATAAGTATTGTTTTCATGCGAGTTTAGTTTTTTAACACGAATCTCTCGAATTACACGAATTGATATAAATCCGTGTGATCCGTGGGATTCGTGTGAGTTTATTAATTACCAAAGAACTTTTCTTCCAACATCAAGCACAGGCAATGATATACTGGAAGATGAAGTTCCTGAATCTTATAAGTTTCTGTCTCAGGGACATGGATACAAACATCTGCGAATGTTTCCAACTTGTTTTCGTTCTGACCAGTCAAACCAATTACCTTCAAACCCTTAGACTTTGCAGCTACTGCTGCATAAAGTACATTTTTGCTGTTACCAGAAGTTGAGATACCCAAGAATACATCACCTGCTCTACCCAAACCATTCACCTGCTGGGCGAATATCAAAACAGGAACAGCATCATTCATAAATGCAGTAGTTAAAGAAGGCTCTCCCACCAAAGAGATGGCAGGAAGCGAACCTTGCAGATGATCAGCCAACACAGTACCCATTTCTGCATCTATCTGCATCAATCGGTCAATCTGAGCAGCATAAATCTTGCGCTTCAACTTAAACTCCTTCATCAACTCACCAACAATATGTTCAGAATCTGATGCCGAACCTCCATTACCAGCAACAAGTAACTTGCGACCAGCCGAATAAGCTTCCTCCAGGATTTGGTAAGCTTTCAATATATCATCATTACAACTTTCCAATTGTGGATATCGTTGTACCAAAGTTTCAATATGTTTGTTCATCTATGAATTCTTCAATTAAACATTCAACATTTAACACTCAACATTCGAACATCGTCTGTTGGATAAATCTTCCAGCCATGAGCACCACCATCAGAGAACTGGAATGGCATTACAAAACCATTGAGTTTCTTCAAAGCCTCTTCCACATCTTTCTTACGGGTAGGTTCTACCACGAACATAATAAAACCGCCACCACCAGCACCGGATACCTTTCCAGCCTTAGCACCAGCAGCCATCGCAACATCCATAGCCTCCTGAATGATAGGATTGGTGATGTTATTTGCCATCTTCTTCTTATTCTCCCAACCTTCACGGAGAATATCAGCAAATCCGTCAATATCGCCCTTCAAGATAGCAAGTTTCATATCCTTGGCGCTCTGCTTAATCTTGTGCATAGCTTCCACGGCATCATTATCACCATGAGAAGTATTCTTCTTTTGTTCCTCAATGATGGCAGCACTACTACGGCTCTTACCTGTAAAGTAAAGAAGCATACTAGCCTCCAACTCATCAATAATCCATCGCTTAATTTTCAAAGGATTTACGATTACGATATCGTTCTGCAAAAACTCCATGTAGTTGAAACCACCAAAGGCAGCGGCATACTGATCCTGTTTACCACCAGACAATCCCAGATCCTTACGTTCAATTTCGTAAGCAAGGCGTGAAATCTCATAATCACCCAATGGCAAACCAAGCCACTCTACAAATGCTTTCAGGATACAAACCACCATGGTAGATGAAGTTCCTAAACCAGAACCAGCTGGAGCATCATTGTAAGTAGTAATCTTGAAAGATTTAGCACCTACGCCAAAATCTTTTACCACACGATTATACACACCCTTAATGAGACTTGCCTCACCATCAATCTCCAGACATTCAGTCTTCGGATAACTCTTGTTGCAATGCGCATCATACGCATTGATAGTTATCTGATTGTCATCAGTCTCTTCGATTGTACAATATGCATACAAATTAATTGTAGCATTCAATATCAAACCTCCGTATATATCGCTATATGGCGATACATCAGATCCACCTCCTGCCAAACCTAGACGGAGTGGTGCTTTACTTCTAATTATCATAGTTTCTTTTTTCTATTTTTTTACAACCCATTTCTCTGAAAAAAGAGATATTATTCCATAAGCAAAATCCATATACTAAACCAATTCACAACAAACGTTGTAACAAGCCAATATAAGGTTCCAAGAATACCCTACCAGAAGTCATTTGCCATTATTAGTATATATAGAACCCCAAGATAATAAACAACAAAAATGCCAATAAGATAAAGGACACCCATGATTCTCATCTTAATAATTTTATTTTGTATATCTTTATTATGAAGTTCATTTTGTAACTTTATACTACCCACATGTTCTCGACAGGACAGATTGACTTCAATCTATCTACTGTCAATTGTATGAGGGAACGGCCCACACCCATCACATCTATGAACTGCTTTGGGTAATCAGTGGTTGACATTGGCCAAAAGCGGCTGCCTACGCCGCCGGCCATAATGATTTTTTGAGTATCACTATATTTCATTTCTCAGAAATGATGGTTATTCTGTTAACATCTGAAAGTCCTTGCCACCAATCAAAGCAGCCGTTTTGGCAAATTTTGTGCTCTTAAACATTTTACCATAACTATAGCAAAATACTTTTTCTGCATTTGAAATTAAGAAATAATCTATCATCGTCTTTAAATGACCTTCTAAATGATTATCTACATAATCCATATGAATGACTTCACCCTTTATAGTATAGACATATGGAATATTCTCCAAACGCTTAAGAAAAATACCAGAATCAGTTGTAACTAAAATTTTTGGATACTGAGGATATTTTTCATGCAACGTCTGAATGCAAGACAAGCACTTTTGAATATATTTCTCTTTCTCTTCTTCAGAAGCAAGTTCTTCTGCAAAATATGAGTCTTTGAAATCACCTAAGAGAGAAATTAATCTAAAAGACACAGATATATATCTACACCCAATATCTTTCAAATACAAGTTAATCTTACTATCTAACATTGGAGACAACTTAAATAACTCATGGAAATAACTAGAGAATTTTTCTTCATGGTTTGTCCAATTAGAATAAACATGAAGTTGAACATCATCTCGTCTTGTGTTAAGAAATTTATTTTCTAACTCTTCTGTCAAACGAGAATAAGAATTAATAAATTTAAAGACTGTCTCTCGCGAATTGTATGATATTAACGATTCTTGTATGCTCCAATCATACTTATTGGGCAAAAGAAATTCCTGCAAATCAAAAGGATGAACAAAATGAATTTTAAACTGTATATTGTGCTTCTGACAGTAATCATATAAAGAAAAAATTCCTCTAAGTCTATCAGAGAAACCACCATGAGATGTTCGACCATCAGCCATATATATAAGTGTCTTCTCCTTTACCCCCAAAAGTAAATTGGTGGAACTATAATATTTTCTAAAATTCAGATTATATTTTATCCACGACTGTAGCTTTATGACATGATAATGTCCTATCACCTTTTGCAGCTTTTCTGCTAATCTATCTCTATTCATCTTAAAAAAGTATTTTAATTTTTTTTTCTATTACATCAAATGGTAATTCAAATCTATCACTAACACCAACCATATCATTTGTTGCTAAGAACCTTGTTGCCAACGATGTATCATCCAATGGCAAGAATATAGCATTTCCCTCAAAAGTCTCATGGAAGATTTCTATGTCGCTCAAAATGATACGCTTGCATCCACAAGCTACTGCTTCAAATGGCGTACGACCAAAGCCTTCGTCTAGCGATAGCAAAGCAAAAGCATAGGCATAGTGATACAATGAAACTAAAGTCTCCTCCGATACATATTCCGTAAATATCAAGTAATCTTTCATCTGCTCTATGAGATCTTTCAATTCCTCATCATGCCCCCAACCTTTTCTTCCTACAAGCACCAACTTCATATTACGCTCTTTCAAGATTGGTGCAATCACCTTCAAAAGATACTTAAAGTTCTTTCGAGGTTCAATCGTTGATACAGAAATATAATAAGAATCCTTTTCTAATCTCCAAGGTTTCAAGAGTCTAGTATCTGCCTTTTCAGAAGCCCCATTGAAACTTACGGCGATATTCTCACCCAGATTAAAAATAGGTTTGTTAGTATATCTTGCAATCTGACGCTTCTCAGTTTCTGAAATCGTGATGATCCCATCTACCCACTTGAATGCCCATAGAGTCTTCGGAGTTAGATAATATTTAGCAGCAAAATTAAGCGTATCTCGATATTTCAAGAATGCACAATCGTGACAAGTTGGATAAACTTTTCCCTTAAATCCCCATTTCAAGTCTACAGGAGGTGGAAATATAGGAAATAACACCACATCTGGTTTTAACTTTCTTATGGTTCTAGACAATAACACATTCTCTAATAGCAATCTATTGCTTTTAGGGATAACAACCGCATTGGAATTTTCATCCAATTCATTCTTTACATGAAAGATTGGAACAATCTCATGTTCCGTAGTTAGTAACGCCCGATATAAATCTATGGCATACATCTCTACTCCAGTACGTTTACGTCCGAAGAGTGGAGTCAGGTCTATAGCAAGTTTCATTTTTTTTCAGCATTATCAAATAAATCTGTCCACATTTTCATTACATTATCTTTAGTATATCGCCCTATTGATTGACTCGCATAATCAGACATTTCCATCAATAACTGAGGAGATTCGATTAACTTTAAAATTGCATTAGCCAAATCTTCTGGAGTTCGGTTATTTACAAGGATACCATTTTTCCCATCTTCGATAATTGCTCTATTTCCAGAAATATTAAAACCGATACAAGGAAGTTGAAATTGCATTGCTTCTACCAAAACAAGAGGGAAGCCCTCATATCTGGAAGGAAGAACAAAAAAAGAATAATTAGGATATTCACTTTCCAAATTAGCAGACGTTCCTTGCAAAGTAATATAATCCTGCAATTTTAACTTTGCTATAAGACTTGAAATCTTATCATGAAGTTCTCCATCTCCCCAAATATCCAAATGCCAGCTAGGCTGAAGCTTTGCGACAATAGCCCAAGCTTCGACAAGTAAATCTATGTTTTTTGGGGGATCCAAACGACCAACACAAATCACATTATGCTGCTTATTGTTTTTGCGCTCAACAGAATGTAAATTACTAAAATTCGGGATTACAACTGAATTTTTAAATTTCCATTTTTTCATATCATCCTCTGTTAAGAGAATACATTTATCATATTTTGGATAAATCCAATTTCTAAGAAAATTATTTAGATAACTTTTCAATAAGTTTGAACCATAATATTCTTTATTCATTAACATCATTCCATCATAAGAGAAATGCAACTCTACTACTTTTGGAATATTCTTATTTAAGAAAGGTAATATCCAACTAATAACAAGAGCGTTAGCATTTACAACAACATCAGGCTTCTCCTGATTTAATATACTCTTTAGCAAAGATATTAACTTTATAAAACAGTTTCCCTTTTGCAAAAGTGAACTTGTATCAATAAACAAATCAATTGGTAACAGCTTAACATTCTGGTTCAAACAGAAAAAGGGTTGGTCATTATTTGAACCAAAATATGCCAAAGAAATGTCATAACCATGGTCAGACAAATAGTTGATTTTGTCAATGACTATTCGTTCCATGCCACCACTGTTTGTTATATGAGTAAGAAAATATAACAATTTCATAATATTTATTTTTTAAGAAATGATACTATAAGTAAATATAATCTCTTTATTCCTTTTGAAAACAATTCAATACGCCAAACTTTTTTTAAGAGCATATAACAATTGATATAGTCTTTTGCATAAAAAGAGTTTTTAGCAGAAATATAAATTGCTAAAATTACATACTTTCTAAAATAAGGGCTTACAGACCTATATTGCAGCCATTCAAGATAAGGAAAATCATCTTTGTTTTGGGTATAATTTCTAGAGAGACTTGTTGGGGTATCAACAGTATACCGCATTAAAGATTTGTTGCAAAAAGCAACAGGATACTTTAATGCCACTCGCAACCAGACATCAATATCCTCACCCCTTTTTATGTTCTCCCGAAACATTGACATTCTTAAAGCTATTTCACGTTTCAAACAAGTAGCACTTGTTATATTAATCGACAAGCCAAAATTAAATGAAGTTTCAAAATAATCTTTCAACAAGGAATACGTTGGCAAAGTTTTAATTTTGTTAGTATAAAGAACCTTACCTTTACAAACTGCACTATAAGCCGATGCATAAAGTCCCGCATTCGGAAAGCGAAGAATCAACTCATTAATTGAATAAAGATAATTCTCTTCCCAAACATCATCAGAATCTAAAAATGCTATTATTTCATGGGTTGCCTTTTGTATTCCATAATTCCTAGCTATAGAGACACCACCGTTTGGTATCGTATAAATCTTTATTCGAGAATCTTTGAAAGATTCAACCACTTTCAAACTACGATCAGTAGAAGAATCATTGACGACTATTATTTCAAATTCCGAATAAGTTTGATGCAATACGGATTGAATAGTCTTGCCAATATAATCTTCTTTATTATATAATGGTATAACAACTGAAAACATATTATTCTATCCTTTTTTAAAATTGAACATATCGCAAATAATAACCAACAAAAGGCATTACAAAAATCCATTTATATGTATTTCCTGTCACTACAGAGTTTACCAAAAAAGCAGTTAACAGTGCCATACATAGGTAACTTTCCTGACATTTATTTTTCAACAAATATCTATATAAGCCAACAAAATAAAGAAGTATTGTTATAATCTGAATTAAGCCACGTTCGATAAGCAAAATAAAAACATAACTTTCTGCACCCAACAACATACTGCTTAGATACTGGTCCTTAGCCTTAATTTCATCCCAAAAATAATTAAAACCATTACCAAAAATTGGATTTTTCAAAAACAAATCCCAACTAAACGCAAGTTGTTGGAGACGCATTGTCGCATTACTACCTCCTGAAGTTCCTCCATCCTCCCTAAATGCATCTGTAAATTGACTAACAATAGATTCACCTACAAACAAATAAAGAATAAAAAGAGAAACTAACGAAGTACCCATGTATTTCATCTTACTTGATGATTGGAACAATAGGGCTGAATACAAAACTATAGAGCCTGCTATTAAATCCAAAAGTGATGAACGCGACTTTGTCAATATCAAACTGATAAACAAAAGAACTGCAATAAAATTCTGGAAAGCAGAAAATTTATATTTTTGCCGAAAATATAGCAACAAAATCAAATAGATAGACATAGCTAAACCTCCAAGATGCGAATTAAAAAAGAAAGAAGCAATTCTATGTCGATCATCATTCATTGAATCAGTATCTCCGATTGATGCAGAATACGGATCTGCTTTTATGGCAAAACAAAATACAGAATAAACTCCAACTAAAAAGGCTAATACCAATATTGTTTTCAACAACTTTTTTTCCTTAGTCTTTGTGCCAAATGAAACATATCCTAATATTACACCACCAAAAGTTTCAGCAAACATTACCAAAGCTTTACTTACTCCTTGAAACAGGCTTAGACGCTGATCAAATATACCTGTAAGCAAGTGAGAAACAAAAACTAAAAGCAACAAGAATGAACCAGGCATGTGCTTTACTGATTTCATCTCATGTGACCTAAACAAAACCGAAACAAAAAATGCCACTACAAAAATACGAGGAGCAGAAAGTTTATAAGAAACTTCTAAGCCAAAAGGTAAAAAAGTTATACCTACAAAAAAAGCTAGAAGCCTACTTTGCTTATCTCGTACTATAAGCATCATTGAAATAATGATACATGAGGCTATCAACAAGATATTCATTGATTATTATTTTTTATTTATATATTCATTTATTGCGACTAAAAAATCTTTCGATAATCTACCATCAATTTTACGACAGAATAAATTCTGACTTTTTTTTACGCTATCTAGATCTTCATTTAATAATACTTTAGGTCCATTAGGAACCGTCCAGTCAATATAACGAAGGTTTGAGGTAACAATTTTATTTTTTAAAGGAGAATTCATCAACACCGTCTGAAAGAAAACTTCTTCTCCACATGTTGAATTGTTTAACCTAGCAATCATATCTTTGGCCAATTCACTTTCTAGACAATACTTTACCGCTTGTTCTGATAAAGAACAATAAACAGAACCTCCATATAATTTATAAGAAGGAAGTTTTCGTTTCAGATGAAACATTTGCTGAAAAAATTGATAGCTTTTATCTAACACTTTCATATATGGCTTACGTACATCATCAAATGACGCCAATGTTCGATACTGTAAGATATGTAAACCACCACCCCACCAATGACTCTGTGGCAATTCAAAACAATCAAGATAAGATGTATGTAATTTTAACAAATCATCAAATCGAGACAATGGACAGCAAATATAATCTTGCCCTGTTATCAAATGATAAAAATCATATTGCTGATTCGCGCCATATGCCTTAGTCAAAAGAAACAAAAATGCCTTTAAATGTTCAATACTTCCCCAAAAAATCTTATACTTCTTAAATACATTTGCTCGTGAAGAGATATCAGAAGGGGGTATTTGACATTTCTTGTCCAAATGTATGTAAAAGTCGAAATTATCAGGAGCTGATTCTATAATTTTATTTATTAAATCAGCATCTTTATATGCTGTCATTAAAATACAATGCTTCATTATTTGATATGCTTCATTATTTGATGTTTATATATTTCATTCTCTAAAGAAGGCACATTATTTAATCCACCCTCATTTACAGGCTTAATACAACACATAATCGTTAAAAATGAATTTTAGAAATAATACCTTTTACACTTTTCATTATCAACATGCGTTCCTTTTGCTGTAACCCAAAGCACATTATAATAATTAATTCTGCCCCAATAATCATCAAAGATTTAGATATCAAGGTAGAAAAAGAATTGCATGGTTGAAAGATAACAAAGCATGATGCTACCAAAAGCGAGACCAAACCTATTGGAACTATAACGCCTTTGATATAAGGTTTGAATTTCATCTGAATTCGTGGTAAAACTATTTTCAGACGAACTATCTGCGTAATGAATTCTACTACTAAATAAACGATAAACACAATTTCAGGTTGAGCTATGCCAAGCCATAAAAGCCAATAAGCAATTGGTACTATTGATATCAAGAAAAAGCCCTCAATCGTTTGAAATTTCTTTATGTTACCAGTGGCATGGATTGCCGTAATAATTGGATTTTTCACACATTCAAGCAATGCTATCAACAACGTTAAACGAATAAAAGAAACAGTATGAGCAGGTACGGTTCCTAGCCATAATCCTAAAATATACTTAACATTAATCATAACTGGTACAATTACAAGTATCATAATATAAAATGAATACTTAGATGCATATACAATCAATTTATGCATGTATTCTAGATTATTGGTAGCGCAAGACTTTGTTATTTGTGGATTAATTGCCATCAAGAAATTACTACATAGCTGCAAAAGAGCAGATTGTACTTGAACAGCTATACCTCGTGCAGCATTTACAACAGGTCCAAAGAACATATTAAGTAGAATATTCAACCCTTGCGTGTATCCGACAACAGCCAGATAACCAAAAGAGCTCCAACTTGAATAAGCAATAAGTTCCTTTAGCAAAGGAAAATTCCAACGTAATGAATGATTACACTCTTTGAAATGTTTCTTACAATAAATCGTATAAATCAGCCTTATCAAAACCTGTACAATCAAAAGAAATGCTCCATACGTTATCAGATGATCATAACTTAGCCATTCCAATAAAAACACAATAGCTAATTTAGACAAAACCTCAAAAATAGAGATATATGCAAAAGCGTCCATTCTTTCATGTGCAATAATTACAGCATTATAAGGAACACTAATTAATGAAACTATAGCTGTTATAATTGAAAATTGATAAATAAACAATGCCGCTACATACCTATCTTGTGGTATATTAAGTTTGTTCATAACAAACCATAAGCCTATTGTTTCTGCTAATACCAATAGAAATATACAGATCATTATATGAGCCATCAATGTGCTTCCAAACGTCTCTTTGAGTTTTTCAAAATTACCTTTTCCTAACGCTACTGTTATATATCTTGAAGCTGCAGCCCCTAAAGGCCCTGTTATAAACCCCAACATTGTAATTATACCTGCAACAACATTAAAGATACCATAATCAACAACTCCCAACACCCGCAAAATGATTCTGGATGTATAAAGATTTATAGCCATCAAGAAAAGCATACGGAAATAAAGAAACACTGTGTTTTTTGCAATGCGCTTATTATTTGATGCTTGAGATGTTTTTGACATAAAAATGTATAAAGAATTAAAATCTATTTAGAATGTAAATGGACTATCGAAATCCTTCAACATAGCATGCTTCGTATCTTTCTCTGAGAGATTAGCATGTTCTGTTGGGATTTTCCAATCTATACCTAGTGTGTCATCAAGAATAGAGATACCTCCATCAGCCTCAGGATGATAGAAGTTATCACACTTGTACTGGAAGACTGCTGTTTCTGAGAGAACGGCGAAACCATGGGCAAAGCCCTTTGGGATGAAGAACTGGACATGATTGTCTTCTGTCAGTTCTACTGCCACATGCTTACCATAAGTAGGGGAGCCTTTGCGAATGTCCACTGCAACATCAAGCACTCTGCCTTTTACGCAGCGGACCAGCTTGCTCTGGGTATATGGTGGACGCTGGAAATGCAGGCCACGCATTACGCCATAGCTGCTCATAGATTCGTTGTCCTGGCAGAAGTGAACACTATGACCCAGGATAGGAGAGACCTTCTCTTCAAACTCTCGCTCGCTGAAACTCTCAAAGAAGTAGCCACGAGCATCACGGAAGAGGCGTGGCTCTATAATGAGTACGCCATCTATTTCTGTTTTGATTATATTCATTGTTTTCTAATATTCTAAATTCTTTTTTAATGTTTGTTCTTTCTCTTCAAGTATTGAAAGGAGATACTTGCCATAGTCATTCTTCAGCATAG
>OGEE01001179.1_pt1 | contig 14205 bp, 10 predicted proteins | sample 1570571 | NCBI WGS metagenome assembly OGEE01 (sample SAMEA2582169, study PRJEB24529) | metagenome | biome: Human gut stool | place: China | collected 2011
GGATATGAGGCAGGATATTGATTTCGTGCGTGATATAACGTATTGGCTGGCGATTAACGGTCGGACGCAGGAGTTTATTAACGGTTTGATTTGTAGCGAGGATGTACTCTACTTTGTGATCGTGGTGGCGTTGTTTCTTTTCCTTTCAATTATCCGCTTGCAGTCCCGGAGACAGAAGACGACGTGGATGACGACCGTCGGGAAATACGGGAGTGTTATCGTGATTGCGATGTTGTTGGGATATATGACTTCCCGTCCGAAGCTGATGTGTTTTTATGACACGACAGCCACGAAACAACGGACGCTGACTCCTAATAGTCAGAGTATCGTGGCTCGGATGGATGGGGGATTGACGATGACGACTTTCGTGAATATATTGGAGGAGAACTATTGGGCCGGATTGCCCCGTAGCGTGAACGATGATCTGCGACGTTTCAAGATGTACACCCGCTTTAAGCCGGAAATCAAAATGAAATACGTCTATTATTACGATAAGGCGAAGAATCCGGAACTGGATAAGGCTTATCCCAATTTGTCCGACCGGGAGCGAATGTTGAAACGGGCTGAAATCTGGAATTTGGATTCCAATATGTTTATGCGCCCGGAAGAGGTGAGAAAGATAGCTGATCTCGGACCGGAAGGGAATCGTTTCGTACGGTTGCTGGAACGAGACAACGGGGAGAAGACATTCTTGCGGATATTCGATGACATTCAACGTTTTCCCTTCGAGACGGAAATCTCTGCCGCCTTCAAGCGGTTGGTGATGGAATTACCTCTTGTCGGTTTCGTGAAAGGACACGGAGAAAGGGATTGTATTCGGGAAGGAGACCGGGACTACAATCGTTTCGCTCAAGATAAACCGTTCCGCTATTCTTTGGTTAATCAAGGTTTTGACTTTACAGAAGTGACATTGGATAAGCCGATCCCGGAACAGGTGGATATTATCGTGATTGCGGACATGAGAACCCCGATGACGGTGGGTGAACGAGCAAATTTGGATGCTTATATCGCCCGCGGGGGGAATCTGTTGATCGCCGGGGAACCTCGTCGTCAGGAGTTTATGAACCCGTTGGTGGAATCTTTCGGCGTGCGGTTTATGCCGGGGCGCTTGGTGAAGAAGAGCGAGCATTTCCAGCCCGATTTTATTATCGCCACGCCGACCAAGGAGGCCGGAGAGTTTTCCTATATCTTTAACCAGATGATTCGCCGGGAATACGTGGTGACCATGCCGGGTACGACAGGGTTGGAGTGTTTCGAGGATAAAGGATTTTCTATCACGCCTTTATTCGTGAGTGACACGATCGACAGTTGGAATGAATTGGAAACGGTTGATTTTTTAGATGATACGGTTTCTCTTAATCCTTCGATAGGAGAAGGTGAGCGTTCGTATGTCACGGCTTTGGCGATGTCACGTCCGATGGGAGGGAAAGAACAACGCATTATTATCTTGGGTGATGCGGATTGCCTGAGTAACGGGGAAATCAGTATCGGGCGTAAGGATGTTGCCGCAGCAAACTACTCTTTAATATCCGGTTCTTTTTTCTGGTTATCCAATGAAGAGGTGCCGATTGATGTGCGCCGTCCTACCCCGCCTGATAATAAAGTGTACGTGAGCATGGATTGGATGTATTTCTGGAAAGTGGTACTCATGGGTGTTTGGCCCGGTCTGTTAGCTTTCTGGGCGATCTTTATATGGATTAGGAGACGAGGGCGATAAATAGAAGTGAAAATTTAGTATGGGGTAGATGTGTTATCTCATGTGAGTTTTCCTGTTGTGTTGGGATATCCCGGTTCTTTCCGGGGTATCCCTTTTATTATGAGCCTGTTTAAATTTTGTTGAACAAAATCTTGTCGTTGCTTGATTACCTCTAGGTCATCCAATGTCCCTTCGATGTTCCTTCGGTGTCCCTATATGTCTCCGTTTTGCTCCGTGCCGTGTTCAGATGTATTTCCTCCGGTCATCACTCGCAAGTGACACGGAGAAAGCTATACCAAACAATAGAGTAACAGCGTACCGTGGGTATAATAAAGCACTTGTTCGTGGATAATTATCTTGTATTGGATGACCTGTCTATTAAACAATTGACACCCAATATTTTTATCTTATCCATACGAAATTTAAACGAGGTCCTGTATTTTGAGAATTAATTACTTCGCACATTCTTTGTTCTTTAATTTTTATTCATGTATATTTATTTTGAGTCATTGGGGGGATATTTGAATTACGAGATTTTCATTAGAGCGGAATGGTTGTCCGTTTCGGGTGGCAGGCTGCCATTTAGGAGAATCCTGAATAACTTTTTTCAGTTGTTCGTAAATGGATTGAGGTTGACATTCTGTGATACGTATATTTTCCAGTTTGCCATTTTCCGTGATGGTGAAATCGAATGAAACCGTAGAAATATTTGCTATTCGGGAGGTAATCCATCTTGAGAATTCGGTGAAATGTTGTCCGTTGAAGGTGGGTCTGGTGCGAGTTGGGATAACCGTAATTTGTTTCGGAGCAAATAAAATGGTCAGTGTGTCCGTGTGATTCTTAGCTTGTCTGTTTATCATGCATGGTTTTGCCCACAGGGGAGATTTTTTTAGTACTCGGATCGTTTCATTGCGGAATGCTTCGGGGGAGTCGTATAAAACCTGAATGTTGGCGATAGAACGATTGGTTAAAACCGAATATTGAACAATAACTTTAACAGTTTCTCCTTTGAAATCAGTTTTTTTAGGAAATTTGATTTTTTTCTGTACACAGTCTGAAAAATTTGCTTGCTCGTAAGAGAATAAAGGAAGGTACTCAAAGGTTTGGGCATAACTTGTTTTGCCAGCAAAAAAGATAATGCTGATGATAAAAGATAGGATTATTTTCATAGCCAATTATAGTTTTAGTTCTACAAATATATTAAAAAATTGTTGAGACTAAAGGATAAGTTAGAATAATTTGTAGGTTCGCAGGCTTTAAAAACATCAATAAATGCTATATTTACGACCTCTATTTTGTGTAAAGTGTTTAAATTGTAAAAGTGTTTATTATGTTATTACGCGGATGTTTAGTTATTTTGTTGTTAGGCGTGCAATTCGCTTTTGGACAACAGAAACCCAATCCGGATTGGGTGAATCAGAAGTTTTCCATGTTTATTCACTGGGGATTGTATTCGGAGTTGGGGGGAGTTTGGAAGGGACAACCGGTTCGTTCCGGGTATAGCGAGCAGATTCAATCTTTTGCCAAGATACCGAAGGCGGAGTACGAGGCGGTGGCGAAAGAATTTGATCCGGAGAAATGGAATGCCGATTCCGTGGTGGCTTTGGCAAAGGCGGCGGGGATGAAGTCCATCGTGTTTACATCGAAACATCATGACGGTTTTTGTATGTATCATTCCAAGTACACGAAGTATAATATCGTGGATGCAACCCCTTTCAAGCGGGACGTGATGAAAGAATTGTCGGATGCTTGTCGTCGGCAGGGGGTGAAGTTTGCGGTTTATTATTCGTTGATTGATTGGAATTTCCCCGGAAATGGCATTACCCCTCATAATGCGGATGCCATCTCGAAGGAACACCATGCGTTCAGTATGCATCAAGTGGAAGAGATCATGACGAATTACGGTCCGATTTCTGAAATATGGTTTGACATGGGTTCTTTGAGCGGGCAACAGAGTAAAGAGTTGTATGACCTTGTGAGTCGCCTGCAACCACAGTGTATGGTGAGTGGACGTTTGGGAAACGACCGGGGAGATTTTGCCGTGATGGCGGATAATGCTTATCCGGATTACAAGATTGGAGTGCCTTGGCAGACACCGGCCTCGTTTTTCGATGAGACATGGAGTTATCGCTCTTGGCAGGAACGGGGAAGTTTGGATAAAAAGATTGATGAGAAGTTACGTAGTTTAGTGAAGGTGGTAAGCCGTGGCGGTAATTTTTTACTGAACATTGGTCCGAGGGGAGATGGTTCCGTGGTAGAGTTTGAACGGGATGCCTTGTTAGCAATGGGGAAATGGATGAAACGTTACGGGGAAGGAATTTATAATACGACAGCTAATCCTTTTGATCATGCAGTTGAATGGGGGGACATTACTTGTAAGGGGACTAATCTCTACTTGTTTGTTGAGAAGATCCCGGCTAACCGGGAGATCATTTTGAACGGGTTGATCGGGAAAGCGAAAAAAGCAAGTTTGTTAGCTGACGGGAAGGCCTTGAACTTGAAACAGGATGGGCAGTCCGTGTCGGTAAATATTCCCGGGGATGTGAAACCGGACCGGGGCATGATCGTGGTGAAATTGGAATTTGCCGGAGCCTTCCGGGTTGTTCCCGATCAGATTCTTGAAACGAGTGAATTGTCGGCTGTGAATGCAATTCCCGTGTATGCTTCTTCTAGAATGGCTTATTATTCCAGTTTCCGAAGTACGGTTGGGTTTAGCTGGCATTTCAGAAAATCCGGAAAGACCATTACCCCGACAATTGTTTACACGGCAGGAGAGCAGGGAAAAGAACTCCGTTTGGTTATTGACGGGAAAGAGCAGGATGTGACTTTGGTTGGCGGGGAAGTACAGAAGTTGAATAACCACCCGGAGGGGATCACGTGGGGTAAGGTGTATATGTTCGATCCTCAAGAGGAACGCTTTAATGGTACGATTCTTGATCCGAAAGTAAATACGGTAGATTGGCGTTTGTGGGATGATTTTAAACCGGGAAAAGCCTTAAATATCCCAATGCAGGAGAAACAGTCGGTGCATATATTACACGAATTAACGAGTGATCGGGAGCAGGATGTACTGGTTGAATTAGGGGTTGCCGACGGGGTGCAGGTAGCCTTGAATGGTAAGGATGTGTTGTTGCGTACATATGTTGGCGGAATACCCCGGACAAATGAGGTGATAAAACTACATTTGAAGAAGGGAAATAATCAGTTGGTCGTGAAGTTACACAATCGTTACGGGACAGAAGTAACCTATTTGATGAATCCGAACGTGAAACAAGAAGAGTATAAACTTCGTTTGAAATCAATGAAGCTTTACTCCGAGGAAATTCACGATTGCAGTCTTGGAATGGCTCATCCTGCCAACAAGAATAGCGATATGGGATTACGGGATATACGAGTAGAATTAGAATAATAAAATATAGATATGAAAAAGAGATTACGTAAGAAATTACATAGGGGAGAGTTCCGGGAACTGGGATTTTCTTTTGATGCCAAATTCAAGGCAGATACGGAAATGCAAGTGGTTGAAGCATGGTTACAGGAGTTAGCAAGCTTGTTGAATTCTCATTCTTTGGAAATGGGGGGAGGTTGGAATTCCAATGTTTGTGGGGGATTCATTACCCGTGAACGGGGTAGTGTTACTCCGGAAGAACAGGACATCGTACGGAAATGGTTTGATGAACACGGGCAGAATTTGGAATCCGTTACTGTCGGTGAGTTGAAAGATGCCTGGTACGGGTGGTAAAAAAACACCGATCAGTTTTCATTTCATTATAAAATATTATATTTTTGTCTGCGCTTGGGGCTGTATTTACAGCCCCAAGTTTGTAAGGTTCTCGTGGGTTGTTTATGCTCAACTTCTTTTCAGGGTTAACATGAATCGTGTATGTGATTTTATTGGTTGAAAGAACTTTACGGGTATTTTCCGTTATGGCGAGATGACTAGAAAACTGATTATATGAGAACAAAATTTTATTTACCTTTTATTGCTTTAGCATTGATAGCTACAAGTTGCAATAGTAAAAAAGAGGCGACCAAGGAAAGTGCAATCCGCCTCGCGAATCTGGATCAGACGATTAATCCGAGAAATGATTTTTACCAGTATGCCTGTGGAGGCTGGATGAAAGCGAACCCGCTCACGGATGAGTATTCAAGTTTCGGTTCATTCGATCAATTGGCCGAAAATAATCGTACCCAGATCAAAGGATTGATCGAGGAATTGGCCAAGCAACAATCCCAGCCGGGCAGTATCACCCAGAAAATCGGGGATTTGTATAATATCGCCATGGATAGTGCTAAGTTGAATGCGGACGGGGTTGCCCCGATTAAAGAATACTTGGATAAATTGGCGGCGATCAAAGATAGAAATGGTTTATCTCAGGAGATAGCAACTATGCACCGGGATGGTTTCGGACCTTTCTTCGGTTTGTACGTGGGGGCTGACGACATGAACAGTTCTATGAACATGGCCCAGTTGTATCAAGGAGGTTTAAGCTTGGGGGAACGTGAATATTATTTGGATGATGATGACCATACAAAGGAAATTCGCACGAAGTTTGAAGAACACGTGGGTAAGATGTTCCAATTGGCCGGGTTTACTGCGGAAGAAGCTCAAAAAGCGGCAAAGAATGTGATGACAGTCGAGACTCGTTTGGCTGAAGCTTCTAAGTCTGCCGTGGAATTGCGTGACCCGTACGCGAATTACAATAAAATTACAGTGGCACAATTGAAGAAAGAAGTTCCGTCAATAGATTGGGATGCTTATTTCGCGACGATCGGGTTGAAAGATTTGCGTGATGTGAACGTTGGACAAATGGATGAGATCAAAACGGTTGCCGACTTATTGAAAAAAGAAGATTTGGATGTGTTGAAGGCTTATTTACAGTGGAATGTGATTAATACGGCATCTTCTTATTTGAGTGATAACTTTGTTGCACAGAATTTTGATTTTTATGGAAGAACTCTTTCCGGAACGAAAGAAATGCAACCTCGATGGAAACGTGCTGTTAGCACTGTGAATGGCGTGTTGGGAGAGGCCGTCGGACAAATGTATACCGAAAAATATTTCCCTGCCGCGGCTAAAGAGCGAATGATTAAGTTGGTTGGAAACTTGCAGAAAGCTTTGGGAGAACGGATTCAAGGATTGGAGTGGATGAGTGAAGAGACAAAAGCGAAAGCTTTGGAGAAGTTAGCCGCATTCCATGTAAAAGTGGGTTATCCTGATAAATGGAGAGATTATTCCAATCTGGAAATAAAGAATGATTCTTACTGGGCGAATATTATTCGTTCCAATCATTTCGATCATGATAAAATGATTGCCAAGGCAGGTAAACCGGTTGATAAGGACGAATGGTTGATGACCCCGCAAACTGTAAATGCTTATTATAATCCGACGACGAACGAAATGTGTTTCCCGGCAGCTATTCTTCAATACCCGTTCTTTGACATGAATGCGGATGATGCTTGTAATTATGGTGCTATTGGAGTTGTTATCGGTCACGAAATGACTCATGGTTTTGATGATCAAGGGCGTCAATATGATAAGGATGGAAACTTGAAAGACTGGTGGACTCCGGAGGATGCCAAGAACTTCAAGGAAAGAGCCCAAGTGTTAGTAGACTATTTTGGAAATATCGAGGTGTTACCGGGCTTGAAAGCGAATGGAGAACTGACGTTAGGTGAAAATATCGCTGACCATGGTGGTTTGCAGGTGTCATTCTTGGCATTACAGAAAGCGATGGCTGAAAACCCGCTTGGAAAAGACGAGCATGGTTTCACCCCAGAACAACGTTTCTTCTTGTCATACGCTAATGTTTGGGCAGATAACACCCGTGATGAACAAATCCGTTTGCAAACGAAATCCGATCCTCACTCTTTGGGACGGTGGCGTGTGAATGCAGCACTTCCTCACATCAGTATGTGGTATGACGCGTTTGGCGTGAAAGAAGGTGATGCATTGTATTTGCCGGTTGAAAAGAGAGCTTCTATCTGGTAATAGGTGGTTTTTATGATATTGATTCCCCGGGTTGGCTATGCTGATTCGGGGAATGTTTTTTAGGGGTATCTCGCCTGTATTACAGTATACTTGCGTCGGTGTCTCGTTAGTAGGTTAACGAAAGGTTAACGAAAGGTCAACGAAAGGTTAACGGTGTGGACTATCAATTTATGGGCGATATTTTCTTCATATATCATGTATATATACAGGAGACACCGAGGAGTGTACGGCGAGACTACTAAGCGTGTCTAAGGAAGGTATAAATCGGGAAGGGGCTAGGAACTAGGATTGTTGCCTGCATGGATTTGTTTTTAACCAAAAAATAATTTATATTTGCTTGATACTAAAATTAAAAGGGTTATGGACATAGTTAAGCGAGATCAGTTTATTGCTCTTTGGAAGAAATATTTCAATGATGCGGAACTTCCTGTTGCATTTTATTATTCAAAGGAAAATAATAACGCCACGATCGTGAAGAAGGCGATGGGGCATACTTGTATCATAGCCCAGCTTGGGCGAGTTCGTAAAGGTGAATCGCTTTGTTTTTTACCGGATTCGGTGGGATGTGGCGGGGGAAAGTTTTACTTGGGATTCAGTAAAAGTATGAGGGAGGGATTCGAATATTTCCTGTCTCACGGGGAAAACACGCCTCACTGCGAGCGCTATAAACGGACCCCAGAACAGGTGAATGCTTTCTTGAAGACGATCCATGAACTTCCGAGAAAAGGTGATTGTCTGGTGTTTAAACGTTGGGATCACTTGACGGAGCAAGACGAGCCGGAGGCTGTGTTTTTCTTTGCCCCGGCGGATGTTATCTCTGGGCTTTTCACCTTAGCCGGTTTTGACAGTTCGAAACAGGAGGCAGTGATTTCTCCTTTTGGGGCCGGCTGTACCTCTATTATTTACTATCCTTACCGGGAACAAATAGAGGGTACGAAAAGAGCGGTGCTTGGGATGTTCGACCCGTCGGCAAGGTTATGTACGGGCAGTAATCTATTGATTGACCAGATGGAGGAGAGTTTCCTGATCACGAACACGTGGAAGATGATGCAAAAACGGATGTGATGGATGTGAAACGGGGAGCCCGGTTATGCGTCTCGTTTTATGAGATGTTTGCGGCTTCCGCTCTTGCCGTGTCCTTTGCCTGCGGGCTGATTATGTTCATTTACCGGATGAAATCATCGGCCGTAGTGGCGGTGATCATTGTGGCTACCTTTTGGTTCAAGGTAGCCACGATGGTATTCATCCGGTTTACTACAAAACGGAAATCAGGACGTTTTTTCTATTATTACAAGAACGTGGGGATGTCGATCCGGTGGCTTTGGGGTATGGCTTTGGTGTTTGATTTCCTGACGTACGTGGTCTGTATGTTAATCGCTTATCAATTGTAATCATGCATACGCTTGATGTAAGTAATCTCCACTTGGAATACGGGTTTAAGCGTGTCCTGTGGGATACTTGCCTGCACTGTGAAACGGGGCAGGTCGTCGGTATTCTTGGCCGGAACGGGGGTGGAAAAAGTTGTCTGATGCAAGTTATTTACGGGGGATTGAGATTGAAGGATCAATATGTGGCTATTGACGGAAGGGTTTTGTTGACAAGAGAAAGGCGCCCGGAGGATATGCGTTATCTTTTACAACAGAGTTTCGTGCTACCGGGTTTGTCTGTAAAACAGGTGTTTGATGATTTCGGGGTGGCGTTCGAGAGTTTCGTGGAGGACTTTCCCGATTTTGTAGGGACAGCCCGAAAGCGAATGAAGACTTTTTCCACGGGGGAGCGAAGGATGATTGAGGTGTATGCGGTTCTGGCCTCGGATTCGAAATTTTGTTTGTTGGATGAGCCGTTCTCTTTTATGATGCCCCTGCACGTGCAGAAAATGAAAGAGGTGATCCGGCGGGAGAAAGAACGGAAAGGGATTGTAATTACCGACCACTATTTCGAGGACGTGATAGATATTAGTGACGAGTTATTTATATTGAGAAGTGGTAAAACTTGGCGGGTCAATGGACGTGAGGATCTCGAATTGTTAGGATATATAAGGAATACAGATGGAATTCAAGATAGATGAACAGACGTTGAACGATCTGGAGTTGTTCAATCAAGCTTTGGACGGGAAAAGTATTTTCTCTTGTTTCAATACCGCTTGCTCTGACGGGGGTAAGGCTTGTATAAGAAAGATGTTAGAAAGGCCGTTGACAGATGTCAATAAAATTCGGGGTCGAGTAGAGGCGATTCGCTATCTGGGGCAATTGCCATTCTTTCTGGATATTCGTCGGGAAGAATTGAGTTTTATCGAGGTTTACCTGCAACAGGAGGATGTGCCTCAACGCAGTATGTATCATTTAACGAGTCGGGCGGTGAAAGGATGGTTGAAACCGGATAACGATTGTTATCTGCGCCAACGTGCAGTCCCGTATCTTGGGCGGCTTATCCGTGAGTTGGGGACTTTTATGGACGAGTTGCCAGCGGGGAGAGTGCCGGAGGTGGTAAGGGATATGCAACAGAGGGTGAAAGAAACGCTTGCCCGTGAAGGGATGCAATACTTGGTGAACCAGAAAAAAGATTCTTTTTGGACACGAGAAAGTCTGGACCTTTATTTTCGAGGGAAGGAACTTGATGGGGTTCGTGTTGTGCTGGATACCTTATATATGCTGGATGCTTTACGATCGTTGGGGATTATGACTAAAGGGAAGGAGTTGACGTTTCCGATTTTCACGGAAAGTGGGAGAATGGTGAGGATCGAGGGATTGTATCACTTGTTTTTGGAGAATCCGGTAAAGAATGATGTTTTGCTTGACGAACGGCAACATCTATGTTTCCTGACAGGGCCGAATATGGCGGGAAAATCAACTTGCATGAAGGCTTTCGGGGTGGCGGTTTATCTGGCTCATTGCGGCTTTCCCGTACCGGCAGATCGGATGGAATTGTCCGTGTTTAAAGGGTTATTTACCACGATTAATTTGTCGGATAATCTGTCATTGGGATACAGTCATTATTATAATGAGGTTGCCCGGGTAAAATATATCGTGGAACAGGTGCGGGATTTACAGGAAGTGGTGGTGGTTTTTGATGAACTATTCCGGGGAACTAACGTGAAGGATGCGTATGATGCCTCTTGTGCGGTGATTGGTGGATTGGCCCGGTTGGCATATGGGGTGTTTATGATTTCCACGCATATTGTCGAGGTGGCGGAATTTTTGAAACCGTTTCCTTCGGTATGTTTCCGTTTCTTTGAAATAGACATGACGACGGGAGAACCCCGTTACACCTATCGCTTGCGGGAAGGAGTTTCCGACGAACGGATCGGGATGTATATTTTGAAGAAAGCGGGGGTGGTGGATTTGATAGAATCGTTATGAACAAGTGAATACAGAAAAAAATCATGAATTATTCTTTACTTGTTTGTTATCATTAGAATTATTTCTATTTTTGTGTTTGTAAAATGTTTCTTCGGGGCAGGGTGCAACTCCCTACCGGCGGTTATAGTCCGCGACTCCCTTTCGAGGGACTGATTCAGTGAAATTCTGAAACCGACGGTTAAAGTCCGGATGATAGAGGAGATATTTAGTTGTAATTGATGTTATATTAATACAATATAAATCTATGCCCCGAATGTGTATGCATTCGGGGCATTTTTGTTTAAAGGAGGTTTTGAACATGGTGAGACAGGAAGACATTGAATATATGCGACGAGCGATGGAGCTTGCCGAACGGGGAGTAGGATTCACGAATCCGAATCCGATGGTGGGAGCCGTGATCGTGAAGGGAGGAAAGGTGATCGGGGAAGGATGGCACGAGAGATGCGGAGAATGGCATGCGGAGAGGAACGCTTTCAAGAATTGTACAGTTCCCGCGGAGGGAGCCACGATGTACGTGACGTTGGAACCTTGTTGCCATTATGGAAAGACCCCGCCTTGCACGGAGGCCATTATTGAACATGGGATTGCCCGGGTGGTGGTCGGGATGGAAGATCCGAACCCGTTGGTGGCAGGGAAAGGTATTGCTTTGTTAAGAGAGGCGGGGATAGAGGTGGTTTGCGGGGTCGAGGAAGAGGCTTTGCGGGAACAGAATCGAGTATTTTTGAAATATATATCGACAAAGTTGCCTTGGGTGGCAATGAAGACCGCGATGACGCTGGATGGGAAGATCGCGACCCGGACGGGAGATTCGAAATGGATCACGGGAGCGGAAGCGCGAGCTTACGTGCATGAATTGCGGCATCGTTTTATGGCAATCGTAGTGGGAATCGGGACGGCCGTGGCGGACGATCCTTTATTGAATTGCCGGATTGAGGGCCGTGGTGTCAGACAGCCGATACGAGTGGTGGTAGATAGTAATGCCCGTTTGTCTTTGGATAGCCAGCTCGTGAAAACGGCCGGAGAGTATCGTACCATCGTGGCTCATACCCGTTTCGCTCCGGAAGAGAGTGTGAAAGCCTTGCGGGAAGCGGGTGTGGAGATGTTACTTTGCAAGGAGAAGGAAGGACTTGTGGATGTCAGGAACTTGTTGGAATTGTTGGGGCAGTCTGGAATTGATTCCATCTTGTTAGAAGGAGGAGGAAGTTTGAATTACACGTTTTTGGCGGAGGGGCTTGCGGATGAATTGTATGCTTTTATTGCCCCGAAGATCGTGGGGGGAATGAATGCCAAGACTCCGGTAGAAGGTGCAGGGATGGAGAAAATGGCTGATGCTATTAACCTTGAATTGGAAAACGTACTGAACGTCGGTCATGATGTCCTTTTAAAACTAAAAGTTAAAAACTAAAAGATAATAGATTTCGTGATTAAAAAAGTGAGGGCATTGAGCGAGGAAATCTAAAATCATAAATTGTAAATCTAAAATTAAGATGTTTACAGGTATAATCGAAGAAATAGGAACCATACGGGGTATCAAGCGGGGAAACCGGAGCGTGGTGCTGGAGGTGCAGGCAAAGAAGGTGTTGGAGGATTTGCACGTGGGGGATAGTATTGCCACGAACGGGGTTTGCCTGACCGTGATCTCTTTTGCTAACGGGAGTTTCTGTGCAGATGTGATGCCGGAGACGATGCAGCGTAGCAATTTAGGAGAGCTGCACGTCGGGGACCGGGTGAATCTGGAGAGAGCATTGACGTTGAACGGGCGTTTGGGGGGACATATCGTGTCGGGTCATGTTGACGGACTGGGGAAGATTGTCGGAAGAGAGAAAGACGAGAATGCTATTTGGATCATGATTTCAGCCCCGGCAGAGCTGTTGCGTTATATCGTGGATAAAGGTTCTATCACGATTGACGGGATTAGCCTAACGGTCGTGGCCGTGACGGATACGGGTTTTACGGTTTCTATTATTCCTCACACGCAGGATGAAACGACGTTAGTGCAGAAAAAGATTGGTGACGTGGTGAACCTTGAAAATGACGTGATTGCCAAATACGTGGAGAAGTTAATGCGTCCGACGGCGCCGGCAGAGCCGAAAGGCGGGTTGACGTTGGATTTTTTGCTGGCGAATGGATTCTAGGGAAGTTAAAAGGTAAAAACTAAAAGATATAAAATAAAGAAAACTAGATATGGAAGAATTTAAATTTAGTACGATTGAAGAGGCTGTTGCAGATTTGAGAGCCGGAAAGATGATTATCGCCGTGGATGACCCGGATCGGGAGAACGAGGGAGATTTGATTTGTGCGGCCGAGTTTGCGACGTTGGAGAACGTGAACTTCATGGCTTCTTATGCTAAAGGATTGATTTGTATGCCGATGAGCAAGGCTTTGACCACGAAGTTGGGGTTGGAACAGATGGTTGCCACGAACACGGATAACCATTGCACTGCATTCACGGTGTCAATCGATCACGTGGACACGACCACGGGAATTTCTGCGTTGGAGCGTTCCGTGACCGCGATGAAAGCGGTAGAGGATAATGCGAAACCGGAAGATTTCCGTCGTCCGGGACATATGTTCCCGTTGGAGGCAAAGAAGGGGGGCGTGCTGGAGCGTATGGGACACACGGAGGCCACGGTGGACTTGATGCGAATTGCTGGGTTGAAAGAGTGTGGCCTCTGTTGCGAGATTATGCGGGAGGATGGAACGATGATGCGTACACCGGAGTTGAAGGAGTTTGCTAAAGCGCATGGAATGAAAATGATTACAGTGTCGGACTTGATTACCTATCGTCGGAAAACAGAAATTTTGGTGGAACGGGTAACCGAGGCTGATATGCCAACAAAATACGGGGACTTCAAAGCCTACGGGTATGTGAACAAGATTAACGGGGAACATCATATCGCTTTAGTGAAAGGTGACGTGACAGATGGGGACATTCGGAGTGTTTGACGGGTGGCGTGTTCGGTTCTTTGCGTTGTGATTGCGGGGATCAGCTGAACGAGGCCATGCGTCGGATCGGAGAGAGAGGTCGGGGAGTATTGTTGTATATGCGTCAGGAAGGCCGGGGTATCGGTTTGATTAATAAATTGAAGGCTTATCACCTACAAGACGAGGGAATGGATACCGTGGAGGCGAATATCGCTCTCGGGTTTAAGGCTGAC
>OGEE01001206.1_pt1 | contig 13909 bp, 14 predicted proteins | sample 1570571 | NCBI WGS metagenome assembly OGEE01 (sample SAMEA2582169, study PRJEB24529) | metagenome | biome: Human gut stool | place: China | collected 2011
AATCCAATATAAAGCATTTGATATAAGAAAACTTTTTACTTCTGGTTTGCCAAGAATTATTATGGCAATTTTTTTGGGTATTGTAATATCAACACCTCTTGAGATGAAAATTTTTGAGGATAGAATCGATTCTCAACTGGTAAAGGATAATATTATGCGAACAAATGCAACTCGTCAAGAAGTGACTAAAGGGAATACTTCGTTGATTCAACGACGAGACAAACTAGAAAGTGAACATAAGGCAATAGAACAAAGATTGGCTGTTGCGAATGAAGAATTGAAAAAGGAAGGAGAAGGCTCAGCGTTGAGTGGAAAAGCTGGTCATGGTTTGATTTATAAAGATAAGGAACGTAATTTGTCCGCAATTGAAAAGGAGTTGCAAACATGGGAAACAACTCATGCGGTAGAATTGAAGGAAATTAGAGAGCAAATTGCTATAAATACAGATAAGGCGAATAGGGACATAGAGAAAGGTAATGAGGAAAAAGGCTTTTGTGTTCGTTATGAGGCTTTTTCGCATTTGAAGTCTGAGTCTACAGAGTTATCAATAGTATCATTGGTAATTATGTTGTTGTTTATTATAATAGAGACGGCTCCAACATTCTTTAAAATGATGATAGCTTCTGGTCCATATGATGATATGCTTAGGGCGGAAATGTATCGAGTGCGTGTACTTGCCGATAAGCAAATTTCGGATTTAAATGATGATATTAATACGGAGGTAACAATTTCAACAGAAAGGAATAGGCATAAGTTAGAGGCTGAATTGAAAGCAAATGAAGATCTGATGAGTAAAATAGCTTTGGCTCAATCTGAAATTCTAAATGTTGCTATTGATGAATGGAGAAAGAATGAATTAAAAAAAGTAGAGGAAAATCCATCTGCTTATATTCAATCTAATGTTCCAGATAATGAAGAAGGTATAACAATTAATGCTTAATATAAAATGAAACAGTTTAAAATCCCAGGAGTCTCATTCTCCTTAAACCGAGCACTCGGTATCACGCAAGCTAAACAGAAGTTTGCTCGTGAAACAGGTATTCCTACCTCTAAGGCAGGATTAGAAAGAAAAGTAGGGAAAATGGTACTGAATGCCATTTTCGGAAAGAAGCGATGATGGTTCATACTTCCAGAATCCCATTTCATACATTTATCCCTTTATTTTCTATGCCGTTTCGAATAAAATCATTATCTTTGTCCCCCTGAAAACAACTAAAAGATAAAATGTAATGAAGAAAGGATTAAAATATACTTTGGTTTCCTTAGGCAGCCTGGTCGTTTTGGCTGGTATTGGTCTGGGAATCATGTATGTAGTGTCGCCATATAAGGTGAAGCGGTGGTTGGGCATCGCTTCATCTTATTCTGATGTGTTCGTTGATAGATTGAAAGGGCAACCTTATACGCATGGCGGATATGACGGCATTGATGTTTCGAAACACAATGGAGTTATCAAGTGGGAGGAAATAGCGAAGAACAAGCGAATCAAGTTCGTTTATATCAGAGCTACACATGGTAAGGGATATGTGGATCGACATTATCGCCGAAATATCAGACTGGCTCGTAAATATGGGTTGAAGGTGGGATCTTATCATCTGATGTCTGCCGGCTCTTCAGTAACTGCTCAGTTCCGGGATTTCCAAAAGATGGTGAAGAAGGGCGAGCAGGACTTGATTCCTGTATTGGATGTGGAGGAGAAAGGCATCCAGGGAAGATGGAAGGGACGACAGCTGCAGGATAGCATACAGGTGTTTGCTGACTTGGTGAAGAAACACTATGGCAAGTATCCTGTCATCTATAGCAACGAGAGCTTTTATAATAAGGAAATGGGGGCGAAGTTCAATCGCTATTATCTCTTCATCGCCAATTATAACTCCCGACAACCCTCTATCGAAGGCAGAGGAAAGTGCAATATCTGGCAGTATTCAGAAACCGGACATTTGCATGGTATTGGAGAAAGGGTAGATTTAAGCAGATTCATGAATGGTACAACCATCAAGGATTTGATGTTGTAAGAAATAAAAAAATGTACCAAGTTATTTTTTTATCATTACGTAAGGAAAACGCCCTTTGTTAGAATGTTACTGCTAACAAAGGGCGGTGATCTGATTATGCCAAATGATTTATTGTTCTAAAGTCTTTGGACAGCAATCGCAATACTTTTCTAGAGAGATGACCTCCATTTCGATAATGGAAGTTTTCTTTCATTCGGGTATCAAATCTTTTTTTGTCAAAGGACATGGCTTTCTTTTTGTTGTCCCAAAAGTAAACTTTGGATTCTTTAGCCATATCTTTGACATTCCTAGTTGCAACCGCTTTTAACCCACATTGCAGTCACTCGTCATGTAACTCCTTGATTCCAATGTCCGGATTTTTTGAAGTCTGATTTGGGTGTAGCATGGATTTTCTTTTCCCGAGCGGCTTGGGGTTAATATAAAGCAAATCATAGATGGCGGAGAGTTTACTCTCTGCCTCTGTGCTCTGTCTTATACTAATGACCTGTCCATCTACGGTCTTATGACTCACCCTCTATTTCCAACAAAAATCTCTTTTCTGGCATTAATCATCATCAACTACTTGTAGTTTTCGTCATCGTAGGTGATGATGTCCAGATCTTCTGCTATTCTTTCCCCATTTGTGAATCGTTCTACTTTTCACATGGATGTTTTCCTCTGTCGGTATAATATACATTCTTATAAATAAGGAATGGCAAACTTCACCAGACAATATCCACCTCCGATGAGCCAGCAATAAAGAATGGCAGCCAAGAGGAAAGGCTTAATGCCAGCTTTCTTGAATTTGTCAAAGCTTGTCTCTGCTCCCAATGCTGCCATGGCCATGGTCAGGAGGAAAGTATCCAGTTGGTTAATCCAATCCACTATGCTTTCCGGAAGCAACCCAAGAGAATTGAATCCGATCACTACCAGGAAGAGAATGGCAAACCATGGAATGCTGATTTTAGGCTTGTTGGTATCAGTATTTTCCAAACAGTCTCTTTTGGCAACATCCCTAGCAACGGTCCATGCTATCACCAGTAATACCGGTACCAGCATCATCACCCTTATCATCTTCACAATGATGGCATTGTTGCTCACTTCGGCTCCCATGGCATTGGCTGCACCTACCACATGGGCTACTTCATGAACGGTGGAACCCGTAAAGAGTCCCATCATATCTGGTGATAGGTCAAAGATGCCAGCTCTGTAGAGAATAGGGTAGAGGAACATGGATAATGTTCCAAAGATGACTACGGTGGCTACGGCTACTGCCGTCTTGTAAGGTTTCGGACGAATGGCCCCATCCACACCCAATACTGCTGCAGCTCCACAGATGGCACTTCCGCAAGCGGTTAGCAATGCGATACTGCGGTCTATTTTCAGGAGTCTTCCCACCAGGATTCCCAAGCCGATGGTGCCGCATACGATGATGGCATCCATCACGATGGCAGAGAAGCCCACAGCCATCACATCCTGGAAGGTGAGCTTGAAGCCATAAAGGATGATGCCTGTGCGGAGGATTCGCTTGCTGCAAAATTTGATGCCCGGTACCCAGGTGTCGGGCAGGTTGTTACGTAAACTGTTGGCATAGAGCATACCAATGATGATGCCCACCACCATGGGGCTAAACGAAAGAGCTTTCACCCAGTCCATGCCACCGATGTAGAAGGCAGCGCATGCGAAGAGTGCGATGAGCAATACGCCATGCAGCATACTGCTCCTTTGTTCTGATAATCTCATATTTTTCTTTTTTGTCGGTTATTCGCTTTTGAAAAGCGGGTGCAAAGGTACGAAAAATCATGAGATGTTGTATATACATAATAACTATACTTTATAACCTTTGGTTATGAATCTCTTGAATGTCTGCTGGAGTTTGGCTGTCTCGCCTCTCTTCTCAACAAATAGAAATTCTCGTTCCATCTTCAGATTCTCGATTTCCAGAGCCTTGAATACTTGTTCATAGATACTCCTGTAGATGGCTCTTACGCTGATGATACCCATGCTTAAGGAATGTTCTACGAAATGCTTGATGCCCTCTGTGGTTCCCAGATTCATCTCAATGTTCAGATCTGAAAGAGCAATGCCGTTTTCCTGCAGGGCTTTTTGGATGACATCCAAGGTTCCGGAACCTAATTCACGCAGTACAATCGGTGTCTGCCTGAGAAGGTCCAGAGAAATCTCATCTTGCCGGGCTAGGGGATTGGAACTATGAACGAACGCCACCAGCTCATCTTTCATGAAAGGAGTGTATTTAAAGGTGGGCTGCCGTTTGATGCCTTCCACCATGCCCAGGTCTATCCTTCCTGCAGCAAGCGCATCCTCTATCTCATGAGAATTTCCGCTGAGCAGGGTAAGACGAATGTCGGGATATAGTTTCCTGAATTCAGCAATCAGTTCGGGGAGAACATATTGTGAGATGGTGGTACTGGCTCCGATGCGCAGTTCGCCACCTGATTTCTCTGTGAGCTTCTTCATGTCGAAATCGAGATTCTGATAGGCATCGATAATCTTGCAGGCATGGTCAAGCATAAGTTGTCCGGCACGGGTGAGCTGGATGCGATTGCCGATTCTGTCGAACAGTTGCACCCCATATTCCTTTTCAAGCTCCTGTATGTGCTTGCTGATGGCGGGCTGACTGATGAACAGTTCGTTGGCAGCCTTGGTGAAACTCAGGAGTGTAGCCACACTTCTGAAAACTTTCAGTCTTGTATCTATCATTGTATGTTCCTTTGTTATTTCAAAAATCCTCGTCAATATGATGCTGAGTGCAGCAAATCTTCTGCAAAGATAACAAAAATATTGAAACCACACGCACTTCCCCACAAAAAAGTCCCCTTTTAATACCTTTTATATATAGGGGGCTTCTGTTGCTAAGACAAAAGAGGCAGAAATGCCCCTATCATAGTTAATCAATATTATAAACATCATTAATAAGCAAACACAATGGCAAGAAACAAGAAAACATCAATGACACTATTCAAGTTCATGAACCTCCTCATCGTCCTGTTGATGAAGAACGGTCAATACCGCACCATGCAGCATTACAAGGCAACGCTCAACAGTATTAAGCGATACCTTGACAACAAGGACATCGCCCTGAATGAGATAGATGCAGAAGTGATGCGCTCGTATGAAGCGTACCTGCACCATACGGCAAAGGTATGCCGCAACACCAGTTCCTTCTATCTCCGAATCCTCCGTGCCACCTATAACAAGGCAGTGGTAAAAGGGCTTACTCCACAGCAGCATCCCTTCAAGGAAGTCTATACCGGTATCGCTCCAACCCGCAAACGGGCTATTCCTACAGAATCCGTCAGCCAAATCAAGAGCCTCCAATCGGTCAAGGATCTCTCTTCTAAGGAAGAGATGGCAAGAGATACATTCATGATGAGCTTCTATCTGCGTGGTATCTCTTTCATCGACCTGGCTCACCTCCGTAAATCCGACCTTAGAGATGGTTTCCTCCATTACACAAGAAGCAAGACAGGCCAGCGTCTCACCATCCGATGGGAGAAAGATATGAAGAACCTGTTGGAAAAGTACCAGGCGCAGACAGCCTCTTCGCCTTATCTCTTTCCTTTCCTGGTTGATGATGGAAACAAAAGTCAGGATAAAACTATTGACAAAATGAAGGAAGAGGTGCGCCTGTATCACAATGCGGAAGCCCGTATCTCCTATCACCTCAGAAAGGTAGGAGCCAAGATAGGTATCAAGGGCAAGCTCACCCTCTATGTTGCCCGCCATTCCTGGGCAACGACGGCAAGAGGCAAGAATATACCAATCTCCGTTATCAGTGAGGCATTGGGACATCATTCCGAAACCACCACACAGATCTATCTCAATTCCGTCAAAAGCTCAGAAGTGGATGATGCCAACGCCAAAATACTGGCTGCCCTATAAACCTCAAAAGTGATAAAAAAAAGGGATTTTGTAGAATGAATCAAAATGAACCAAAATGAACCGATTTTTCTGTATCTTTACATAAGAGATACAGATTCACACTGCAAAAATACGAAAATTGTTGGAAACAAGCAAATTATGCGTGTTAAAAATTTAATATCATTCTACAATATTCAACGTTTTTTCAGTATTTTTATCAGACTAAATATGATAAGTCATTGATAGATAGAAAGTTTTCTAGATTTCTGTATCTCTTATGTAGAGATTCAGAAGAACGTAGAGAATTAAGAACGATTAATATGGCTTTCACATAAGCAAAGCGTATGATATATAACTTGCTGAACAAGGGCCTGCCTGCATCATGTATGCAGAAGGCTGAAAGACATAATAGTATTGAAGATTAGTGGAAGTTAGTCTATTGATTTTTCAATGCTGTGATACATATCACAACCCCAATAACTCGGAAAGAGGCATCTTTTCAGGGGAAGCCGAGGTATATCCTGCCACCAAATTCTTTTAACATTTGGCAACTTCTATCTGTAAATTCTCAACTATCAACTCTCAACTCAAAACAATGTGGTTTATAGTCAAGACAGATGTTTTCACAGAGCAGAAATCAATGGATTTGTTGCGTGAAAAATTTAACGATACAATTGTTGACTACTACTTTCCCATGGGAAGAAGGACTTACACGAACGAAAAGGGTGAGGAAAAAGTACGCTTCACACCAGTCTTGCAAGGACTATTCTTTATCAGAGTGGAGAGTGAAAGGCGTTTGGAAAGACTCCTTTCCCAGTACGGCTACTTCATGTATAAGGGTGTTGATTATGGAGCGAGAAGTAATGATGTCGTAGAGCGAACCTTTTTTACTAAGGCGCATATCCTTTGTTCCGACAGTCAATCCCGAACATTGGATGAAATCGTGAAAGAGGCGAGGATTCCCGATGATGATATGGAACGTTTCATGTATTTCAGTGACAAGATAGCCGAAGGCATTGAGGGATTGAGTATCGTAGACAAACGATACGGTGACCTCATCAAGGAGAACGACACCATCCGTATCCTCAGCGGTCCCTTGAAAGGTTCGGTAGGTGTAGTCAAGCAGGTGAAGCATAAGGGCAAGAAAGACCGTCATCTTTTCGTGCGCTTTGGTAACAACCTCTGTCTTAATATCTCCAATGTTCGCCAATACGACATGCAGATAGAACATGAGGCACCATCCGAGGATGTTGGAGCATGGCGTGCCATAGACCAGATGATAGGCTATTTGCAGGCCAAAGAGCCTGAGAAAAATGCTTCTGCTACACTGCGCAATCATTTCAAGAACTATCTGAATAAGCTGACGGTATATCGCAATCGCCATTCCTCTGATATAGCATATAGTAATAAGGTGGCAGAGAAGATAACGGCTCATCAGCAGGAAATCCTAAGCAACATCGATGATTCTATGCGCAGCAACTTCCTTATCCTTGCCAATTACTTCAAGGCAGACGGCGGAACTTTAGAGCATGGACTGAAGGAACTGATACCAGACATCATCCTCCGCCCATTTCTAACCCCAACTTCTGGAGTGACCATCCCGCAGGAACAGGACTATGCAGTGTTACGTCATGATGGCATCCTGGAGTTTATCCTCAGATGTAACCTTCGGGAGTTTTTCAGAGGCAAGGAGTATGAGGCCGACAAGTATGCTCCAGTCTTCGACGAGGACTATGAGTATTATGCCCATTTTGCCCTCCTGAAGACAACCGAAGGCAAGATGAAGGCAATTTGCTCATGGGGAGGCTTCTATGATTATTATGCTTCGCAAAGTAAGGACGAACGAGAAAAATTCTATGCCGATCTGGAGAAGAAGAAATATTCACGCTTGCTCTACTTGCTCACACAAAGCGAGTATAAGTTTGAAAATGCTAATGGTATTGGTGGATTTTCGATAGAAACAGATATCGACTATACAGATGACATGGAAGAATTGGGAAGAAGAACCCATGAATTCTTCACCCTTCATTCTCCACTCTTCACTCAGCTCACTGCGGCTGCCGTGGAAATGTGGCAGGGAGCACGTATGTTGGTGTGGCGACAGCTCCTCCAACGTTATGTTCTGCTCCATAAGGTGCCGGTAGTTGACCTCCCATCCGTCATCTCTCCTGATACGAAGATGGAGGATGCGTTTGTAAAGGCAGACGGTAAACTCGATATAACAAAGATTTCCGAAGCCTTGGCAGAGGCAAGGAAAATCGTAGAGGAACATTTGGAAAAAGGAGAACTTGCAAAAGCCGTCTTCAAGCTCCTTTCTGCCTCTTTGGTGTTTTCATCTCATTTTGCTCAAGACGAGCTGTATAATTATGTCACAGATACATTCAATCCCGACACCACTTTCACCGAGCTGTTCAATGTAATCATAGACCAATTCGGCAAGAAAAAAAGTTGCTCCTCGTTAATAACCCATCTGCACAAAGGTATGGTTGAATTGAAGGAACAGGATTCTTGGACCTACTTCAAGTTCCCCTCATTCCTCAAGCAAGCGAGAAAGATTGATAAGATGGTGAGGTAAATATGATGGCGAAGATGAGTGCCAGGAAGTTCATCTTGACCATTGATGAGGATGTTGATCTTTGAAATTTTCTCAGACTTATGTAAATAAGCATCAAACTTAGGCATATAGTATCGTTATTCCCAGGCGGTCCCATCCCGCACAATATGGCGAGACCTTTGATTGGTCCGCCAACCCTATAGCGTAGCGGTTCCGAGCACCGGAGGGCGGTTACATCCCTAATCCCTATGGTAGGGATTTAGGGCTTGGGTATAGGGTAAGGACCCCCTCTTCGCAAGAGGGGGACAGGGGAGTCGAAAAAATACAATAATTAATAAGGAGATTACGTTATGAACATAGAAGAAAAAATGGCAGGTAAGGAAGCAGAATCATTTTGTGTGTTGTAATGTTTAGCCATAAGCCAAGTATAGGTTAATAAATGCATTTTTTCTCTTAATTCCTTGGTGATTACGAAATTAAATCGTACTTTTGTCGCTATATTAGCAATAAAAATGTATGATTATGGCAAACGACAATAATATACAGCCTATGGCTGATGATTCACAGATAGTACTTTATCAACCTAACGAAAGTGTAAAACTTGAAGTGAAGGTTGATGCAGGACATGAAACGGTCTGGCTTACTCAACAACAAATAGCAGACTTGTTTGGTACTAAGCGACCTGCAATAACAAAGCATTTGAGTAATATTTATGCGAGTGGCGAGTTGGACAAAAATAGCACATGTTCCATTTTGGAACATATGGGTAATGATAGTAAACAACGGTATGCTACAACTTACTATAATTTAGATGCAATTATCTCGGTGGGTTATCGAGTTAATAGTATCAATGCGACAGCTTTCCGCCGTTGGGCAACAAACGTTTTACGTGACTATCTTCTCCAAGGTTATTCCGTGAATCGTCACTTGATAGCCTTACAGGAGAATATGGACAAGCGTATGACCCATATTGAGGATGTCCAGGCTAAGCAGCAACAGCAGCTCGACTTCTTTATTCGGACCTCGACCCCTCCAGCCGAGATGGTCTTCTTCGAAGGTGATTTCTACACAGCAAGAGTTGCTTTGGAGAACTTAGTTCGTACAGCCAATCATCGAGTAATCATCATAGATGGCTATGTTTCATCGCTAACTCTAAGTGTACTTGATGTCCGTAAGTCAAATGTAACAGCTACAATTTACACGGTTGGAGTAGGTCAAGGAATGCAACGCTTGATGGAGGAGCATGACCGTCTCTTCCCCGATAATCATATTGACATCCGAAAATGGCGTAACGAGTCTCATGACCGCTGGCTTATCATAGATGACACCCTCTATCACTGTGGTCATTCATTAAATGCCAATGGCGGTCATAAGATTTCCTCCATAACCCTGATGGGCACCTCTCCTGAGGTAATCCTATCAAAAGTAGTATAAAAACAATATTCCTCATTCGAGTGGCGACAAGTGCAGAGCGATACTGCAATGAGGAACCAAATATAAAATCATGAAATCTTATTTCTCAATAAAGCCAGGAGCAATCTTCTTTTTAGGTAGCTCCCGCACCCTCGTCTATCATAAAGACGATGTCGAGATCATTTACAAGACCAAGACACCATCCGGCAAAACCTACTACGCCCATGTCTATTTGATGTTGGGCGGAGAAAACTCCGTTACTCTTTATGCCGACTGGGGTGATTACTTTTTGCATCTTTCAAGCATCAAAGACAAGGAGCATTTCTTTGGTATAATGAAGCGTCCGTGCCCAACCTTTGTCCAGATATGGCAAAGCGAGCATCCCGACAATATATTCGTTATGTCATCCAATGCCGGTCAAACCATGGGATTGGGAATGGATATCGAGAACGTAGATTATCGCAATCTTGCTCCAACTTACCTCCCATTCCATCCGTTGGTAGAGTTAGGTCTAGACAAGTTCCTAGATGCTGTCAATAAACTATATGTAGAACTCAATTCCCATTGTCCTCTGAAACTCTGGAAAGACCGTCTAGTAGCAGTATGGGGACAAGAAACATTATAATGTTATGATTGTAATTCCAAATAAGAACTTCACAGCTGATGGCATCCGTTTGGTTCTGCTACTCAATAGCACAACGAAAGTCAACATGCTGAAAGCATGTGACAAGCTCGACCTATACGTAAGTCCCAACTTGAAGAAAGATGAGACAGCCAGGCGTATAGCCCAGGAGATGTTGAATAATCCAATCGAGATCTTGAGCCGTTTGAACAAGCAGGAACTCCAGATAGTAGATGAGTTTGTAAAAGGCGATGCCAATACTTACGTAGTACGCAAGATGCGCAAGCCCCAGTACAAGCTTCAGAAGCTATATTTGGTAGCAACCTACGAGGATAAGGAGAACCAGGAATGGCACATGCTGATGCCGTCAGAGTTAACCAAAGCCTTATCCACCAGTCTCAACTTCTATTTGGATATGGCCAACAAAGGCGTCAAAGCCCCGTCTGCCAAGCAACTCCGCATGATGTCCGCCTTAGGCCAATTCTTAGGAGAAAAGGAACTTTAGTTCTTTGTTATATCTTGTAATGTTTAGAAAGTAATAAACTTAGATATTGGAAAATATGGAGAAAGATATAGTATTCATAGATACTAATGTTTTTGTTTCAGAGCATTATTTTCTTGAAGGTAATCGTATCAATAAACTTTTAGAATTAGCGGAAGAAGGCTATATAAACATTTTGTGGCCAGAAATCGCTTATAATGAGGTGAAATCACATATAGTTAGAGATATGTCACTTGCTTTCAAGTATGTATGTGGTAAGGAGTACAGAGTACTTCGTAATCATCCAGCATTTGTAGAATACTGTAAGAATGGGACTGATAGTGTTTGTAAGATTGCGCTACAACTTTTGGAATCATTCAAAGTGAAAAGCCATGCTTTTATTATACTTACCTCTTATTGTGATAATGTTGGAGAAGTGTTTGACAAGTACTTTAGTAAGAAGAAGCCATTTGGTGTAGAAAAGAAGAAAGATGAATTCCCTGATGCTTTTATTATTCAGTCTTTGGAAAATTATTGCAAGAAGAATTCTTTGAAACAGAAAATTATGGTTCTTACTACTGATAGAGATTATATTGATTCAAGTCCTTACTTAACAATTGTAAGAGATTACGAGAAATATATCAGTGATAAGTTGGCTACAAAAGAAGAATTCGATCAGCTTTATGAGGAAATGAATATAGAAGAATCTTTATTCAAAGACCGTTGGCTGGATGAGATAGATCAAATTCTTAATGATGAGAAGACATATTTTGAATATTGTAATTATGACGAGATTTCAGAAGTAGAAGTGGTGTATTGCAACATTGATGTGGATTGTCGTAATCTATATGTGCTAAATAATGATGAAAACGCTATTATTTTCGATGTCTATCCAATAACCAATTTCTCTGTTAGAATTGTTTTTCATGATACATCTGAAGCATGGTATGATAAGGAGTATGATGAATGGTATGGTGATGAATGGAAAGTGGACACATTGAACCTTTCAGTTCAGTTTAAGTCTACGATTTGTTTCGACAAGACTAATAACTTCTTGTCTATATCAAATTCTGATTATTCTGCGATAATAGATGATATTTCACAATATAGATAATATGTGTTTGGGTATGAAAGAGTATAAATTGTCATTTGAAGGCTATTGGCGTGACAGAAATAAAAGTGGACTTCCCGCTTATTCTGGAATATATCTAGTATATAAGTGTGTCTATAATGCGCAAGATGATACGGTGTCTCTAATAGATATTATATATATAGGACAGGCAGTAAATATTCATGATAGACATTTCAAACATGAAAAATATGCCGATTTTTTATCACAATTGGTAGAAGGGCAGGAATTATGTTATTCCTGTGCTCCTGTTGATTCTGATATAGATTTGTTGGAAAATGCATTGATATTTGCTCAGAGACCAGTATTGAATGTAGAGGGTAGAAATAGGTATAATTATTCAAAAGCTCATATTTTCCTTTCTGGTCAATGTTCTTGTATGAAATATACTAATTTTAATATTGGTTAGATTTATGTCAGAGAACAATATAAAGACTAATGAATAGCCTGCGAAAAAATGTTTTGTTATTATGCCTATTAGTGATGTGGAAGGCTATGACAAAGGGCACTTCGATAGAGTATACAATTACATTGTAGTTCCTGCATGCCGTCAAGCAGGTTACGAGGCGTTTAGGGCTGATGGTACCTTAAAAACAAATGTAATCATAATAGACATTCTTAGAAATGTCGTGAATATTGATATGGCAATCTGTGATTTGAGTGCAAGAAACCCGAATGTGTTTTATGAACTAGGCTTCCGTCAAGCATTTAATAAGAAAACTGTTCTCATGAAGGATGAGAGAACAGATCGTCCATTTGATATAAGTTCTATAAGGTCTCTAAATTATGACTCTTCATTGAGAATTGATTTAGTGGATAAGTCCATAAAGGAATTATCTAAGGCTTTGTTAGAAACTCAATCTATGACGGAAGATGAACCAAATTCCCTATTGAAATTATTGTCAATAGATAATCCTGCTAAGTTGCCGAAGAAGCATGAGTTATCAGATGATAGTACTATAATTCTTCAAGCTATTCATGATTTGAGTGATGATATGCAGCGTAATCTTAGAAGACGTAGGTAAATCACCATTAGCCCGTATGGCGGTACCTATATAATATATTACCTTTGCATCCGTAATCAAAACAGTTTGATAATGGAAACAAGGGAATATTTCGAAAAAGTGATGCAGGACTACAACCAAAACCGTAAAGGTCGTAGCTTGCGCAAGTATTGTAAGGATGAGGCAGTGGATTATGACTGGCTCATTGAGTTTAAGAAATCATATCGTTCAAATAAGCTTCAACCAAATGAAAACAAGAAGCTAGGCGAAGGTGAGTTTATCGCTTTGACAGTTGAGGAGAATTTTGTTCCCGAGCAACAAACTCCTGCAGGTTGGCAAGTTGAGAGACTGATATTGAAGTCTCCGACTGGTGATGAGATGGAAATCAAGTGTACTAACCTGTTTGCAGTTGCAGAACTGCTGCGTAAAATGTCATAGCCATGCTGAACTTCACTTCTCGAACAACTTATTATTTGAGTTCCACACCCACTGATATGCGCAATGGTCGTGAGGGCTTGGCAGGAATCATCCGTGAAAAAATGCAGCATGATCCTTATAGTTATGATGAAGCCTTCATCTTCTATTCCAAGGATTATCGCAAGGTTAAAATATTACATTATGATATCAATGGTTTTGTCTTATACCAGAAGTGGTTTGATGATGGTAAGTTTCTCAAGCCTCGTTTCTTGGAGGCAGCTCGCTGTCATAAGATAAGCCGTGAGACATTGATACTGTTGCTATCAACATCTGTACAAACGGAAATCATATTATGAATACTGATATTAAGAGTTTGATACCATCCATGCATGCAGAACTGAAGCGTATGCAATCTC
>OGEE01001207.1_pt1 | contig 13878 bp, 9 predicted proteins | sample 1570571 | NCBI WGS metagenome assembly OGEE01 (sample SAMEA2582169, study PRJEB24529) | metagenome | biome: Human gut stool | place: China | collected 2011
CGGCCTCAACGCAGGCCTTGCAGCCCTCGTAGGTGCCGTGGTCCAGATGCAGAGCAACGGGAACAGTGATGCCCATGGAATCGACCATGGCGCTGACCATAGCGGCAACGGTCTTGAAGCCGGTCATGTACTTACCCGCACCCTCGGAAACACCCAGAATGACGGGGCTCTTCATTTCCTCGCAGGCGGTCAGGACTGCCTTGGTCCACTCCAGATTATTGATGTTGAACTGCGGCACACCGTAGTGGCCATCGCGTGCCTTGAGCAGCATTTCGGTTGCATTTACCAACATTATTCATTACCTCCAAAAATTATCGGGGTTCCGGCTCTGCCACACACCGCATTGTGCATGGTTTAACAAGCCCACATGGCTAGTATACCCCAAACTGCGCCTAAAATCAATCCGAATAGGCGCTTTTTCTTGCACAGAGCTGCTGCGGAACAGTCACGGCACAAAGCAGCTGATGCAACTGCGGCAGGAACGCTCCGTGAATGGCGACAAAAATCCATATACGATGCAACATCCGCCTTGTGCGGAAGCGGCGCGGGTTTTCAACATATTTTAACATTCGTCAAAATGATGTTGGAGGAAATTGCAAAAGCGGACAATTTCCGGTTCGAAAAATTGTCATAATTCCGACTTGAATTTTACAAATTGTAAGGCTTTTGCCAGGATATGGGGGAACCTGCTGTTGAAAACCCGGTGGAAACTGTTTAATTCCACCCGGAAAACAGGCGCTGCGGCTGGACTTTTACACACTTTCCACTGAGTTTTCAACTTGTGGAAAAATCACAGGCTGTTTACGGAATGTATAGACACATTTTGTGGAAAACTTTTTGCTTTGGCAAAACAGCGGAAATGCGCCGTGCTGCCCGGGCAGCGGGCAAAACATTTTTACAGCTGTCCTGTCCGGCGGGGAAGCTGCGTTTTACTGAAAAAATTTTAGGCGTCAGAAAATAAAATCCCTGCAATTTGTAGCGAAGCCGGGCGAGATATGGTATACTTTATCTTGGATTATCATAAACAAAATAAAACGTTCCGGTGCGGCGCAGCCCGCCCGGAACGGAAGGAGCATAAAAAAGATGGAAGAACGTAACCAGCCGCGCCGTCCGCGCCGCGATGCAGAGCAGCCGCAGCAGAAGAGCGAGAGCCTAATCTACGGCAAAAACCCGGTGACTGAGCTGCTCAAGAGCGGCTCCGGTGTGGACACCGTGCTTATTGCCGAGGGGATGGCCCCGGCAGTGGCGGCATACTATACGGCACTGGCCAAGGAGGCCGGAGCAACGGTCAAGCGGGTGCACCCCAACAAGCTGCGCCTGATGACCGGCACCGAGAGCCATCAGGGCGTGGCGGCCTTTGCCAGCGAGATCGAGTACGCGACCGTGGAGGATCTGTTGGCCGCAGCCAAGGCCAAGGGCGAGCCGCCCTTTCTGGTGCTGAGCGATGGCATTGAGGACCCCCACAATCTGGGCGCAGTCATGCGCAGCGCGCTGCTGTGCGGTGCCCACGGCATCGTCATCCCCAAGCGGGGCGGCGCATCCGTCACCCCCACCGTCATCAAGTCCAGCGCAGGCGCTGCCGAGCGTCTGCCGGTGGCACGCGTGGCCAACATCGGCGAGACCATCCGCCGTCTGAAGGAGCAGGGCGTGTTTGTCTACTGCGCCGACATGGACGGCGTGTCTCTGCGCAAGAATAACCTGACCGGCCCCATCGCACTGGTACTGGGCAGCGAGGGCAGCGGGGTATCTCAGCTGGTCAAGAAGCTGTGTGACGGTGTGGTGCGGCTGGACATGGCTGCCCCCGGCACCGGCGTGGACAGCTATAACGTTTCGGTGGCGGCTGGCATCATCCTGTACGAGATCCAGTCGCAGCGCGCCGTAGAAGAATAAAACAAGCGGTAAACTCCATCCAGAACAGTGGGAGGGACAAGGATGCCGAACAATACAAATGAACGCAAGGGCAAGCAGGCGGGGGAGCTCTCGGCAGAAGAGCGGTTCCGCAACTTTTTCAGCACCAGGGGGGTCGATCGGCCCGAGGAAATGACCCGCCGGGACGAGCCGGCCCCGGTGGAGGAAAAGCCCAAGGCCGGGCTGCTGGGCAAGCTGTTCAGCCACGACAAGGAAGAGACGCCCGCCCCCGCACAGCCGGTGCTGGAGATCCCCACCGGTGAGATCCTGCTGGGAGCAGATGCAAAGCCAGTGCAGCCGGAGCAGGAGCAGGAGGACATGGCGCTGGAACTGCGTACCGCAGACCCTGTTCCGGCAATGCCGATGCAGCCCGCCAGCCCAGAGCCTGTCAGGGCCGTCCCTGCAGCGCCGGTGCCTGCACCCAAGGCGGCGGCTGCCGTGCAGCCGGAGCCGGAAAAGCCCGTGCCCCAGCCGGTGCCGCAGCCTGTTGCAGCCCCCCAAAAGCAGCCTAAGGCGAAGAACGCCCCGGAGACGCTGCTGCCGCAGGAGGAACTGGAGCAGCGGGAGATGCAGCAGCTGAAGGATATGCTCAACGGCATGAGCGGCAAGACAAAGCCTGCCCCGCAGCCCGCAAAGCCCGTACAGGCAGCGCCACAGCCCAAGGTGCAGCCTGTGCCCGCAAAGCCCGCCGCAGAGCCGGAAAAAGCCCCGACAAAGGCTGCACAGGAGCCTGCTGAGGAGCTGCCGCCGGCGGTGTTTGCCAGCGCTCCGGCAGACCCGGAAACGCTGCCGAAAAAGCCTGAAAAAAAGTCGATTTTCCAGATGTTCGGCACGGCAGAGGACGAAAAGCCCGCTGCCCGCAAGCCGGAAAAAGAGGATACTATGAGCCTGCCCCTGCTCCCGCTGGAGCAGGACGGTGCTCCTGCTGAGACGGCACCCGCACCGACAGCTGCCGCCCCTGCGGCTCCGGCACAGCCGGAGGACGCACCCGCAGCAGAAACCGCTGCCCCTGCCGAGGATACCATGCCGGAATCCACCGCCGACAAGCTGCACCACATGGCCGCAGAGCTGACCCTGCGGTGTGTGTTGGCGGGCATTCTGGCCGTAGTGCTGCTGCACTTTGGGCTGACAGCAGAGCGTCTGCTACCGCCGCTTTCGGTGCTGGACCCGGACGCTGCCCCGGCGGCGTTCTATGCCGCCAATCTGCTGCTGTTTGCCGCCAGCCTGTTTGTGGGCTATCCGGTGCTGCGGGACGGTCTGACCGGTTTGCGCGGTCGTCCCAGTGCGGACACCATGCCCGCGCTGGCCGCCGTGGCAGCGCTGCTGCAGGCGGTGGTGGCCATGCTGAATGCCAACGTCTACCGCAGCACTGAGGGCATCGGTCTGCTGACCGGTATGGCGGCGCTGGGGCTGTTTCTGGAGCTGGTGGGGAGCCGGGTGATGCTGGCTGCCGTGCAGGGCGGCTATGCGCTGGCAGCAGAGGGCGGCGAACTGCGAGGCGCTTACCGCACCCGCGATAAAGACCTGATCCGCGCCCTCGCACGGGATCTGGAGCAGAAGGACCCGTGGGTGCTGCTGAACCGCCCGGTACAGACCGCCAGCAATGACTTTGTGGAGCAGAGCCTCAGCGAGCGCGCCAGCGAGCGCCGCGCCCGGAAGGTGGCCTGTATCCTGCTGGCGGCGGCAGTGCTCAGCTGCGTAGCCTTCCTGCTGTTCGGCGGCGGGATCAACTGCGCCGTGGCTGCGGCTGCTGCCGTGCTGTGCATGGGCGCCCCCCTTTCCTCGGTGCTGGTGCCTGGTCTGGCGGCGCTGCGTCTGCAAAGAGCTGCTGCCGCTGTGGGCGCTGTGGTGCCCGGCTGGGCGGCCATTGAGGAGCTGGGCGGCATCGACACCATTGAGCTGGACGCCGACGACCTGTTTACCGCCGACAGCGTAACGCTGGAGGATATCCGCATCTTCAAGGGCGGCCGCATCGACCGCGCCATCCTGTATGCGGCAAGTTTGCTGAACGAAAGCTGCGACACCCTGCGCGGGCTGTTCAGCCAGATCATCGAGGACCGCACCGATATCCTGTTCCCGGTCAAGGATCTGGAGCAGCACACCGGGCTGGGCTTTTCGGCATGGTGCGACAATAATCGCATCCTCATCGGCACCCGCCGCTACATGGAGCAGGAGGGTGTGACCCTGCCGGAGCAGGATTACGAGGACGGCCACTCCAAAAACGGTGAGCTGCAAATTTTGTATCTGGCAGTGTCCGGCAATCTGCACGCCATGTTCGTGCTGCGCTATGTGGGTGGCCGCAATGTGGCACGCAGCCTTGCCTCGCTGCAAAGGGAGAACATCCGTCTGCTGGTCACCAGCAAGGATCCCAGCCTGACGGCACGGCACATCACCGAGGCCTACCATCTGCCGGAGGGCATGGTCACCGTGCTGGACGGCGACCAGTGTCAGGCCATTGAAGCCGCCGATGCTGCCCCGGCAAAGCCCGACTGCTGCCTGTACCACCACCGGGGCTTTGCAAGCCTGACCGGCGGCTTGCAGGCTGCAGATCAGGCACAGAATGCCGAGACCAGCGCTACTACGGTGCAGCTGGTGTCGGTGTGCTTCTCGGTGTTCATTGCGGTGCTGCTGACCTATGCGGGCAGCATCTGGCAGCTTTCCATCGCCACAGTGCTGATGTATCAGGCCGCATGGAGCGCCTTGAGCATCGCCGTCTGCGCCCTGAAGCAGCATAGCTGAAAGCTTTCGCATATTACAAAACGGGCTGTTGCACAGAACCTTGTGCAGCAGCCCGTTTTTGTGATCTTATTTTATTTTCTTGCGCTTTTCGTAGTCGTTCAGAGCGGTCAGCGCCTCGCCGGAAAGGGGAACGAGCGCCAGCATATTGAAGATGGTCATCAGCCCGATGCCAACGTCGCCCAGATCCCACACCACGGTGTAGGCCTGTGTGCCGCCCACCAGCAGCATGGCCAGCGCCAGCAGCTTATAGGAGGTCTGGCTCCACCAGTTGTCGCCGCACAGGTAGGCCACATTGCCCCGGGCGTAGTACAGCACCCCCAAAAAGGTGGAAAAGCTGAACAGTGCTAAGATCACCGCAATGAACACGATGCCAAAGCCGCCCAGATGGTACTGCATGGCGGTCTGTAAAAGATTCATGCCGGTCAGTCCGGCGGTGATCTCCTGCGGCACCAGCAGCATCAGAAAGGCGGTGCAGCTGCAGATGACCACGGTATCGATCAATACGCCCAGCGCCTGCACAAGACCCATCTTTACCGGGTCGTCGCACTCCGCAGCGGCAGCGGCGCAGGGGGCCGAGCCGCTGCCCGCCTCGTTGGAGAACAGCCCGCGCTTGACACCGTTCATCAGCACCGCACCAAAGCCGCCTGCGGCCACCTGACGCAGGCCGAAAGCCTCGGCAAAGATGCGTGCCAGCACGGCGGGCAGCTGCCGGAGATTCAGCACCACGATGCCCACCGTGATGACAAAGTAGCACACCGCCATGACCGGCACGATGAAGTCAAGGCTTTTTACGGTGGCATTCTTGCGCAGCACGATCAGCGCTGCCAGCAGGGTAAGCACCACGGTGGTGGCCAATGGCGGGACGTGAAAGGCGTTTTCAAAGGCAGAGCTGACCGAGTTGGAGATGACCTGGCTGATGCCGCACCAGCAGATCAGGCCGGACACCGCAAACAGTGCTGCGCACACCGAGCGGCGAAGCTTTTTGCCCCGCTTGCGCTCTGCCAGCACATGGAGGTAGTAGGCCGGGCCGCCCCGCCAGCCGCCGTACAGCGGGTCCGGCACGCGGTATTTCTGCGCCAGAGTGGACTCCACAAAGGAGGTGGAAGCACCCAGCAGCGCAGTGATCCACATCCAGAACACTGCGCCCGCACCGCCCGCCGAAACAGCGGCCACCACGCCTACAAGGTTGCCCATGCCCACCCGGGTGGCGGTGGAGATGACCAGTGTCTGGAAGGAGGAAAGCCCGCCCGCAGCCTGCTTTTTTTCACACACTGCGCCGATCATATCCCGAAACAGCCGCACCGGCAGCAGCCTTGTGCGCAGGGTAAAGCCGATACCGGCTGCAAACAGCAGCACCACCATAAAGGAGATGCCAATGCCGCCCGCCACCGGCAGGGTGAATAAATCGCCCCACAGCAGGCGGTAAAGCGCTTCAATCAGATCAACTATCAAGAAAACAGCCTCCTGTACTTTTGAGAAATAAAGTTGCTACTTCATTATAGTACAGCACAGAAGAATTGTAAAATCTAAAAAATTGATAGAATAGATTGACCAAACTGAACGTAGTGCAGCAAATGCAAAATAATAATTCCACTGAATGTGCCGCAGCTCGGCAGCGGAGGGCATTTTAAATCGCCCTACAAAAAAGGGACTGCCGCACGGTTTGTGCAGCAGTCCCGGAGGAAGAAGCGCCTTTCAGCGCGGGAAAAGCTTACAGGATATCGATGTATTCACCGGCCAGCGCCTTGTTCATGCTGCGCACAGCGCAGAACTTGCCGCACATGCTGCAGGTGTCGCTGTGGTCGTCCTCGGGCAGGCGGGCGTCGCGGATGGCCTTGGCGGTCTCGGGGTCCAGCGCACAGGCGAACTGTGCATCCCAGTCCAGTACGCGGCGGGCATCGCCCATCTTGTCGTCAATGTCCCGGGCGTGGGGGATGCCCTTGGCAATGTCGGCGGCGTGAGCGGCGATCTTGGAGGCCACGATGCCCTGCTTTACGTCCTCCACATTGGGCAGTGCCAGATGCTCGGCGGGGGTCACATAGCACAGGAAGGCCGCGCCGCTGGCGGCTGCCACTGCGCCGCCGATAGCAGCGGTGATGTGGTCGTAGCCGGGGGCGATATCGGTGACCAGAGGTCCCAGCACATAGAAGGGCGCGCCCATGCAGATGCTCTTCTGCACCTCCATGTTGGCAGCCACCTGATTCAGGGGCACATGGCCGGGGCCTTCCACCATCACCTGCACGTTGTGCGCCCATGCGCGCTTGGTCAGCTCGCCCAGACGTACCAGCTCTTCGATTTGGCACACGTCGGTGGCGTCAGCCAGACAGCCGGGACGGCAGGCATCGCCCAGAGAGATGGTCACGTCATGCTCGGCGCAGATCTCACAGATCTCGTCAAAGTGCTCGTAGAAGGGGTTCTCGTTTCCGGTCATGCTCATCCACGCAAACACCAGAGAACCGCCGCGGCTCACGATGTTCATCTTGCGCTTGTGCTTGCGGATCTGCTCGATGGTCTTGCGGGTGATACCGCAGTGCAGGGTAACAAAGTCCACACCGTCCTCTGCGTGCAGGCGTACCACATCGATGAAGTCCTGTGCAGTCAGTTCTGCCAGATCCCGCTGATAGTGGATGACCGAATCGTACACCGGCACAGTGCCGATCATCACCGGGCACTCGTGGGTCAGCTTCTGGCGGAAGGGCTGGGTGTTGCCGTGGCTGGACAGATCCATAATGGCTTCTGCGCCCATGTTCACGGCGCTCATCACCTTCTGCATCTCAATGTTGTAGTCCTTGCAGTCGCGGGAGACGCCAAGGTTCACGTTGATCTTGGTGCGCAGCATGGAGCCCACGCCCTCGGGGTTCAGGCACTCGTGGTGCTTGTTGGCCGGAATGGCTACCTTGCCCTCGGCGACCCACTGGCGGATCTCCTCGGTGGTGCGGTATTCCTTTTTGGCTACGATCTCCATCTCCGGGGTAATGATGCCCTTGCGGGCGGCATCCATCTGAGTGGTATAAGTCTGCATACGCTGTGTTCCTCCAAATGACAGTTTATCTCTGAACAGCAGGGTGCTGGTCATACAAGGGTAGGGAAAGGCAGCCGTCATTCAGAAAAAACAGTACGCTCTGGATGCCGGCACCTGCGCAAAATACGCTTTCCATGTTGGTTTTCTCCATGAATTTTGTAACGCGGCCCAAGGTGGTGCCCCCGGTTTGCCGCGGGATGATAGCTTATTTTATGATCTGCTCCGAAAGGGCACGCAGCTCACGGCATTCGGCCTCGATGTCCTTTGCGGCAAAGATAGCGCTTACCAGCGCCACGCCGTCCACGCCGGTGCCCTTGAGCTGCAGGATGTTCTCCTTGTGGATGCCGCCGATGGCCACCACCGGCACATCCACGGCATTGCAGATGTCCAGCAGGGTCTGCCGGGGCATCTCGCTCACGTCCGTCTTGGTGTGGGTGGCGAACACTGCGCCAACGCCAAGGTAGTCTGCACCGTGCGCCACAGCGTCCAGCGCTTCCTGCACCGTGTGGGCAGAAACGCCGATCATTACACCCTCGCCCACGCGCTGGCGCACCTGTGCGGCGGCCATATCGTCCTGCCCCACATGGATGCCCTCGGCGTGGCACTGCAGTGCTACCTCAACGTTATCGTTGATGAACAGCGGCACACCGTACTGCTGGCACAGGGCGTGGATCTGAATGGCCTCCTGCAAAAAATCGTCATCGCCCAGCTGCTTTTCCCGCAGCTGTACACAGGTGGCACCGCCCTTCAGGGCACTTTCCACCTGCTGATACAAGGTCTGCTTGCCCACCCATGCGCGGTCGGTCACCGCATACAGGAGCATGGTGTGTTTATCGCATTTCATAGTTCGCGCCTTTCTCCAGCTGTTCGGGGGTCATGTTGTAAATGGCATCAATGATGTAATTGCGGTAGGTGGCGTTGCCGTCCTGCGGGGTGAGCCGCTGATAGGCGATCTCACCCGCCAGACCCATGGCGCACACCGCCGCAGTGGCGGCCTCCAGCGGCTGGCCGGGGTTGGCGGTGACAAAAGCCGCCGTCAGGGCAGAAAGCTGACAGCCCGTGCCGGTAATGCTGCTCATCATGGCGTTGCCGTTGCGGATGCAGTAGGCTTTTTGTGCATCGGCCACGATGTCAATAGCACCGGTAATGGCGACTACCGCGCCGGTGCGAGCGGCAAAGGTCTTGGCAAAGGCCACAGCGCTGTCCAGATTTTCCTCAGTCACCTTGTCGGCCACGTCTGCATCCACGCCCTTGGTGGTGCCCGCGCCGGAGGCAAGAGTCTTGATCTCCGAAATGTTGCCCCGGATCACTGTGAACTGCACCTCCCGCAGCAGGCGGAAGGCGGTATCGGTGCGCAGATGGGAAGCGCCGGCACCCACCGGGTCCAGCACCACCGGATGCCCCAGCTGATTGGCCTTTTTGCCCGCCAGCAGCATACTGGTGACGGTGCGGCTGTTCAGCGTGCCGATGTTGATGTTCAGCCCGCCGCAGATGGCGGTGATCTCCTCCACCTCGGCGGCATCATCGGCCATGATGGGGGAAGCACCGCAGGCCAGCACCATGTTGGCGCAGTCGTTCACGGTGACATAGTTGGTGATGTTGTGGATCAGCGGGCAGCGGCTGCGCAGGTTCTCAAAGGCGGTTTTGAGCATTCCCGGCACCTCCGCTCAGGAAAGGCTGTTCTGCATGGAGCGCAGAGCGCCGGAGCGCTGCAGGCTGAACACCACTGCACCGGCGATCACCGCACCCACGGCGGTGGAGATGAGGAAGGGCACGATGTAGGCATAGAAAGCGATATCCGCAGCGCTCTTGCCCATCAGGAAGATGGCCACGGGCCATGCGCACAGGCCGCCCAGAATGCTGGTGCCGAACACCTCACCCACCACGGTGGCGATCAGGTTTTTGGTCTTGTGGTATGCAAGGCCGCACAGCAGCGCACCGAACATACTGCCCGGGAAGGCCATCAGGCTGCCCAGACCCAGCAGATTGCGCAGCAGGGAAGCCACAAAGGCTACGCCCACGCCCCACCAGGGCCCCAGCAGAACGGCGCACAGCACGTTGACCATGTGTTGCACCGGAGCGCACTTGCTGCCGAACATGGGAAAGCTGAACACGCTGCCCACCACGCACAGGGCACAGAACATACCGGCGAGGGCAAGCTTTTTGACAGAGAGATTTTTCATGATAAATTAGCTCCTTTTCAACCATCTGCGGCAGCGCAGGACGAATACCGGCGCTCCCGCAACAAAACAGCCCGTGCCCGCCGCAAGGCGGGAACAGGTACGGAAGGTGCGGTCGAAACTTACTGGTTTCCTCTCACGCCGGAACACGGCTTCCCATCGCTGCATTCATCCAAGGCTCAGGGCGCTCCCCCTCAGCCGGCTGCGGAACCTCCGCAGAGGTACAAAAAAACAGGAGGGGCCCGGCACGGCTCCTCCTGCAAAAAATCATAAAGGGTATGACTTCCTACGGCGGCATTATCCGCATCAGGTAAAAGGGTCGAAGCTTGCTATACTTCCTCTCAGCCCGCTGCACGAGCTCCCCTGTGTTTGATTGTGACTGTATTCTACACCTCTTTCCCCAAAAATGCAAGAGGGGAGGGGACGATTTAGAATGGCCTCCGCGTTGCTCTGGCCATCTTCAGCGGAATTTTTATTTTTATTTCGCATTTGTCGCGCTCTGCGAAGCGCGACAAATGCTATTTTCACGAGAGGGGCTGCAATGGTTAAAGGGAGGTCTGAATTGTAAATGCAGTTGACCGTTACGACCCTTCCCGTGAAAAAGTAGTTCCGAAACGCCCGCAGGCGTTTCGGAACTACAAATAAAAATAATTCTTCCGCTATTTATGCGCAAAGCGAGCGCGGAGCGCATTTTCAATCGTTAAGCTGTTAAAATGTTTTCGTTATAAACCAAAGCCGCCGTGCAGGGGTCTGCGCGGCGGCTTTGGTCACAGAAAGGAGAATAATATGAAAAAGCAGAAAAAGTCGGGTTAACCCATGGTCACCTGCACCGTTACCTCAGTCCCGGCGGCAGCCAGTGGCAGAACGTTGCCGGAGATGGCCTTGCCGTCCACGGTAACGGCCTTGATGCCGTGCTGCACTCCGGCGGCGTTATCCACCGTAATGTGGTACACCGCACCGCGGAAGCGGCGGGTCACGGTGAAACCGGACAGGGTGTGGGGGATACAGGGGTCTACCTTCAGGCCGTCCAAGGTGGGCTGGATGCCCAGAATGTACTGACTGATGTTGAAGAAGGTCCATGCTGCCGTGCCGGTCAGCCAGCTGTTTTTGGCTTCGCCGAAGGTGGGGGCGTCCTTGCCTGCCACCATCTGGCTGTAAACGTAGGGTTCGGTGCGGTGGATCTCAGAGATGTCCTCGATGTAGGCGGGGCAGGTCTTGCGGTAGACCGCAAAGGCGCGGTCGCCGTGACCCAGCGTTGCCTCGGCGCAGCTGATCCACGGGTTGTTGTGGCAGAAGATACCGGCGTTCTCCTTGTATCCCGGAGGATAGCTGGAGATCTCGCCCAGATTCAGCTGATAGCCGGTGTAGGCGGGCTGCAGCAGCACCACACCGTATTTGGTGTCCAGCCGCTCCTCCACGCTGGCAAGCGCCTGCGCGGCCTGTCCGGTCTCCCTGCCGATGCCCGCCATGACGCACATGCCCTGTGGCTCGATAAAGATCTGACCCTCGGCGCACTCCTTGCTGCCGATGGGGTTGCCGAAAGCATCGTAGGCACGGCGGAACCACGCGCCATCCCAGCCTGCAGTCAGGACGGCCTGCTCCACCGCGTCAATGCTCTGGCGGGCGGCGGAAGCCTCGGTGTCAAGGCCCAGATGGTCGCACAGCTCGGCGTATTCGTGGCCGTACTTGACGAACATGCCCGCAATGAACACGCTCTCCGCCACAGGACCCTCGCTGGGCCCGGTGATCTGGAAACTCTCGCCCGGGTGCTCGGAGAAGCAGTTCAGGTTCAGGCAGTCGTTCCAGTCCGCACGCCCGATGAGCGGCAGACCGTGGGGACCCAGATGGGTGCAGGTAAAGTTGAAGCTGCGGCGCAGGTGCTCCATCAGGGGCTGCGCCTTGGCGGCATCGTTGTCAAAGGGAACCTGCTCCTCCAGAATGGACCAGTCGCCGGTCTCCCGCAGGTAGGCGGCGGTACCGGCAATGAGCCACAGCGGGTCATCGTTGAAGCCGGTGCCGATGTCCCGATTGCCCTTTTTGGTCAGGGGCTGGTACTGGTGGTAGGCGCTGCCGTCCTCGAACTGGGTGGCGGCGATATCCAGAATGCGCTCCCGGGCACGGGAGGGGATGATGTGCACAAAGCCCAAAAGATCCTGACAGCTGTCCCGGAAGCCCATGCCGCGTCCGGTGCCGCTTTCGTAATAGCTGGCAGAGCGGCTCATGTTAAAGGTGACCATGCACTGGTACTGATGCCAGATATTGACCATGCGGTTCAGCTTTTCCTCGCCGGATTCCAGATGGTAGGTGGACAGCAGCTCCTCCCAGTGGGTGCGCAGGGCGATGCGGGCGGCATCGATCTGTGCGTCGGTGGCGTAGCGCGCCATCATGGCGTGGGCGCGGGTCTTGTTGATGACACCCGGCGCGATGAACTTTTCCTGCTGCGGGTTTTCGATGTAGCCCAGACCGAACAGGATGCTGCGGCTTTCGCCGGGAGCAAGGCTCAGGTGGATGTGCAGCGCACCCACCGGTGCCCAGCCGTGAGCAATGCTGCCGGAACAGTGCCCGGCGCGGACGGCTTGCGGGTCTGCCGGGCCGCCGTATACCCCGCAGAAGGCATCCCGGGTGGTGTCGAAGCTGTCCACCGGGCAGTTTGCCCAGAACACGGCGTAGTGGTCGCGGCGTTCGCGGTACTCGGTCTTGTGGTAGATGACGCTGCCTTCCACCTCCACCTCGCCAGTGGAGTAGTTGCGCTGGAAGTTGGAGCTGTCGTCCACGGCATCCCACAGGCAGAACTCTACATAGCTGAACAGGTCCAGCTCCTTGACGGCGGCGCTTTCGTTGCACACCGTCACCCGATCCAGCTCGCAGGCGTCGCCCTTGGGGACGAACAACTCCTGCCGGGCGGTCACACCGTCCTTTTTGCCCTCCACAACGGTGTAGCCCAGACCGTGGCGGCAGCTGTAACTGTCCAGCGGGGTCTTGGTGGGCTGCCAACCCGGGTTCCACACGGTGTCGCCGTCCTTGATGTAGATGCGGTGACCGTCCATGTCCAGCGGAGAGTTATTGTAGCGGTAGCGGGTCAGGCGGCGCATCCGAGCATCCCGGTAAAAGCTGTAACCGCCCGCCGTGTTGGAGACCAGACTGAAGAAGTCCTCGCTGCCAAGGTAGTTGATCCAGGGCAGGGGCGTCTGCGGGGTGGTGATGACGTATTCCTTGTTCCGGTCATCAAAATATCCGAACTTCATAATGCTTCCTCCTTAAAACTGCGCCTTGTAGGGTGGGCAGCACATCGATGGGCGAAAACGATTAAGGCACTGTGAAAGAAGCAATCTTATCACGTTAAGCATACCGTATCTCGCAAAAAAATGCAAGGGCTTTTTGCAAAAATCCGGGAAGATTTTTAAAAATAATCTGCGAAGTCCCGGTAGTTTTTGGCGTAATTTTGGGGCGTGCACACCGGCAGAGTACAGAACCAAAGCCCCGAAACCCCATTTTAAAAGTAATATATACATACGACCTTTTTCACCGAAAAACATAACGAAACTGCAACGAAATTTTTTCGGTTTTAATCGAAATGTAACGAAAGTAAATCGAGATGCACAATTTCTACAGGTCGCATTGGAACAAAATGCCGAAAGTGATGCAGTCAGACTAAAACTTTTACATTAACGCTTGATTTTTGGTGCAGAATGCGCTATATTGAAGTTGCGAAAACGATTAAGTGACTTGCGAGAAACATCCCGCAGCTCCTTTCATCGGAAGGAGGCTACAAGATGCCATCCCTGAAGGATCTGGCAAAAGAGTGCGGCGTATCCGTCGCAACTGTCAGTAAAGCTTTGAACGACCAGCCGGACATTGCTCAGGCTACGCGGGAGCGGATCCACGCAGCGGCCCGCCGCATGGGCTACCTGCCCAATGCAGCGGCTCGGGCGCTGAAGACCAACCGCACCTACAACCTTGGCGTTCTGTTTGTGGATGAAAAACAGAGCGGCCTGACCCACGAGTACTTCTCCGCAGTGCTGGACAGCT
>OGEE01001228.1_pt1 | contig 13728 bp, 10 predicted proteins | sample 1570571 | NCBI WGS metagenome assembly OGEE01 (sample SAMEA2582169, study PRJEB24529) | metagenome | biome: Human gut stool | place: China | collected 2011
CCCACATCTCCTTATAGGTCTTGGCAAGCGCATGGTGCGCCTCGTCAATCACTATTATTCCCGGTTCTTCCTCTATCTCGTCATAGTGCTTCGACAACCATTGTATCGACACAGCCTTGACGGAAGACAATAGGGAAGAGGTGTTTGATGCGGAATAAGAATGGAACTTTCTTACGGTTTCGTCTATCTGTGACACCAGCTCTCTTCTATGGGCAACTATCCATACTTTCTCCATTGGATTGTTGCTCACGAAAGAGTCTATGACTGCTGTTAACAGATAGGTCTTACCTGTACCAGTAGGCATTTGTGCCATCACGGACCGATGAAGGCGCAACGCCTTCTCTATCCGTTCCTTCATATCTTCCTGGTAATCAAAAAGTTTGATTTCCTTCATAATTTAAGGGTCTCGTTGACTTTACTCCAGTCTTTATTCATCAATTCCTCGATGATGCTATGAATCTTCAAGGCATATTTCGTTCTAGGATGATTGCCATACTGTGTTCCTCTCAGAATACCTTCATAGAAGATGGTTACGATGATTTCAGTCTGTTTTCTGAACGTCGTATATTCATATTCATCATATTTCTTGTTGTGCCAATAGTAGGAACTTGCCCAATAGCGCTTATGGTTATCCAGCATCTCCGATGCCAGGAAACCATACTTGACGAGTGTTGCCTTCTTGGTCTTCATCAGTTCATTCATCTTGCTGTGGAACAACAGAAAGGCGTTAAACGACATTCCTTCCATGATGGCTTTCCATTCTGCACTCTTTTTCTTGACAAGAGCTTGGTCTGCCTCCACTTTTGCCGCAACCTCATCCTCTTGCTTCATTCGCTCTTCCAGATAGGTGGTGTCCCATTTTCTCCATATCAGTTTTTTGATATACCCATCCAGTTCCATGGCAAACTTTCCTTCTTCTGTCTCTTTGACATGGTATTTCTCTTCCAACAATGGTGTACGCATCTTCGACGTTATCGAATATAATGTTGTTGTAATCCGCAGTCGCTCAGTACCGGCATCTTCTCCTGCTATCACCTTATCACCCAAGATAGAAACGGTTTTCTCCAGTTCGTCCAACTTTTCGTCAGTAAAGAAACCATATTCTTTCAACTTCCTCATCATGCCATAGATTTCAAAATACAAGGCATTACTGAATATGACGAAGTCCATGTCTTTCAGTGTTTTCGTGAAGAAAAATAAATAAGTACTAACTGGGTACATCTCCATATTCTGTGGTATTTCTATTTCCTCAGGCAATTCCACTCCCGAAGCCTTACCGTCTTCTCTTGCGGTCGATATAGTCTCGCCAGTCTCAGAATTTCGGGCATCCAGATAATTGCCGAAGTCAAAGTTCTTATCTATCTCGTCGATACCTGTCAACTCCTTCAGCAATATCTTCGGCTGCTTGGCATCGCTCTTCATGATTTCCTTGAACACGTCCACGCTTGCCATGCACAGATTACCCACGGCAGAGGCAAACGCCACGTTCATCAGCAGATTGCCATGCAGCAGGTCATCGAACTTTTCTCCATAGATGCGCATGGAGATATACCATTCCTTGGGATTACCCTCAAAGCCGATAGGGGAGATGTGGATGTCCTCAGCCGTATCGGTATGCTGTCCATACAGACTGCTGATGACAGGATATTTCTTCCGGAAATGTTTTTTGATGATTTGTTCGTAACGGTCATAACCGTTTTCAGCAAAGTCCAACACATGCGCCCATCTGCAGCATGCCATGATATAACCGTCATGGTTCAGGAAGTTCATATTGAAGTACTGGTGCTCGTTGATTCTCACCGTCACCTCCAACTGCTTATGGGTTTTCTTGTTGAACGCAAACGTGCCTTCAGACGGAAAATCCAAAGGCACACTGGTTGTGAACACTGGTAAAATTATTGGTGCTTCTCTCATTGTTTCTGTTTCATTATTGGTGTAGTTGATGATTTACAGGAGTGATTTCTCCATGTCGTTTGGCTCACGGGTCACAGCCATCGGCTCTCCTTCAAATGGTGTCTCTGGCATCAAGTCCTTCAACTTCTTCTTCATGCCTCGATGATTGGGGTATTGTCCGGCCGTCTCTTTGATATAGCAGCATACCTCCTGGCGTTTCTCCTCGTGGTTCCATATCTTGACTGCTTCTACCAGGGCTTGATAGCTGTCAAATATCAGTTTCCCGATACGTCTTTTGTATTCGCCTACCAGTTCTTGTATGTCATCTCGGTTGATGAGCAGAGGTATATGCTTGCACAGCGTCATGGCGATGGCATACGCTGCATCGGGTCTGTTCTTCTCCAATATCTGTGGGATGGATTTCTTGTGCCATCGTTCCAGCAGACGCAGTAGAGCCATGAAGTCATCATTATCCCTTGGTTCAAAGCTTACTTCCTGCATCAGATATTTTGAGTATTCTTCTTCATAGTCCACGCTCAGTCCTTTCGGAATATAGTTAATTCTCGGTCAATCCATCTTGGCGCGATACCGTTGCTTCTCCATGGACCGTTTTCTCTGCTCGTCCCATTTGATGCGCAACAGCTTTTCTTCCCTTATCTGGAGTTCAATATCTCTGAACTCAGGTGTATTCATCACCTCTGCCTTCAGATGCTTCTTGATTACTTTTTTCAGATAGCGTCGCCATGCCTCCTTGTTCTCTTCGGTAACGAATGGCGGACATTGCTCGCCGTAGAAGGTGTGCCAGGTAAATGGCTCGAAGTCGAGATGCCAGAGGAATGATTTGTGTTGGGTGTTGTGGGATATCATAACTTCAATATTAATCTGCAAATTCTATTTTCCAATTGTTTTTTAGAAGTTTTTCATCTAATAGTTCAAAATGTTCCTTTGATATAGCCATACACAAAAGATATTGTGGACGACTCATCGCAACATAACCGATTCGTAAAGCTTGCTTTTCATATTTCTTATTTCCTTTATATGGAAGTCCTTCAAGTTGAGCACCAAAATATTCACTCTCACATTTATCATGAAAAGAAGTTTCCATATATAAAGTTGCTACATGCGTTTCTCCTTTTACGGAATGTACAGTACCTACTTCTATTTCAACATCATCGGAGTGAAATATGTTATTGGATATGCTACTTTCCTTGGTTACATGATTATTACTATTTTGAAGAAATTTTCTAAGATCCTGATTATCTAGCGAGAAGTTAAATAACATGCGTAAATCTTTCTCTATATAATCCTTTATTTCTTCAACAACCTTCGTATCTATATCCTCATCTGTATTAATTATGTTAAGTACCCAATTTCCTATCCGCTTTTTAAAGTTGAAATAAAAAGATTCATTGACTTTCTTTATATATGACAATAGGCGTGATTTTGTGTAGCGAATGTTTTTCCCTTCCTTATCAAAACTATATCCTAAGCTATTCAGCAAATCTGACAGTGCTGTTAATATCATATCCTCATATTGTTTTGCCGAAAAAGATGGAATCTTCTTAAGATAATCACTCAAAACCTCAGGCTTTTTATTTCCTGATTTACCTTGCAAATTATCATATTCTGGAAAATAAGAATTGATACATAATTTTCCTTTAGTATTTGGTTTACCTATCCATCCTATAGCTTTTACACGTATTCTATGAAGAGAATCTTTATTTTTTATTGCTTGAGCAATTTCATATAAACAATGCTCTCCGACTTTACTTTCTTTGACTAATGATGCGAATTTGGGTAACACCTTCAGTGGCGAAGAATATACTAAGAGTATTGGTGGTAAGGATTGAACATTTGGATTTCCTTTAATCTTAGAGTTTTCTTTATCACATACTGTCTTTAATACATTGGCTATACTATCACCGAACCTCAAACTTGACATAATTGGCATAGTCCTTCCGACCTTCCATAGTCCTTCCGACCCACTTTCATCATATATTGCTTGATGTGGGTCACCGAAACACTGTACAATAATCGATTTTTTATCAAATAACTGTTCCAATAAATCTATTTGTATCTGTTGACAATCTTGCATTTCATCAACAAATAAATACTTAAATCTTTTAGATATAGCTTTTTTTATTGCCTTACATTCTGTGACATATCCTAATGCGTATCTATATGCATCAGTGTATTTCAATACACCTTGTCCTAGAGCAGCTTGCTGTACTGAATCGACCAACTTATATTTATTTGAATCGGGGGTAGCTGCAAAAGGTCTTGTATCTTTATATTTCCTATAATATTTCTTTGTAACTACATCACAAAAAGCCTTGTTTGTAAAATCAAATTGCAAACGAAGGACTAAATCACTCTTTTCTTTCCTTGTCAAATTTCCACCGATATGGTCTTCTATCTCTCTCCATATACATTTTTTTTCATCAAACGTCTTATGCAAGAATTCTTTATACATCAGTGTAATAGCCTTATTATCATCAATAGCAGATATAGGTATCTCATTAATTGAATTGAAATAAGGAATTGCCAAATACTTATCCACAAAACCTTGAATCGTTCCAAAGTAATTTGGATAATTAAACAAAACATCAGCTTGACTTTGGAGTTTGGACTTTATCTCATCAATAGCAACATTTGTATGTGTTAAGACACATACGCCCTTACCTTCTTCAAGTGGCATTCTTGTTGCTAATATTGCAAGCTTCGCTAATAGTGTTGTTGTCTTTCCACTACCTGGACAAGCGACAACATCCTTACTGTCATTACTTTTGATAACAGCTATCTTTTCCGCAGAGAAATGATTCTCTTTGCCCAAAAGTATATCTTGGGCGTACTGTATTTCGTCGTCTGTAGCAAAAATATTATTCATCATGTGTAGAAGTTACATGCTTAATTGCATCTACTAAATAAGACATATATGGATCGGTCAATAATATCTTTTTTATTGTATTATTGTCTTCGTTCTCCAATAAAGAAGCTAAATATTGAGCAGTAATAGCTTTTGAAACTTTACTGTCATTTAAAGGTTTGAAAATAGTATAAGCATCCTTGGAATTGTTTTCTTCATAATCAATAGATTCAATTTGCTTTTTTACTTTTTCAATTTCTTCCGCCTCCACACTTACCACTTTTCCTTCAATTTCAGCTAGCTTTATTGCAATTGCTATATGATTACAAAGTTTACTGCAAGCAATATCATATTCTAAAGTCCATTTCTTCGGAGTAAATATTTGGATTTCATCTTGATAAAGACCACGAAGTTTTTTCAATTTTAGTTCACGTACTTTATCAATATCCTCTTTTGTAATGCTTTCTTTGTTCTTATCAAATATATTATGGATCTCCTCACGGACCGCTTTGGATATTCTTTTTACTTTATTAGAGTCTATGTATTCATTGATTCCAGTCTTCGTCATAAAAAACACTGGCAAATTTTCCCATTGTACATAGTCGTTATAACCATTAAGTTCGTTTTTGGTTTCTTCTGTAACTCGAAAGACTTCTTTTCTCCCTTTGTTATCAGGATCTTCATAATACTCAATGCTTCTAACATCCAAATCTGTAATGATAGAAATCGGCATATTGAAGCGTTTTCTATCCTTTCTCCTAAATATATTGACATATCGTTTATATGCTGTACTGCCAATATTAACAATTGAAACACCATACTCATGCAAATCCTTTCCTATAATTTTTGCAATTGTCGGTATCAATAAGTTTTCTGCATCACCTTCAACTAAAATCAGTCCTTTTGCAAAGAAAAGATTGGCTTTTGTAGCATCTAGAAAGCGTTGAAGGAAACGATAGTCAAATTCTGTACAACAAGTAGCATCATCATCCATAGGAAATACTTCTTCATCCTTTAATATTAGCAATTTCTTTAAAGGAATAGTTGATCCCAATGTTATACTATGTGTGGTAAGAATAAACTGTCCATATTCGCCCTTACTTTCCAAATAATCTATTAAGCGGAGCTGTAATTGAGGATGTAAGTGTGCCTCTAATTCTTCCACTAATGTCAACTTTAGACCCCGCATTTTCTCTGAGAACAACAAAAGTTCTGCAGCCATACATAAGAGGTTTAAAGAACCTAGTCCAGACTTATTGTCTTCCATGACTAAGTCTAATTGACGTAAGATATCACTTAACTCACTGCCTGTAAGTTGAATAACTGCATTTTTATTATCACTTTGCAACAAGAATTTTTCTTTAAGAGTAGTATTTAGTGCCTTTGTTATTTTGCTTCCATCCTGCTCACCATCCTTATTAAAATATTTATCAACTAATGCCTTCAGATTATTGTAATCTTTTTCCAGCTGATGCTTTCCATCACTATCTTTATTCGAGTCACTAAAAACCGAATGAGCTTGAAGAATCTGAGCAAGACGGGACTTATAACCATGCGTCATATCTTGTAACGCATCACGCAAAGGCTTTAAGTACACTACATTCAGATAATTTCTAGCTTCATAGGACATAGAATTGCCTTCGCCACCCATTCCTGCATAAAAGTGAGGAATAATCCTGCCATCATCCATTCTTTTTGCAGAAAGGCTAACTTTTAAGATAAAGTTCTTCTTCCCATCTTCGGTATTCTTTACACCTAACCACTCTAAAAATAACGCAGCATCATCATCGCTAATACCATCGAAGAAACATTCTATTTTCAGTTGGCGTGTTCTTTGACTATTCTTTTCTTTGGATTTATAAAAATCTTTTTCATCTATGTAGATAGGTTCTCCGCTTTTAGTATGTAGTACGTAGCGGATAGCATCTATAATAGTTGTCTTACCAGAATCATTTTCACCGATAAGAACATTGACTCCATTGTGGAAATGTACATCCAAAGCTGGGGCAGCTTTATCAAAAGCTACTCCATTCTTTATTCCATACTTTCTAAAATTCCAAAGTTTTAATTCAGATAAATACATCGCTATTACTATTAATTATCGCCATTCAAGAATTAACTTTTGAGGCATAAAACTATTCAAGGATGATTCCTGGAATATACAAAGTCTCATCCCTATAATTTGTTATTTCTCGTGTTCCTTCACCGAAAGAATAACCGATTCCAATAATAGGCTTCTGTTGTATGATATATGGTTGGTGATATTTCTTACTTTTGATTTGTTCCAAAGCTACCTTTGACAAATCTTTGTCGTTCGGTGAATACTTGAACTCCATGATATAAATAGTTTTCGGACAGTTTATAACCATATCTATTCTACCATCGGAAGTAGCCACTTCTGATAGAGGACGCATACCTATCAACGTTAATGCAACATGGAAGAAAGAATGGAAATATCCCTCATTGAATTTCTCTTTATGTATGAGATAGGGTATGCTCTTTATGATACTATTAAGCAGACTGATGAACTCTTTGACATCGCCATTATACAAGCTTTTCTTAACTTGTTGATATGGTATTGGAACATTGTCATCAACTAATATGATGTCCAAGCATCGATTTGACATCTCAATAATCTCATTGACCATATTCGCAATATCAGCAACGATAATGTCTGTTTGCTCCTTATTGAAGTTTGTCTCAATAAGATAATAGTTGTCTCGGAGATATTGAGTGAAATTCTGAAGAAACTGAGCGAATTGATTGATAGAAGAAAACTTTGAAGGAATCAGGTGTTGTCCTTTATCCATACCCAAATGATCTTCAATAATCCCCATAATGGAATTTAGGTAATCCAAAAGCTTTTCTCCTTGTTTCAATCTATAGATACCTGTTCTTCTATCCCGATGAATGGATGTATAGACAAAAGACCAATGTTGCCATCGTGCATCAAGCCATTCGCTTACATATTCAGATAGTTCATTTTCTAATTTCTTTATTTGCATTCTGTCTATTTCTTATAGTAAAAACGGGCTACTACCCTCAATCCCCTAAAATAAGCTCATTATAGGGTCGAGAGGCTGTTTCCCAAAATTCAATTCATCACTCATTTCCATCCTTCCCGACACCAGTCGAAGAGTTTCTAGGCATTGCAGCTAATCCTATTGCGGCAGAACATAACAATGATTCATTCTGTTTCAGCCATTTTTCAAATGCTTGTATCATATTGGATATTATTATTAAAAACTTCTACTTGAATGCTGCGATTGTAACAATAATCTCTCGCAAAAGAGTACTTATTTCTTTCAGGTCATCAGATTGTACAGGAGTTCCTTTGTAACTTTTTTCTTGTATTTCGTGCAATTTATCTATTGCGTTAGACATACACCGTATTCTTTTTCTATTCGTGTTCATAAAAGGTAATAGAGATCTAAGCCCTTCGGCTATAGCATCAATACTTTGTATCAACTGCCTGCTAAATGTTATGTCATCTTCAAGGTGCTCTAAATAAGAGTGTGCTTCTGTTGTCAGAGAAAACAAAAGACTTTCTGTTATAGCATCTCTATTTACTGAACCTTGAAAACGTGACATTTTTGTAACAGATATTATGTGTAAGTATAATTGCAGAATATTAAAATATTGAAGATCTTTATTCAGCTTATTTGTAGCTTCCTTAATCTTTTTATCAACACGTTTTGGTTCAGATTCTATTAAATCTTTGACATTCTCTTTTAAAGTCTCTATATCGCTTATTTTTCCATCAATCTCTATACTGTTCTTTTCTAGTGTTGATGACATTTGTTTTAGAAATTCAGTATCATGCTTCCAATTATAGCACGCCAACACGATTGGAGTAAAACCACAAAGCAAGCCTAATATCACCAACCACAAACTTATTGCTCCATTAAATTTGTTTATGATATTGTTTGTTTCTTGCCTAATGTCCCCTTGACTAACTTCAAGATCATGCTCAACCTTTGTCAACATCCTTTGATAGTAATCTACGGCAGCATATAAAGAATCATTTTTCAAAATCATCATTTTCATGGTGTTTGTTACAGAAACGGAGTCAAAGTGCATACCTTCTACCAATGAAACATCAAGCTTTACCTGAGGTATTTTCTGCTGTGCTAGTATAAGACTATCAGACCGAGTAGTTTCTTTGCTGGCATCAATCTCTGTGTTAGAGCACTTGATTAAAATGGTAGCAACGAGAATAAGCAATAAGCAACTTGCTACTCCCAAAGCAATACCATGTCCTACCCTATGATATTTTATTAAACCTTCTATATGTTTCTTAAAATCTTTCATGTCAATTGTATCTTTCTATTAGCTTATACCCCTTTAAAGTATCATCATAATCATCTGGCAAAAGTTCTTTAGTATCTAAAAGCCTTCCCATGATATAAGATACATTTGGTGCTTCATTTGTCAAAAAGGCTTCTTTTAAGCCATTTAAAACGACTTCATCATGAGTAAACATAATGATTTGTAAATCATCTACGCTCTTCTCGACAACATTTTCAAATGATTTATATATAAGGGAAAAAAACAAGTCAATATTGACTGTATTATCAAAGTCACTAGCTGTAAATACATCGTCGATAATTATAGGTGCTATCATATCGTATTTTTTCATCATCATAAATGCTAATGATATTTTTATTGATATGGCGAATAATTTATATCTGAAACTATTGTAAAACAGATGTGGACTTGTTTTATAAGAGGTTGAAATCTCAGGGCATGTTATTTCCGCAAAGAATCCATTGTTTTTTTCTACAATGCTTATAACCTCCTTGTCACTATTGCCGCTTATTTTTGTGAAATCGTTTAATAAAGGAACTACGAAATCATTGCACTTATGTAGATATTCTTCGCAATCCTGCTCGTATTGTTGTTTCAACGAATTCTTAAAATTACGAACAGTTTCCTGAATATTTGAATCGGTAATGAAAACTTTAAAGGTTTGATTTTTCTTCAGAATTTCTCGTTTTAATTCTGAGTCAGCACGGCGTATGATATTTTCTAAAGTACGCTTTGCTACTTTGTTCAAGGCATGAGCTTCCCCAACGTTTGCTTGTTGAAAAGGTGCCAATAACTCATTTAAATAGTTCTGCATTTCTTTGACAAGTATCTCAATATCCGTCATCCTTTCAAGATTACTAAAAGCACGCAACAGTCTTGTACCGCTTAACATGGTAAACTTCTCATAGTTCTGAATTTGTGGCAAGTTGGTCTCAAAATAATCTAAAGTAATCAAGAACTTGTTTTCTGAAAAAAATCTCCCCAACAGAATTATAGTTTCTTTGTTAGCTAAAAAATTTTCTATTTTTCCACTTTTCTCATCTGTCCTGATTGGATGTTTTGCCAGAAACTCTTGAAGTAATCCTATTTGCCCCAAATATCTGGTATAATTAGGAAATCCTTGGCAGGATATTCTCAGAATATCATTCTGCAAGGTTTCTATATTGTATGTTTCATGTTCTATTGTTGGCAGTTCTAAGTCTTTGTCTATTTGAATTTTCAATTCACCTTCCAACTCATCTATCAAGGATTTTACCTCATGTAAACCGATATTGTTTATGTATGTCTTTTTCAAGTCATGTTGCATGCAAATTTCTCTCAAATCCTTCTCACTACAGAAGAAAGAAGACATATCAACAATGCTACTATTTTTCAGACGCGCACTATTTGTGGCAATTTTTACATACCCACCATTTTTCTTTTGTGTATTTAGTTCTGCTCGAACCTCAATTTCATTCATAGACATATTTCCATATGGCAGATAATTTTCCACATTAGTTATACCTCTAACAGCCATTGAACTGATGGGCGATATATTGAAAATATATTCAAGAGCAGTAAAAATGCTAGTCTTTCCTGTGCCATTTTTTCCAACAACGAAGACAGAGGAGCAATTGCTTTGTTTTCCAGACGTCATATCTAATAGATAGGGGTGTGTATGTTCTGATTTATATTTGCGAAAGTTTTTTATTGTCAGATTTCTAATTCTATTATCCTTATATATTTTGTAACTTCCCAACTTACTGCTCCAATCAATAGGTTTAGTGGAAGAATTGCCCATTTGTAATTTCTCATAAAAATGAGTAGCATTAAAATGACCTTCTTTTAATACTAAATGACAAAACACTAGAACTTCCTTTGAATTATGGTATTCTTCGGATAATCTCTTTAAATATTTATCTATCAAATAACTCATATATAATTTCAGAATTTAATAGTTTGTCCAAAAGCATTATCGCTTTCACTTTTTTAGTTCCTTTACATTCATCTATCATCGTCTTTATTGGTGACAATAGGGGATAACCTTCAATATCTTCTTTTGCTTTAGACAAATCTTTTGTAACTATGATATCTGAAAGCATATTAAGAAAGACAATACTGTTAGAAGCTAATAGTTTACTATCGTGGTCTTGCACTTCAGCTTTCAGTGCATCTTCTTCTTTCGGTATTTCTTGGAGGTTTTTCTGAAGACTAATTTGGTTATATTGATTTCTTAGATAACATGTATATAAGCTATCCATCATATGGCTTATATTATCGGATAACACCAACTTTTCTTCTATCATAAAATTAATAAGTTTCTTTACTTTATCTGACAATTTTATGCTGTTCTGTTTTTGTTTGCTCTTTGGTGCATCCACATGCTCTTTGAAATATAGATTTAAAAATAAAAAGGCAGGAAAACTATCTTCAAATTTATTGTTCCAATCTACGAGCGAAATTAGACTTTGAGTTATTTGATTGGTTATGGTGTTTGGTAATACAAGACCTTCTTTCAGTTCTTGATCCAACAAATCCTTGTTCGTTGAAATATAGTCATCTGTAATTTTTATAAGGAAAAGTTTTTCCATACGCTCCGTAATGGAAACATCCTCATTATCTATTGTTGTACAAAGTTGAAAAGAGGAATCCTTATATTTGATAAAAATGTCTTCTTCGCAATAGTTGCCTAATTGGTATTTATCAAACACCCAAGATATTAAATTTTCAAATAATCTTTTATCCAATTTGTTGTAACCTATATGAATGGTTAGTTTATTGAGATAGTAGAGGTAAAATCTGCACCAATTTCCAATGAAATCATGTTCATTTTCTCCAGAGCGCATAGCTCTTACCCATATTTTACCATTATTTTCCGTATTTACAGTAATATATTGTGGTACTATCGTGGCTCTGTCGATGTATTTGTCAACCCATGCATGAATTTTTAGAAAATCTTGTTGGCGAGGTGCTTTACTATATAAAGTTAGCACATTCTTAATAGAAGAAAATGTATGACCGTATTTCAATCTCTCATTGTCCAAGACGATGAAATCCCTGTTCATTTTATCTATCATCACACATTGAAGATAAATTAAACTGGTAAGTTCTTCCTCTAAATTGCCTTGGCATTGAGCGATATATTTTTTCTGCATAGCATAATAATAATCTTCATATTCAAACTTGGAAGGCAAAAGTTCTTGCTCTCTTAGTTTATGGACTGTAGAAACGAAATTTGCACCTTTCTTTTCAACAATATCTTCAGATAGCATGTTATTTATAATAGAATATGCTTCTGCTGCGTTTTTTGTTCCTATGACTTGTTCTAATGTATTATGTTTCACAGAAAAAGAGAATTCTGTCATTCCAAATATTTTATTTAAAGCATCATCTAGAATATTTCTCTTTTCCAAAAAGGCGAGAATCGAGCATATATAATTATACCAGATACATAGTACTCTATAATATGCATTATCTTTTCCTCTGTCATCATATAGGGTGGAAATATCATTTTTTACAAGATTCCATATTTTCTGGCATTCGGTATTTCTCCACTCAATTGTACCATCTAAATCTTCTTGCGAAATATCATAAGCTGTTATAGAGGATATAGTTAAACGATTACCTCGTATATAGAAACGTATTTTTCTTAATTCACCAGTTGATCCTATATTCCAACCAAACTCAAAACAGCCTCGTTCATCTTGGTCTATCTCAATTGCCGTTATTTTATATGTTTTCTTCGTCCTATTATACAATTCGGCATAGAAATTACTGATATCTTGTGGTGAATTATATGGCAGTTCTATTTTCAATGCAGGAAACTCTATCTCAAAGGGTGTATATTCTTCACAAAAACATTCTGCTAATGATTTTACAAAATAATGACCATATACTCTTGGTTGGATACTTGCCTTTAAATTATTTTCAAAGGATAAGGATGCTTCTGAGGCTTTAACACAGCATATTGGAATGATGTTGATATTATCATTATACGATTTTATAAGATTATAATAATAACTGAATGTGGAACCAAAATAGATCGCATCATCCATTAATATAATGGTCTTTATGTCAGACCATTTTATAAACGGAAGTGCAATCTCTGTAAATATGTACAACTTATCCCAAATAGACGACAACTGTGGTTTTACCATATCTAGCAATCTTGGTGTCTTACGTGAAATCGCACATAAGAACACTTTGCCATTCGTCATTTCTTCTGGTTTGATATTGTTTACAATATTAATTAAGTTTGTACAAAATGCACCTATCACATTGTCAAACGATTCATGTCCTTTGATTTTTTTTCTCTTTGGATATTCCATAATCTTACATGTCTTTACAAAAAAACGCTCTACACCCTTCAATCCCCTAAAACAAACTTATTATAGGGTAGGGGAGCATTTTCCAAAATTCATCACTCTTTCAGTTCCTCTCGACACAAGTCGAAGAGCATCTAGGCATTGCAGCATACCCTCCAATCACCCCATAACATACTAACGGTATAAGGAAGGCAATCGCCATACTCCCCGTAGTATCCGCAATATATCCCATGATTACTGGAGCAACCGCACCTCCCACTATCATCATGATGAGTAGGGAAGAGGCCAATTTGGTCTTTGTCCCCGCATCCCTCAATGCCAGCGAGAAGATAGTCGGAAACATGATGCTCTCTCCCA
>OGEE01001240.1_pt1 | contig 13643 bp, 7 predicted proteins | sample 1570571 | NCBI WGS metagenome assembly OGEE01 (sample SAMEA2582169, study PRJEB24529) | metagenome | biome: Human gut stool | place: China | collected 2011
GCTAGGAGCTTCTGCCCTTTCAGGGCGTGTGGAGCCTACTTGCGAAACTTAAATTAGGGATAAGAAGTGACATTACAGGATATAGCAAAACTTTACGGGCGTTCGCCCCAGGCGAATGCCCTCGTTGATTTACTGAAGAAGAAGTCGGTGCATTCACTTTTTCTCCAGGGATTGGTGTGCTCTTCAGCCTCCATGTTTTTCGGTTCGATGAAGACGAGGTTGAAGCGGTCGGTGCTTTTCGTGCTCGATGATGCCGACGAGGCGGGATATTTCTACCACGACCTCACGCAGATGCTGGGGCAGGAGAGCGTCTTCTTCTTCCCCTCCAGCTATCGCCGTGCCGTGAAGTATGGCCAGCGCGATGCCGCCAACGAGATACTCCGAACCGAAGTGCTTGCCCGATTGTCGGCAGGCAACCCCATTTTTATCGTTTCTTATCCCGATGCCCTTGCCGAACTCGTGGTGTCTAAGCAGCATCTGGATGAGAAGATTCTGAAACTTTCTGTCGGTCAGCAGATTCCACAGGTAGATGTGGTGCATCAGTTGCGCGATTTCAAGCTCCAGGAGGTGGACTATGTCTACGAGCCTGGCCAGTTTGCCGTGCGTGGAAGCATCATCGATGTCTATTCCTACAGTTGCGAATTTCCGTTCCGTATCGATTTCTTCGGTGATGAAATCGATACCATCCGCACCTTCAGCATCGAAGACCAGCTCTCCAAGGACAAGCGCGAGAGCATCGAGGTGGTGCCGGAACTCGCCACAGGACAGACCGTGAAGCAGTGCTTCCTCCAATTCCTCGAACCTTCTGCGCTCGTGGTGATGAAGGATTACACCTATCTGCACGACTGCATCGAGAAAATCTACAACGACGGATTCTCCACCCAGAGTCTCACCGAGCAGTTGGAAGGAGCCACCGAGATGGAGGCAGAACGCATCCGCCAGGAGATGAAGAAGGAACTCAACCTGGTGAGTGCCACCGACTTCCAGCATGCCCTGTGCGAACACGTGCGCGTGGAATTCGGCAAGATGGCAGATGGCGCAACAGCCCGCAGGCAGGATCAGCTTGCCGAGGCCAAGGGCCATTCCAATGCCGTGATCAGTTTCGATATGGCACCGCAGCCGCTCTTCCACAAAAACTTCCAGCTCCTGGCACAGACCCTGGAGGATTACCAGCTCAAGGGCTACACCTTATATATATTAGCCGACAGCCAGAAGCAGCAGCAGCGACTCAAGGACATCTTCGCCAGCGAGGAACTGGAGAAATATCAGATACAGTTCAAGCCCGTTGACAAGACCATCCACGAGGGATTCGTTGACCACGAGAAGAAGGCATGCTTCTTCACCGACCATCAGATTTTCGACCGTTACCACAAGTACAACCTGCGTTCCGACTCTGCCCGTGCTGGCAAGATGGCACTCACCATGAAGGAGTTGCAGGAGATGGCACCGGGCGATTTCATCGTACACGTGGATTTCGGTATCGGAAGATTTGGCGGACTGGTACGTGTGCCTACGGGCGACAGTTACCAGGAGATGATCCGCATCTTCTATGCCAACCACGACATCGTAGACGTCTCCATCCACTCGCTGTATAAAATCAGCAAGTATCGCCGTGGAGATACCGGCGAACCGCCGCGCCTCTCCATTCTGGGTTCGGGCGCCTGGGATAAGCTGAAGAACAAGGCCAAGAAGCGCATCAAGGATATAGCCCGCGACCTTATCAAGCTCTATGCCAAGCGTCGCAAGGAGAAGGGATTCGCCTACAGTTCCGACAGTTATCTGCAACACGAGCTGGAGGCATCGTTCCTCTACGAGGATACCCCCGACCAGAGCAAGGCCACAGCCGATGTGAAGAAGGATATGGAGAGCAAGCGTCCGATGGACCGACTGGTGTGTGGCGACGTGGGCTTCGGCAAGACCGAGGTGGCGATCCGTGCAGCCTTCAAGGCTGCGTGCGACGGCAAGCAGGTGGCTGTGCTCGTGCCTACCACGGTGCTCGCCTACCAGCACTACCAAACCTTCATGCATCGCCTGGAGCAGTTGCCCGTCACCGTGGATTATCTGAGCCGTGCCCGTTCTGCCAAGGATACCCGACAGATTCTTCAGAGCCTGGAAGAAGGCAAGATAGATATCCTCATCGGAACCCACAAACTCATTTCCAAAACCGTGCATTGGCACGACCTGGGTCTGCTCATCATCGACGAGGAGCAGAAGTTCGGCGTTTCCACCAAGGAGAAGCTGCGCCAGCTGAAGGTGAACGTGGATACCCTCACCATGAGTGCCACGCCTATCCCGCGCACCCTGCAGTTTTCGCTGATGGGCGCCCGTGACATGAGCATCATGCGCACCCCGCCGCCAAACCGCTTTCCTATTCATACAGAGGTGGTTACCTTTAATGCGGAAACCATATCCGATGCCATCAACTTCGAGATGAGCCGCAACGGACAGGTGTATTTCGTGTGCGACAGGATAGCCAAGCTCCCCGAACTGAAGATGCTGATAGAGAAGAAGGTGCCCGATTGCCGCGTAGCCATCGGACATGGACAGATGAAGCCCGAGGAACTGGAAAAGATCATCATGGGATTCATCAACTACGACTTCGACGTGCTGCTCTCCACCACCATCGTGGAGAACGGAATCGATATCTCCAATGCCAACACCATCATCGTGATGGATGCCCACCACTTCGGACTGAGCGACCTGCACCAGATGCGAGGCAGAGTGGGGCGTAGCAACAAGAAGGCATTCTGCTATCTGATAGCTCCGCCTAAGGCTGCGCTCACCTTCGATGCACGCCGCCGACTGGAAGCCCTGGAAACCTTCAGCGACCTGGGCAGCGGTTTCAATCTCGCCATGCAAGACCTGGATATCCGTGGTGCCGGCAACCTGCTGGGTTCCGAACAGAGCGGATTCATGGAAGACCTGGGTTACGAAACCTACCAGAAGATTCTCTCGCAGGCAGTAACCGAACTGAAGAACGAGGAGTTCAGCGACCTCTATCAGGAAGAGATGAAAGAGGGCGAGCAGCTTACGGGCGATGACTTCGTAGACGATTGCGCCGTAGACAGCGACCTGGAGATGTATTTCCCTGATTCCTATGTTCCCGGCAGTGCCGAGCGAATGCTGCTCTATCGTGAACTCGACCATCTGGATAGGGATGAGGAAGTGGAGGCATTCCGCCAGCGCATGATCGACCGCTTCGGTCCGATACCTCAGGAAGGCGATGAGCTGATTCATGTGGTAGGTCTTCGCCGTGTGGGCAAGCTGCTGGGTTGCGAGAAGATTCTGCTCAAGGGTGGAGCCATGCAGCTGCAGTTTGTGAGCAATGTGGATAGTCCGTTCTATCGCAGCCAGATGTTCTCGCGAGTGATAGCCTATGCCACCAGTCATATTCAGGATTGTGCCCTGAAGGAGAAGAACAACAAGCGTATCCTCCGCATCAGTCATGTAAAGAGCGTGGAGCAGGCAAGGAGTCTGCTGGATATGATATCCGGGATTCAGGTGGATGAATAAATGTCATCAGGTTTTCTCATCATAAAACCAGGTGGACTAAAGATAGCTTTTAGTTGGATATATATAAAAATAGCAATGGTTTCGATACTCTTATCGAAACCATTGCTTGTTTATTTGTATAAGTAAAAGATGATGATTTAGCGTTTCCCAACGCCTTTGTTTTAACTGATGCAAAGGTACGAAGTTTTCTGTAAATGATGGGGTAAATTTTGTTGTTTATAGGAGTAAAAATTGTTTTATTTGTAGTATTTGGACTAAAATAACTCTCATCTGGACAATTTTCCCCTATTGTTCACCTCATTGGAGTACTTTCTAAAATATTTTATAAATAAAATCTGCATTTCATTTGCCTATGTGGAAAATTCTTTGTATCTTTGCGCCCAAGTTCTGACAGATTGAAAGGGAATCTTCTGTAAATCCGTGCAATCTGTAAACGAATGTAGGTAGAATTATAGAAATATATCAAATAATAACAATCATGAGACAGAAAAAGTTTATCCTTCAGGAGCAGGAACTTCCTACTCAGTGGTACAACATTCAAGCTGACATGCCTAACAAGCCATTGCCACCTTTGAATCCACAGACCCACAAGCCGCTCACTGCCGACGACTTGTCACACATCTTTAATAAAGAGTGCTCCAAGCAGGAGCTCGATACTGAGCATGCATGGATCGACATCCCGGAGGATGTGCGAGAGAAGTATGCCTACTACCGTTCCACACCGCTGGTTCGTGCCTACGGACTGGAAGCGGCGCTGGGTACCTCGGCACACATCTACTTCAAGAACGAGAGTGCTACCCCATTAGGTTCACATAAAATCAACTCAGCCTTGCCTCAGTGCTACTACTGCAAGCAGGAGGGTGATACCAACGTTACCACCGAGACCGGTGCCGGACAGTGGGGCTGTGCCCTTTCTTACGCAGCCAAGCTCTACGGTTTGGAGGCAGCCGTTTACCAGGTGAAGATTACCATGCAGCAGAAGCCATACCGCTCCAGCATCATGCGCACCTTCGGAGCCACCGTCGAGGGTTCTCCATCCATGAGTACCCGTGCGGGCAAGAACATTATCACCCGCGACCCACACCATCCAGGTTCTCTGGGTACGGCTATTTCCGAGGCAGTGGAGCTGGCTACCACTACTCCGGGCTGTAAGTACACCCTGGGTTCAGTTCTGAACCATGTGGCTTTGCACCAGACCATCATCGGACTGGAGGCAGAGAAGCAGATGGCGATGGCTGGCGAATATCCTGATAAGGTGATTGCCTGCTTCGGTGGAGGTAGTAACTTTGGCGGATTGGCTTTCCCATTCATGCGTCATAACCTGAGTGGCAAGAAGCATACCGAGTTTATCGCTGCCGAACCGGAGAGCTGTCCTAAGCTGACACGTGGTAAGTTTGAGTATGATTTCGGAGATGAAGCGGGATATACTCCATTGCTGCCTATGTTTACCCTGGGGCATGACTTCAAGCCAGCCAACATCCATGCCGGCGGTTTGCGCTATCATGGTGCGGGCATGATCATTTCGCAGCTTATCAAGGATGGATACATGCATGGTGTAGATATCCCTCAGATTGAGGCGTTCGAGGCAGGTATGCTTTTCTCCCGTGCCGAGGGCATCATTCCGGCTCCAGAGAGTTGCCATGCCATCGCAGCTACCATCCGCGAGGCGAAGAAGGCGACGGAGGAGGGAACCGCTCCGGTTCTCCTGTTCTGTCTCTCTGGTCATGGCTTGATTGATATGCCATCCTACGAGAGCTATCTCAATGGAGATTTGCAGAATTATAAGGTTAGTGACGAGGAGATTGAGAAATATCTCAAGAATGTTCCTCAGGTAGATTAAATCCAGGTGGATTAAAAAGTAAAAGCCAGGCTGCTCACGCAGGCTGGCTTTTTAATTAAACAATCTAATTGAATATAAACAATCTAATTGAATATAAACAATCTAATTGACTTTACAATCTAAAATACTTTTATGCATTCAGCCACTCTTCGATGGCCTTGGCAATTACGTCGAAACTGGTTGTTGGCTCGAAGCGGGCTACAACCTGACCCTTCTTGTTGACCAGGAACTTGGTGAAGTTCCACTTGATGTCAGCGCTCTCCTTATAGTTAGGGTCTTCTTCAGAGAGCATCTTGTCGAGCACAGGGTAGAGCGGATGGCTCTCGTCCCATCCAGCGAAACCTTTGCATTCCTTGAGGAACTTGAAGAGGGGAGCAGCGTCGTCGCCATTCACCTTAATCTTCTTGTAGCGCTGGAACTCCGTGCCGTATGTAAGCTTGCAGAACTGATGAATGCTTTCGTCAGTACCTGGCGCCTGCTGTCCAAACTGGTTGCAAGGGAAGTCGAGAATCTCGAAACCCTGCTGGTGGTATGTCTCATAGAGCTTTTCCAACTCCTCATACTGAGGGGTGAAGCCACACTTGGTAGCTGTGTTAACGATGAGCAGCACCTCGTTGGCGTACTCTTTCAGGGAAACATCCTTTCCCTTTCTGTCCTTAACGGAGAATTCGTAAACGGTTCTCATTTCTTATTTATATATTCTAATTTTATGTTACTTCTTAAAGCCCATTTGCAGGGTAGTTTTATTAACTAAGTGCAAAGGTAATACTTTTCTTTCAGAAATCATCATTCATTGGTATAAAATTTCTAAAAAAAGGAAACAAAAAAGGCTCCGGTAATTTCACAATCCCCGGAGCCCTTCCCCCCCCCTTACGAAAAAAACACCTGATAAGGGGAGGTTACGATTAATCTATCATTTAACTTTTCTAAGAACTTGATGCAAAGGTACAAACTTTTTTTGAATAATGTATCATTTACAACATAAATTTTTCAAAAATCGTAGTTAAAAAGCCTTAATTACCCTTTTTGTATGCACTTTAGGCCCTTTTTAGGCTCTTTTATACCCTTTTTTCGTATTTCTAAACCCGATTTCAAACCGTTTAAACCCTGTTTGCGTCCACATAAACAATATATAGATAAGGCACGGATTTCACGGATTACACGGATTGAGGGCGCTCATGTAAGTTAAGCGATTGTCTTCTCATAAAAAATCCGTGTAATCCGTGTAATCCGTGCCTTAAAACTCCAAAGTACAGACTTCCTTATCCGTTTTATCTGGTACGTTCACGATATTCCGTAGGAACGATGCCCGTTTCCCGCTTGAACACCTTGGAGAAGTACTTCGGATCGCTGAAGCCCACGGCGAATGCCACAGACGAGAGCGACTCGTCGGTATTCTTCAGCAGCTCGCAGGCTCTCATGATTCTCACATGCCTTACGAAATCGATAGGCGTCATGCCCAGCTGCTGCTTGATCTTGAGGTAGAGCACGCTTCGGCTCATGCCCATCGCATCAGCGATGTCATCAATCTTCAGGTCTGGCGAGTCTATATGCTCCGTCACGTACTTCAGAATCCTTGCCGTCGTAGCATCGTTAATCTGACTTGCCATGAAGGCGAAGTCGCTCTGTTCGTGCTTCAGCCTTGTCTTCTCCTCCTTCTCACGTTCCTTCTCCGTGATTTCTCTGGTTATCTGGCTCAGCGTCTTCTCCGGTTCATTGGCAGAAGAAGCTATCAAGCCGCCGTTCTGACCATCGTTCAGAGCATTGTTCAAACCATTGTTCAGAGCATTGTGCTTGCTGCCGTTTATACCGCTGCTGATGCCGCCGCTCATGGCTTTGCCTATCAGATTGCCCGTATGCTCCAGTTTCTGGATCATTTCCTTCTGCAGGTTGCGGCGCTGCTTGAGCACGGCGCTGATTCTACCCAGCAGATATTCTGTAGAGAATGGCTTGGTCATGTAGGCATCCACACCCATCTCGAATCCCTTGAGTCGGTCCTGTACGCTCGCCTTTGCCGAGAGGATGATGATAGGAATCTGCGAGAGGTCGTGATCCTCCTTGATTTCGTGAACCATGGTGATGCCGTCCATCACCGGCATGGTTACGTCGGTGATGATGAAGTCTGGCAGTTCGGTGCGCGTCATCAGCAGTCCCGCCTTTCCGTTTTCGGCAAGCAGCACGTTGTAGTGTTCAGAGAGGATGGTGTAGAGGTACTTGCGCAGGTCTTTGTTGTCTTCCACCACCAATACGGTGTGCTCCTTGCTCTGCTCCTCCCTTGCCATTTTTTCCTCTTCGGTCATGTTCTCTTCCAGTTCCTTCTCAGCCTTTTCGGCTTCTGCCAGGAATCTTGCCACGTTCTCGTCGTTGATCTGTCCTGGAACCTCGTCCTCTTCATTCTCGGTAGAGTCCATGTAGTTTACGCCGCCGGTGTTCACCAGGGTGTCGCCGCTTGTCTGACTTCCGTCCCTGTTCATCATGGTAGAGTTGTCGTATCTCAGAATCTTGTTGAGCATGTCGAGCATCTCGTACGAATTCTTCAGGGCGATGGTAAGCATCTCCCTTCCCTTTCGGGTGATGCCGTGTTCCGTGTCGAGCACCTCCTTCAGCGGACCTCCTATCAGGGTGAGCGGCGTGCGCAGCTTGTGGCTGGCGTCGCTGAAGAAGTCGTTCTTCATCAGGCTCATCTCGTGGCTCATCTTCTCGCGCTGGTTGCGGTTGTAGATGTAGAAGATGCTGCCCACGATGCACATCAGCAGGATCACCATCAGTATTTTTCCCCAGATACTCTCCCAGAAGGTAGGTCTTACCTCGATAGGCAGCTCGGCTACGTATTTGCTCCATACGCCGTGCGAATTGGTGGCCATCACCTTGAGCACGTAGTTGCCGCTGGCGATGCGGTTGAAGGCGATGTAGTTTCTCTTTCCCAGGTCTATCCACTTGCCCTCAGGGGTATGCCCGTCAATGCGATAGCGGTATTTCGTGTTGTATTTGCGTGAGTAGTCGAGCGATGCGAAGCTGATGCTCAGGTTTCGCTTGTTGGCAGGAATCTCCACCTTTTCTTTATGCAGGATAGGTTCCGATGCGCTTTCGCCCGTATAGTGCAGCATGGTAAAGATAATGCGTGCCTGGTATGGGCTCTTCTTCATCTTGGCAGGGTTGAAGGTAAGGCTGCCCATCGGCGTACCCACGGTGATATCGTTGGTGCCTGGGTCGTGGACAGGGCGTGCCTCGGTAAACGACATGTTGAAGTCGAAATCGTTAGGGCCGAACACTTCCGTCGTTCCCGTCTTCGGATTATACCGGTCGATACTCGATTCGCGTACCACCCAGAGGTTTCCCTGGTTGTCTTCCACCATGCTCCGCACGATGCCCTCGTCGTAGCTGATGTGTCTGTTGATACGGGTCTGCAGGTTGTTCTGCAGCAGGTTTGTGCTGCTGATGTTCTCCAGTGCTCCGCCCAGCTGCGATATCAGGGTCTGCCCGTTGCTGTGGCGCATGATGAAGTATATGTCGCTGGCTGATATCGAGTTGGAGTCGTTTTCTATGTGCTGGCTGGTAAAGAACTTCATCTTGCCTGGTGTGCTGAAGTTGTCGCCGAAGGTAATCAGTCCTTCGGTGGTTCCCACCAGAATCTCTCCCGTAGGGGCGCAGAAGATGCGTCTCACCTTCTGGAATTGCTTCTTGGGCCAAGGCATTCCGTTGTTCTTGCTTACAAACGAAATCTGTCCCGTGGCGCTCTGCTTCGCCAGCACGAGTCCGCCGCCATAGGTAGCCAGCCATATTCTGCCGTGGCGGTCGACTGCTACGTCAAATATATTGTTGCTGGGCAGCGAGTTCCGGTCGGCAGGGTTCATCGTGTAGTGGGTCATGCCCTGGCTGGTTCGCACAAAGAGGCCATCGCTCTTGGTGCCTATCCACATCTTTCCCTCGGTGTCGAAGAAGAGCGAGAAGATAGGCGACTGGCAGAACTTCACCTGCTGTGGCACCACCTGTCCGTTAGGTGCCAGGTATCCCACCTTTTCAAATCGGCTGTTGCTCACCTGGATGATGCCGTTGTAATATCCCGTCCAGTGGTAACCTTCGGGGGTGTTGCAGAGCGAGCGTACGTCAGATTCTCCCTGGTCCAGCCCGTTGAGGTGGTATTGGTGGTCTTTAAAGGCCACCTGTGTAAGGTCGTGCGTACCGCTTATCCAGAGGATGCCCTGGTCTGAGAGGCAATATTTCTTGATTGTAGGCACACGGAAGTTGCCCGAAGAGTTGCTTCGCAGCAGATAAGGCACCAGTTTTCCCGCCTTACGGTCGAAATAGCTGAAGGTTCCGCCGTTCGGCACGATCCAGAGGGTGTGGTTTTCATCTTGGGTGATGAAGAATTTATCCGATTCCGTGCGGTCGGCAGGGTCGGGCTGGTCGGCGAAGAGCCACGCCTTTCCGCCCGTTTTCGGGTTCACCAGGGTTACGCCCATGCCGTCGGTAAACACCCAAACCATGCCGAAGTCGTCGGTATAGATGTTCTTCACCTCTGCCATAGGCTGGCTTGGGCTCTGCACGTTGATGAGTTGGGTTTTAAAGTTGCGCGGGTTGTAGATTACCAGCCCCAGGTTGGTGGCTATGAGCAGCTGGTAGCCGGTGTTCTTGAGCTGGTTGATGCGTGTAACGCCTTTTGGCATCGGAATCATGATGAGTTTTTCTCTCTCATCGAAAGCGGCGAGTTTGCCGTCGGGTGTAGCCAGGAATATGTTTTCTCCCACCTCTCTGATCAATTTGAATGGGAGGGGTGTACTGAAGTGGTGATTGTAAATGGTGGTTCCCTTTTCGGTGAGAATCCACTCACGGCCTTTTCGGTCGCTCCAGATATGCCATACTCTTCCGCTTCGCAGACCGTGTTCTCCCACCTTGATTAGTTCTCGGCAGACTTCCTCCTGTTGCGATAAGATGGCTCTGATGATATAGTTTCCGTCCTGGGTGGTTATCCAGGTGCTGCCGTTTTTGATAGGATACAGTTGATCCACCTTCAGGTTGATGCCAAACTGCTCGTTGATGCTCTTTTCGGTGTTGCGGAATCTGCAGTAGTGGGTGCTGTACAAATAGAATTTTCTATCCGAAGTAACGCACCATACGTTGTTTCTTGCGGTGGGATAGATGGCGATGATTCGGTTGGATGAGAGCACATCTTCTCCGCCGGGTTCATCTCGGAAGGTATAGAAAGAGTATCCGTCGTAGTAGGAGAGTCCGTTCCAGGTGCCGAACCACATCAGTCGGTCGGGCGCCTGCTTCATGTCAGAAATGGTGTTGGCGGCGAGTCCGTCAACGATAGAGAATTTCCTTACGTCGCAGTAAGGCCTTGCCGTCATGCTTAGGGTATTGGCCATGATGGCGATGATGGTTACGATGATAGAGAGAAAATATCTTTTATTCATACTTTGTCATTGTTTTGATGCATTGTTTTGTTTCGATGCATAGTTTTGTTTGATAATTGGCACAAAGGTAGTGTATTTTTTTGAGAAAAGCAAGCGTTGATAGGGAAAAACTGTTTGAAAATAGGGATTTTCCCTTAAAATATTCCACTTTTCCCTTTGCAGGGTGTAATTTTTGGTATATCTTTGCATCAGAATTCAAGAAAGAACATATAAGTATTGATAAGTATATAAGAAAGGATATAAGATAATGAAGAAGATGAAATCACTGCTGATGCTGATGGCGATAGCTGCGGCATCATTCACATTTACGAGTTGTGACGATGATCCATGGGATGATGGTCATTATTGGCACGATGACTATGGCTGGTACGAGGATTACAACCAGGGTGGCTGGGGATGGAACCAGGGCGACTGGAACCAGGGTTCCGGCGGTTCGCAGAACAGCCAGCTCATAGAAGAGGCCCAGACGCTGGTGGGCAAATGGTATGGTCCGATGACCTACAGTTACATCAACGAGGATGGCGTATCCCGCGGCAAGGATGAATTCTATGCCACCATGATATTCTACCAGAGTGGCAACAGGAAGAATGCGCTGAGCGGAAGTGGTGTTGAGATTGACGAGGTGTATGATGGGAAGGGCGAGGTAGAGGATTCGCAGACCTTGGAGTTCACCTGGTATATCGACAACAATGGTGATATCTATATAAGGTATGCCAAGAGTGGAGCCACCTTCGTATTGGATGCCGGTGCCAGCCAGACGGGTTTCCATCTGGGCGAAGAGCAGGGCAATGCTCGCTATACCTTCTATGGTTATATGATAGGTGTGGGCAATGCCAAGGGCGACATCATCAACTTCGATTTCGAAGAGGTTCCTACGGGATTTGCAAAGAAGGTTACCAGAGCTTCTGCGGCAGCAGCATCAGTGAATACCTTCGGCAAGGCTACAGGCATCAAGAAGCTTCCGGGTGCTGAAAAGAGATTGAATGATAGAAGATAAGTGCAGCATAGAATAGATAAATCAAGATAAAAAGAAATCCGCTTTCACGGCATGATAGTCGTGGAAGCGGATTTTTTATTGGTTATCCTTTGATAACCGGAAGGTTTCTGAATCTTACAGAAAGATTTGTAATCTTACTGAATCATCTTCTTGCCAGCCTTGATCACTACACCCTTGTAGCTCTTGCCAACCTTCTGACCTGCGAGGTTGAAGATAGGAGCATTGTCAGCAGCAGATGTTGTGATGTTGGTGATGCCGGTAGAAGTGCCAGCAGTAACTTTCTGGGTAGGGAGAATCTCTGGAATACCCTTGAAGATAGCGCCATAGAGACCTGTTGCGGTGTAAGTTTCACCCTCTGTGAGTTCTGCAACGCCGCCCACCTTGTTGAACTTGTCGTAAATCATAATCTTCTGCTCGCCGTCGTTAGCGTAGTAGTTGAACTTGCCAGCCTGGTATTCTTCCTTGCTGAATGTGAAGTTCTTGATGGTAACGAGGTCGTTCAAGTACTTGTTGGCGATGAGGTCGGCGATGGTAGCCTCGATAGGCTGAGCTGCCTCGTTGCTCTCGGTAACGGTGATGCTTTCATCGTCTGTACCTGCATTGGCTGTGAGGTAAGGAACGCCATAGTTGTACTTCAAATCTACCTTTACCTTACCTGTAAGGATGCTGTTCACTGGCATGTTAAAGCCGAGTGTACGGAGCTCAATGGCTGTATCGTCCTCGCGAACATAAGTATTGATGGTTCCGTTGTATTCGTTAACAAAAGTAACCTTAGCATTGGTAAGGGTGAGGTTAAGGTTCTTGGTATCCTTTGCGTAGTTAGCCAAGAGATCCTTCACGCTTGCCACGTCGGTGTAGGTGATTTCTACTGGTGGCTGAGGAGTGCCGCCCTCGCCGAGGGTAACGATCATAGACTTGATCTGAGTGTTAGCAGCGATGCTGTAAACCACCTTGTTGGCAGAACCAGTCCAATTACCATTAGTGTCGAGGGTACCGTTATCTACTTTATTGTTTGCATTCCATTTCTTCTGCGCAATCTCAATCTTAGAGATCTGCTTTCCTTCTGGAGCCTGTACGGTGAGAGTTCCTGAGTACATTCTCAAACGTGCAGAGCTGGTCCAGATTCTGTTGGCGTTGGTAATTCCTTCTTCCTTTGCAGAAACAGTAACTGCGATGCCATCTACTGTGCAAGTGGTAGCCTCGTTGAAATCTCCTTCGTTAGATTCCATAGATGAAACACCTGGCAGACCTGGGAACAAAGTTTTGTAGTCATTGTCGAAGTCAAATGTGGTTTGTGCGAAACCCACGCTCGCTACGAGTGCGAAAACCAGTGTTAATGAATAGCGTAGTAACTTTTTCATAAGCTAATTTTTTAATTGTTAATAATGTTATAGAATGATTTCTTAGTCATTTCTGCTGCAAAGATACAAAAAAAAGTGATAGGGTCTATAAATTATGTGTTAAAATTCAATTAAATATCTCTAATCTATGGATTGTTTCGCCGCTATACCCTCCACTCAAAATTGAACTTTTGATTTTTTTTCTCAGGAACCTTTCCGTTCTTGATAGCTTCGATAGAGTCATGGACGGCTTTACGGATAGCTTTTGCGTATTCACCTTTGGCTACAGCCTTTGGTGCATTCATTCCTAGCATCATGTTATACCTAATTGTTTATATTATATTGCAAAGTTACGCTTTTTCTTTGAAACTGCCAAGGATTTCGGGATTTTATTTAAAAAAGTTATTTTTGGACGCGACCCAGTCGCCATGTAAGGGCGCCTTGATGATTGTCATTATAACCAGGGCTTATGATGCCTAAAAGGGTGTTCAGTATTCAGTATTCAGTTTTTTTCGCGATAGTTACCCTTTCTATGG
>OGEE01001241.1_pt1 | contig 13641 bp, 9 predicted proteins | sample 1570571 | NCBI WGS metagenome assembly OGEE01 (sample SAMEA2582169, study PRJEB24529) | metagenome | biome: Human gut stool | place: China | collected 2011
TTTTGATTGTTTATGTTCATTCAAAAATGGACAGTCCGCACAATGTGTTCGTCTGCGGCCACACTTCCTTCTTATCTGTATCGTGCGCAAGTTACATGCCGGAAAATCAGCAGATGAGCAGGTCAAAAATCACTCAGGCTTTCTTTGATTTTTGACCTGCAATAAAGGATGCTGATTCCGGCATTTACTTGCGCTAGATACAGATAAAGGAAGTGTGTCCCAGACGGACACATTGCGTGGACTGTCCATTGATGAATGTACATAAACTTAAAGTCAAAATGTGAACACTGATAAAGCACTCAATTCTCACAAAAGTTTTATAAGGAACCCTTTTATCTATTCCATAGCTTTACACTTTGACAAAAGCCGGGAGAGAGGGGGAAGCCAGACGCTACAATGCCACGGTAAATAAGATTGATTTTCCGTCCTCGCTTTTGGCTGAGATTTTGCCCTTGTGTGCTTTCACGATCGCATACACGACGGAAAGTCCGATTCCAAAGCCCCCGGTCTTGGAATTGTGGGAAGCGTCCATACGGTAAAAACGCTCGAAAAGAAGGTCCAGCTTTCCTTTCTCGATCTGGTCTGTGGTATTCCACACGGTGATGATTTTGTTTTTTCCGGAAGTTTTTAGTGCGATGCGGATGATGCCCTGCTCTGAGGAATATTTCATTGCATTGTCCAAAAGCAGGGAGATCATCTGCCGGATATTTTTTTCATCGCCGACATATCCCACATGCTCTGCCACATTGATCTCAAATTGTTTTCCTTTTGTTTTTGCGACAGAGCGGAATCCCTCTGCGGTATCAAGCACTGCATCCGAAAGTGAAAATGACACTTTTTCCAGCTTTGTCCCTTCCTCATCCATGCGGGAGAGAAACACCAGTTTTTCCGTGAGGGAAGTCAGTCTTGCGATCTGTTTTCTCGTACTCTGCGTCCACTCGTTTTCCCCCTCCATCATCTCTATGACTTCGGTGTTGGCATCGATGATCGTGAGTGGCGTTTTGATCTCATGGCTTGCGTCCGTGATAAAGCGTTTCTGTTTCTCATAGCTTTCTGACACCGGTTTTAACACTTTTCCGGAGAAAAAGTAGATCATGACAAACACAATGACAAGTCCGAGTGCTCCTGTTCCCACGCTGGCAAGAACATATGTTCTTATTGTAGAGATTTCCCGCTGACAGTTTAAAAATACATACATCGTCGAGCCGTCACTGTCCGTTGCAAGGTATTTATAATCAGCGAAAAAGCCTTTTTTCTTTCCTTTTTTCCACAGCTCCGCTGCGTATTCCTCCGCTGTTCCGGCTGAGATGGAAGCAATTTTTCCGGTATCCACATATTCCACCGTACCGTCCGGTGCGATCGTCACTGTAAAATACCGGGTGTCAAACGGACTTTCCTGCGAAATCCCATGCTTTTGCAGGTCATTCATTGCCGGTGGCTGATCTGACTTAGGTTCCAATTTCTTCCCAAAATCTCCGGGTGTCATATCCGGGAAAGTACCTCCGTTGTCAGCGATCAGGGAGAGTCTTGCATCCAGCGCCTGATTGGTACTGATATAGTTTGCAATATTGATCGTACCGACAATTGCGATCAGCACGATAGAAACAGACAGCATTGCAATTGCAATAAATTTTCTTCTTAATTTTTTAAGCATTGTCTTTCTCCAATGAATATCCAAGTCCTCTGGCCACCCTGATCTTCACCTGACTTCCAATGGAGGTTATTTTTTTTCTCAAATAGGAAATATATACCCATACGACATTTTGTTCCGCTTCTGAATCGTAACCCCAGATTTTATCCATAAAAAGATCCGGGGAAATGACCTGTCCTGGATTAGACATGAGCATTTCAAGCATCTGGTATTCCTTGCCAGCAAGACGGATACCTTCTGGATTCTCCGGTCCTGTGAGCTGATAGGTAGAACGGTTCAGTGCAATATCGCCAAATGCCAGCACATTATCGGTCGTGTCCGTCTGCCTCCTTGTCATTGCCCGGATCCTCGCCAGAAGCTCTTTCATGGAAAATGGTTTCGGCAGATAATCGTCTGCGCCACTGTCTAAACCCTCCACACGGTCATCAATCTCTGCCTTTGCTGTGAGCAGCAGGACCGGAACGGAATTTCCATGTCTGCGGATTGTTTTTAATATGGTGATACCATCCATTTTGGGCATCATGATATCTAAGATCACACCGTCATAATTGCCACCGTTTTCCAGATAGTCCAAGGCTTCTGCACCATCGTACACAGCGTCTACCGAGTAATTGTTATGTTTTAACACCGTGACAAGCGCACGGCTCAAATCCTCTTCATCTTCTGCAAGCAATAACCTCATACAAAATCCCATGCCTTTCGTTTATTTCACAGTGATACCGATTCCTGCCCTCAGCTGTTTTTATTCTGCGGTCACTTCTGTCGTCGTTCCCGATGTTGTGAGCGTGTACGTTGCTCCGCTCTCCACCTCTGCGGTGCTGATGATCACACAGTCATAGGTTTTTAATGCCGTGTAACTTACGATCACATTTCCCTCACTGTCTGTCAGCACAACGTTGCCGGCTTCCATTTGTTCTCCTAATTTTACCATAAGAACCTTCTGTTTGGAAGAATCACTCATCACCTCTGCCATGCCGCTGCTGCCGATTGCCACAAGCGTTCCGCCGTTCACATACGCAGACGACCGGTCGCCGTAATCGATCGCACTGTTTCCGTTATCAGACGGACCGTCAATGTAGATCTCACCGCCGTTGATCGTCAGATCGCCGTTGGAATCCAGGCCGTCGCCGCCTGCCAGAATGTGGATATATCCACCGTTTAATTCCATTTTCTCGCCTGCTGTATTGATACCGTCATCACTTGCAGTGATATCAATCGTTCCATCGTTGATCGTCACCGTCAGGCCTTCCAGACCTTCATAACTCTCTGTCACGGTGATCGTACCACCATTTACTATCAGTGCATCATCTGCATGCACACCATCATCGCCTGTCGCAAGCGTGTATGTTCCATCTGCGATCGTAATATTTGCGTTGCTGTGGATGGAATCATCTGCGGAATCAATCTGGTAAGTGCCTCCATTTAAGTACATGCTGCCACCTGCCTTGATTCCTTTTGTGCTGGTGCCGCTCTCGTCAGTTGTGGTATCCTGTGGCATATTTTCTCCGTCCGGCTTTTCGCCCATCTGTGGCATGCTTTCTCCGTCCGGTTTCTCGCCGTTTTGTGGCATTCCGCCACCCGGTCCACCCGGCACATCTGACTCATGCGTTTTCAGACTGTTTGCAACGCCGCCCCCGGCTGTGATGTCAAGTGTTCCATCCTAAATCTGCACGATATTGGAAGCGTCCATGCCATCGCCATCACTTGTGATCGTAAAATCACCATCTGCAATATAAATATAGCCCTTTTCTTCATCATCTGCATTTTCCGCATGAATGCCATCTTTTTCTGCGGTTAAAATAAAGGTTCCATCTGCGATACGCACACTGTCTTTTCCCGATAATGCGTGCCCTGCTGCTGTGATATCGTATGTACCGCCTATGATTTTCAGATCATCTTTGGATACAATTCCATGTCCTTCTGCTGATATGATCGTCAGACTTCCAGTGCCGTTTAACGTAAGGTCTGATTTTGCAAAAATCACGGCATCAATGTTGTTGTCGTCAATCGCAACATACTCATCCGTATTGCGAAGTGTATTCTGCGATCCTTCTGCAAGCGTTACAAATACTTTCTCTGCGCTTTTTACATACACTGCTGCACTTGAAGCACAGGTAATGTCCACATTATCAAATACGATCTGCACTTTCGCATTATCTGCATCCACCACAATCTGTCCTTCCGACAGTGTTCCGGAAAAAATATATGTCCCTTCTGCCGTGATTGTCATCGTCTGTCCATTGATTGCAACGCCATCCGTTTCCCCTGTGATACCATCATCGGAAAGTGTGACATAAACTGCCCCACTCTCCTCATAGGTTCCTGCCAGATCCCGCTCAGTAAACATATCTGCACTTAAAAAAGTTCCTGCTTCACTCTGTGCTGATGTTTCTTCTGCATTTGTTTCTGTTTCCGAGGAAACAACATTGCCAGTACTGCTCTTTGTCCCTGTACAGCCTGCCACTGCCGTCATGGATAATGCCGTAGCACAAAACAATGCCAGCAGTTTTTTTCTTCTATAACTCATTGACATTTGCCTCCTGTCTCATCATACTGATTTCCAGATTTCCGTTTCTGCATCTCAATTCATCGAGAAATGTTTTCTCTTCCGCATTGTCTTTTAACGTCACATGATAGGTAAGTTTGTAAAGACTTCCCATATTGGAGGTTTTCACAGCGACTACTTCACAGGATAATAAATATTTTTCAAAAAGATCATCAAATGCTACTCCGTAATTTAAATCCTCCGGGATTGTGATACGAAGTGTTTTCTCTCTTACTTCTGCTTTTTTTACACCGAATCCGGTCACATTTAACACAAACATCACGGCTCCCATAATGAGTGAAAACAGTACTGCAAACCCAAGATAACCCATCCCTGCGATCAGTCCTGCCGCCATTGCAAGAAAAATGGTTCCGATCTCTTTTGCAGTTCCCGGCACAGAACGGAAACGTACAAGCGAAAATGCTCCTGCCACAGCCACTCCGGCACCTACATTTCCGTTTACCATCATGATAACAATGCAAACGATCGCCGGCAGCATTGCGAGTGTCACTGCAAAGCTTGTCGTATAGCGGCTTTTATAAGTGTAAACCCATGTGATGAATGCCCCGATCAGCAGTGACACCACAATACAGAGCAAAAAATCCGGCACGGAAATCACCGCCGCACCTGCTGTATCAAAAATTCCTATAAATAAATTGTTTAACATATTAATTTCTCCATTTCTTTTTTAACATTTTATTGCCTGCTGCACAACCTCATCTCCGGTAAACACAAAGAAATTTTCCGGTGGACAGCTTCTTCTCTGCTCTCTCGCATAAATCGTGCGGTAGGCGGTCGCATATTTGGAAAATGACGTTTTGTAAATCTGATTTTCTGTCAGAAAATGAACCATCCAGAGCGGTATTGCGCCCGCCGTTTTCACTTCCATAAGCACTTTATTTTTATCTAAAATTGCTTCTCCGTAAATTCCTTTACAGAGAGAAAGATAGTACTTTCTACAGAGAATGTTCTGATCAAACGTGATCCGGAACTCGTGATCGTCCTTCGCATAAAAAGCTTCTCTCTCATAGGAAAGCATCACTGCCGGAGCCAGCTTTTTATAATTTTTCAGACAGTAATCGATTTCTCTGGTAATCTGAGTGTCTTTTACTTTTTCATGAAAAAGCAGGTAACGTTCTGCCTCGTCCTCCGTCATTGCAATTCTTCTTTTGTATACAACAGACTCATACTTCTTCTTCAGTTCCACAAAAACGGTCGTGTCCTTGTCTGCCGTGCCGTAACTTCTCAATCTCAGTTTTTCTTTATAAACCGGGTGTTCCATTGATCTTTGGATCAGCAGATAATCCGGTGTATCAAAGTAGAGACTGCATATTGTACTCACTCCATGCTCGTCTGCGGTCATGTACTGTTTCATTTGATTTTTTAACAGTTCCGCCTGCGTGATATCCAACATATATTTGATCTCACACCTTTTAAATATCATCTGATCTGCCATAAGTGTCTCCTTTCCTTTGCACATATCTTATCAGGCGAACCTTAAATGAACTTAAAAAAAAGAAACCATCCTTTAAAAAATGGTTTCTTTGTCATGTTTCCTTATGTTTTTCTGTTATCTGGATTCGGACTGCACACGGTTGGTTAATTTCGGAAATTTGGCATTATCTATCTCTTTTTTTATTATATAGAACCCCTCAAGATTCTTCAAGACTGTTTGCATGGATTTTATATCGTGGATGCAATGATCTGCATGTCACCCTGCAATTCCACGTTTCCGAAGCCATTTGGAAGTATGAAATGATCTCCTTTTTTCACCGGCTGACCGTTGACGATTCCATTGCCTTCCGTAACTGTCATGTTCATAAAAGGCGCATTCTGCTCAAAAGTCATTTTACCTGAAACTTCTATTTTATAGATATGAAAGTATTTGCAGACATACAGTTCATTTAACGTATTGACCGGAAGATCTGCCACCGATTTCACACTGTCTGCAACCGATTTTGCAGGCACAGTGATCACGTCAATACTCTTGTCGATATGTAACTCTCTCGGCTTTCCATTGGAGAGACGGTCATAATCATAAACGCGGTAGGTAATATCACTGTTCTGCTGTGTTTCCAGAATGAGTGTTCCGCCTTTGATCGCATGAACTGTTCCCGGATCGATCTGAAGAAAATCGCCTTTTTTGATCGGGATCTCACGGATAAACTCGCTCCATTTTCCCTCATGGATCATCCGGCTTAATTCCTCTTTTGTCCCTGCATTGTGTCCGATAACGATCGTCGCATTTTCCTTGCAGTCGAGAATGTACCAGCACTCTGTTTTTCCAAGTGAACCATTTTCATGGACTTTTGCATAATCGTCGTCAGGATGTACCTGAATGCTCAGGTCATCTTTCGCATCAATAATTTTGATCAGGAGTGGGAAACGGTCACTGTCCACATTTCCGAAAACTTCCGGATGTTTTTTCCACAATTCGGACAGCTTCATTCCACTGAATCCACAGTCTCTTAAAGTTCCGTCTCCATTTGGATGTGCAGAAATTCCCCAGCACTCCCCTAAATCATCACCCTCGACCGGATAATGAAAATCCTCTCTCAATCTCGTACCGCCCCAGATGTTGTGTGTACATACCGGATCTAAAAATAAAATTTCTTTCGTGGTCTGATTCATTGATAAATTGCCTCCATTTGTCTTAATCACATCCTGATACCAAAATGCAGAATCTTTTACAATTCTCCGCTGTGTCATAAAATCCACATAAATCATGCCAAAACGTTCCTTGTATCCCTCTGACCATTCAAAATTATCCAGAAATGTCCACAGGAAATACCCCCGGATATCGGCTCCCTCATCATATGCCCTCTGCATGGCTCCGATGTAGGAATCCAGAAATGTGATGCGGTCATTGTCATGTACTCTGCCGTCAAAGCTTACATTGTCATGACAGGACATACCATTTTCTGTAATATATAATGGAAGCTGATACCGCTCTGTCAAAAATTTGATTCCATAATAAAATGCTTTTGGTGTTACCGGCCAGTTGCACGCCGTCTTCGGAAATCCCGGTTCCCGATCCACAGACTCCGGTTCGCCGTCTGCGCCCTGACGCACATAATAGCCATTATATATATTCTGTCCCATAAAATCCAGTGGCTGATGGATCAGCTGCATATCTGTCTCTGTGATCTCCGGCAGATACTCTTTGAATTTTTCCAGTCCCTCTTTCGGATAATGACCTAAAAAGACCGGGTCTGAAAACCATGAGATATTCCAGGTCCAGTTATCCATCGGATTGTAAAAACCAAAATAAACTTTTCTGGCAGCTTCGATATCTTCAGCACTGTCCGTGTATGGATAAGCCACTCCTCCAGTCGGTGCAAAGCCGATCCGGATTTTTTGTTTTGCGTATTTTCTTAAATTGATCACTGCCTGTCCGTGCGCTTTCAACAGATTATGCGCGATCTGAAAAGTCTCCGGAATCGACAATTTCAATCCCGGTGCATGGACACCGCTTAAATGCCCAAGTCCTACCACACACTGTGGCTCATTGATCGTGATAAAATACTCGCAGAGATCCGAAAAATTCTCTGCCACCACTTTTGCATATTCCCCGAACCAGTCTACCACTTCCTCATTCAGCCAGCCGCCCTTTTCCTGCAACGCCTGTGGAAACTCCCAGTGAAACAGGGTAATATATGGTGTAATGCCATTTTCCTTCATTGTAAGAATCATGTCGCGGTACATCGCAATCGCTTTTTCATTGACACGCCCAGTGCCCTCCGGCAGAATCCGCGCCCAGTTTAAGGAAAAACGATATGCTTTGATTCCGAGATTTTTCATTAATGCATAGTCATCTTTATAATGGTGCATGTGATCACAGCTTGTGTACGCATTCTGATTTTGAAAAATGCGTCCCTGCTCCGTAAAAGTGTCCCAGACCGTCTTTCCTCTTCCGTCATCCGGGTCAGTTCCCTCTACCTGATATGCGCTGCTTGCCACGCCCCAGACAAATTTGTCATCAAACATGTGATTCTCCTTCTCTGTCTCTGATTCTTGTTTTTTATTTTGGTATAAATATTAAATCTAAATTATATATTTACTTCTTCTCAGAGGCAATCACAACTTCTGCAAATATTCATTTATCTATTCTTCCACAAGATCCTTTTTTAATGCTTCCAGTTTTTCCTCTGCATCCTGCAAAGAGGTGCCTTTGACTCCATAGTAGAATTTGATCTTAGGCTCTGTTCCGGACGGGCGCGCACAGCACCATGCATTGTCAGAAAGTTCATAATATAAAACATTGGAAGCCGGAAGTCCTGTTTTTGTCACTTCCCCGGTCTTTAAATCTTTTCTTGTATCCTCTTTATAATCGCGGACTGCAAGCACTTCAAATCCACCGAGTGTTTTCTTTGGATTGTTCCGCATATCACTCATCATCTGCTGGATCTGGGCGGCTCCGTCGATTCCTTTTAAGGTCATCGTGGAAAGTCCCTCTCTGTAGTAACCGTATTTCTCATACAGGTCGATCATGGCATCCCACAATGTTTTTCCATGTTTTTTGCACCAGGAAGCCACCTCGCACAACATCATGACTGCTACGCAGGCATCTTTATCTCTTACATATGTTCCGGCTAAGCATCCATAACTCTCCTCCAGACCGAATACATAGTTGTGGGAGTGGTTCTGTTCAAACCATTTGATCTGCTCTCCGATATACTTAAATCCGGTCAGTACCTCGATCAGTGCCACGCCATAGGAAGCTGCCATCGCTTTTGCCATGTCCGTTGTAACGATAGTCTCTACAAGTGCAGGATTCTCCGGCATCGTTCCGGTTGCCGTTTTCTCTCTTAAAATATATTCTGCTATGAGCATTCCGGACATATTTCCGGTGAAAGTCACATACTCTCCGGTCTTAGTATCTTTGCAGTATACGCCAAGACGGTCTGCGTCCGGATCTGTCGCAAGCACGATGTCTGCATCCACTTCTTTTGCAAGTTTTAAGGCAAGTTCAAATGCCTTTGGAGATTCCGGGTTTGGATATGCTACGGTCGGGAAATTTCCGTCCGGAAGTTCCTGCTCTTTTACAACATAGACATTTTCAAATCCAAGTTCTTTTAACACACGGCGCACCGGGAGATTTCCGGTTCCATGTAACGGTGTGTATACAATCTTGATGTCCTTTGCCATCTCTTTGATGATCTCCGGATGGATGGACTGTTTTTTCAGTTCTTCCATATAACGGTCATCGATTTCTTTTCCGATTGTCACAAAAAGTCCGGCTTTCACGGCATCCTCTTTTGTCATGGTCTTAACCTGTGTAAAAGAAGTTACTTTTGCAACTTCTGCAAGGATATTTTTATCATGAGGCGGTGTGATCTGCGCACCATCCTCCCAGTAAACTTTGTATCCATTATATTCCCTTGGGTTATGGCTTGCTGTGATCACAATTCCTGAAACACAGCCAAGTTCACGGACTGCAAATGAAAGCTCCGGTGTCGGGCGAAGGCTGTCAAACACATAAGCCCTGATTCCGTTTGCATTCAGGCAGAGTGCTGCCTCCTCGGCAAATTCCGGCGACATAATTCTGGAATCATGAGCGATCGCAACACCTTTTTCCTGTCCGTTTTGGGAAATGATATAATTTGCAAGCCCCTGAGTCGCCTGTCTTACCGTATAGATATTCATACGGTTCGTTCCTGCTCCGATCACACCTCGAAGTCCTCCGGTTCCAAACTCAAGCTGACGGTAGAAGCGATCCTCGATCTCTGCTTCGTTGTCTTTGATTGCTTCTAATTCTGCTCTTGTTTCCTCTGAAAAATATGGGTTTGTACACCATTCTCTGTAGGTTTCCATGTAACTCATCGCAATTCTCCTATCTTCTTCCTGCTATTTTTTGAAAGATTTTACCACTCTCTCAAAAGGTTATTGAAATAATAACCTTATTTTTAGTAAATGTAAACTTGTTTTAGCTTATTTCCCTTAAAATCATTTCACACCATTCGTCATCATAACGGCAGAGAGACCATTCAGATTTGAATAGACAAAACACAGTACGATCATTCCAATGATCGATACCGCCATACCGATTCCTGATAAAATCATACCCGCCAGTGCCATTCCGTTTTTCTCCGGCTGCACCTTTCTCGAAAGTCTGCCACCGATCAGTCCAGCGATCCCAATACCAAGACCATATCCCATAAATCCTGTCAGAATGGATATCATTCCAAGTGCGAGCGACAGAGCAGCATTCCGGTCTGCCTCCTCGAATGTTTCAAACACCACGATATGATTTGCCTCCTGCTCCATCTCCTGAAGTTTTTTCGGGCGAAGCAGCACAATACACGGAATCAGCAAAACAGGAACGGCGATCAAATTAATGGCAGACATCTGGTTGATCTGTTCCACCGTTGTTCCAGTTCCAAAAATCCCACTGCCCATCAGGCTTGCGAAATCGACCAGTGCATGAAAAGTCATCACAAGCCAGATATTTCCTGACCGTGCATAAACTGCGCCAAAGATCACACCCAGAAAGGCAGCGTTGACCGCCTGGATCACCGCACTCGTCACCGTCACTCCCTGTGAAATATTTGTCAAATGTACCGCCCCGAACAATACACTACTGAGAATGACCGCCCAGAGAATCCCTCTTTTTGTTTTGGAAAAACGTTCCAGAAACAGATTCAGGATCACACCGCGGAAAATAAGTTCCTCCGCCCATCCGATCAGAAACATGGTTGCAGCAAAAAACAGGATTTCCAATACAGATACAACTTTTGCATCCGGTGTCATCATCTGCACATAAAGCTGTGCCGCCAGTTCCAGACAACAGTATCCTGTCAGGAATCCGCCAATATAAAGACCATGGATAAATCCCTTTCCTTTTTCTCCCAGAACTCCAAGATAACCAAACATGCATAAAAGCAGAAATGCAACCACTCCTGCCATAAACTCTGCGATCATACTGCTTCCATAACCCGGAAGCGAAACTGTATCGGCAAGAAAAAACGCTGCCACATCCATACTTCCCAGAAAAATAGCTACGATCAGTACCGCAACGAGTATCGTAACCACCTTCGGCATTCTCATAAGTTTCTTTTTCATGTTCTTCTCCCCTTTAATTGATTTTTCCATCAGCACCGATCGTAACGCCATCTGAAATCTGTGTCATATACTGATACAGCGCAGATGCACTGTTTGTATCCATCAGTTTTGTTGTGCCCCCTGCCGCATAAACCGGAAGTAATCCATAAGATACGGTTCCATCGGACGCAACCTGTACTTTCACTGCAGCCGTCTTATCAATGTTCTGTCCAAACACAAAGTTTCCAAGGCTGTAAAAGACCGGTTTTTCACTGATATAGGAGATCCCCTGTAAACAGTGTGTATGTGCTCCAAGGATCAGATCTGCCCCTGCATTAAAACAATCTGTGGCAATCTTTGTCTGATAGTCCTGCGGATACGCCTCGTATTCCACGCCCCAGTGGATATAGACCGACAGAAAATCACATCCGCTCCGGGCTTCTTTAATCAACTGTACCAATTTTGTATCATCATAAGCGGTCAGCATTCCCGGTGTCCGCTCTTCCACTTTCCAGTTTGATTCCGGCACCACGCGGGATGCCGCTAGAAATCCGAATTTTTTTCCATTTTTCTCGATAATCTGCAATTCATATGCGCGTTCTTTAGTCTCTCCGGCTCCTGCATACAAAATACCGGCTCCGTCCAGTGTCGTAAACGTATCAGACAACGCATCTCTTCCATAATCTAAGGTGTGATTGTTGGCGAGTGATACAATATCCACGCCCATCTCATTTAAAGCTTTCACATATTTCGGATCACAGCAAAACGTAAACTGTTTGTCCTCCATCGGCTCTCCACGGTTACTGAATGGGAACTCATTATTCACCATGAAAATATCTGCATCCTGCAGCTCCTGCAGCAGCTGCGGCTCGATCACTTTTTCAATTCCGCCCGCCTCATAGTTGCTTTTAAAGGCGTTTGCAAACAGTACATCCCCTGCAAAAATCAGTGTCGTGTCATCTGCTATGTCCGCTTCTTCCTGTTCTGTGTCGTTTTGGATCCTGTTCTGCCCGTCTGCTGCTTCCGTCTCTTCTGATTCTTCCGCTTCCGGTATCTGAACCGGTTCCTCCGTGCTGCTGATATCCGTCTCGGACAGCACATCTTTCGCCGGCTCACCGCTCTGTCTTCCATGTGAAAAAATAATCAGTGTCACCATTGCAAGCATTGTCACAAGTGACAGTGCATATAAAACAATCCGTGTTCTTTTTCCCATTCCCCTGCTCCTGTTCTTCTTATTAAAATATACGAATTCTTGTATGTTTTTTCTTTCGTGTTCATCATATCATATTGTGATTAAAAAGACAAAGATTAGGAATTTTTTACCTGAAATGGAGGGGATACTAATGATAACAACAAGTGAACTTTTACAGTTAATGAGTTTGTTAATTAGTGTTGCCGGATTATTTTACCTCATCGGGAAAGATAATCACGGCAGAAAAAAATAACCGCCCCGGGCTGATATGTACCCAAAATTCTGGACACATATTTATAAGTTAAGCGGACATCATGGATGCTTCTCTGTATTTTACAGGAGGCATCCATTTTGTTTTTGCTTGAATCCTTTTGTTATTATAGTAATCAATATACTCACCTATAGCAACTGCAAATTCTTCAAATGATGCATAGTCTTTTTCGAATCCATAATACATTTCTGTTTTTATTCTTCCAAAGAATGTTTCCATGATGCAGTTATCGTAACAATTCCCTTTTCTAGACATAGATTGAATTATTCCATGTTCCTGTAACCGTTTTCGAAAATAAACATGTTGATATTGCCATCCTTGGTCTGAATGGAAAATTAAACCGTTTACAGACGAAAACTTATCAAAGGCCTTATCAAGCATTCTTTTTATCTGCTCCAAATTAGGACTTAGCGCCAAATCGTACGAGATAATCTCATTTGTATTCATATCTAAAATGGGAGAGAGATAGCACTTTCCCCACGAAAAATCAAATTGAGATATATCAGTTGTCCATTTTTGCAAAGGTGATGTAGTTGAAAAATCTCTATTTATTACATTGTCAGCAACCTTGCCCACTTCGCCTTTATAAGAATGATATTTTTCTTTTGGACGTTTTCCTAATAATCCAGCATCATGCATAAGACGTTGAACTCTCTTGTGATTCACGTCGTAGCCACGATTCTTTAATTCCATATAAACTCTACGCACTCCATATCTGCCTTTGTTAGCTAAAAATATTTCTTTAATGATTATAAGTAATTCTTCGTTTCGTATAGCAACTAAATCCGTTTTATTAATTTCAAAATAGTATGTAGATTTAGCCATATTCATAGCTTTTAATAGATGTTTTAGTTGATATCCTTTTTCTCTGAGTTCTTTGATAATCGCTGCTTTTTCGCCTTGAGTAGCGCAGCTTCCTTTTCTTCTCTCAAGGCGATCTC
>OGEE01001248.1_pt1 | contig 13570 bp, 12 predicted proteins | sample 1570571 | NCBI WGS metagenome assembly OGEE01 (sample SAMEA2582169, study PRJEB24529) | metagenome | biome: Human gut stool | place: China | collected 2011
GTAACATATATTCTTAAGCTATTATTATTTCCACCTAACTACATACGAAGTATAAAACGGCAACATAACTTTTCTGATAAGTTAAAGAAGGTTGGTTATATTACTGGTGCTGATTTAATGATAAGCAAAGATATTTTTAAAAAGGTTGGCGGATTCTCTAAAAAGATATTTATGTATTATGAAGACGTTGATTTATGCTATAGAGTTCATCAGTTAGGTTTAAATATAGTTTCAGTTCCTTCTGCTAGAATAATTCATTTAGAAGGACAAGCTCCAGTAGGAAATAATAATGATGAAAGAAGTAGGCGTAAAAAAGATATGAATAGAAAAGGTCAAAGGATTTTTCTTGCAACAAACTATAGTTTTAAATATGCATTGTTTCTTGTAATCATATTTCAAATTGTATTAAAAATTAGAGAAAAAATTCTTTTGATTATCCGTAGAGATGTGAAAAAAAACAGAGATGCTCAAAAAGAATTAGTTAAACTTTATAATGAGTTAAAAGAATATGAAACAGAAGGTATTAATTAGAGCAGCTGGTCTTCAACCTCCTAAGAAGAATTCCTATAGATCAGGTGTTCCTCGTTCTAATATTGAGTTGATAAAAGCACTAATTGCTTTAAATGATTCAGATCTTGATTTTGCAATATATTGTCCTACATTTAGTAGTCCTTTGTATCATTGTCAAGATTGGCCTATAGAGCATCATTGGTATGGACTTCCAGGCAAAAAATATCATATTAAATTAGAACCATGGTGGCGTGAGCATTTTATGGGTAAACATGATTTGGTTCATTTAACTGAGAATGCTGATTATTTTGGGAAGAAAGAAAAATTTGTAGTTACTATTCATGATACGGATATTATGAATAGAGGTAACTTTGAGAAAAACTTATTTTTAGATTGTGCTCAAAAATCTAAAGGAATTATAACCTGTTCAGAATATTCAAAAATGGATATTATTGATAAGTTGAAAGTTCCCGAGAATAAAGTTACAACTGCGTATTGGGGGATATCAAAAGAAATGTTTTTTCCGCAATCTGCTCAAAAAATACAAGACTTAAAAAAGAAAATAGGAATCCAAGGTGATTATTTCTTTGCTTGTTCTTGTGCTCAAGAACGTAAAAATGCTGATGTAATTTTAGAATCGTTCGCACTTTTTGCTAAAGAAGATTTTTCTACGTCATTAGTTGTTGCATTAAGTAATCCTCGAGTTGAGTTTCTTGAAAAATATAAAGGACTATTGCAGGAAGGAAGATTGATATTCTTGCCATATGTTTCAGATGAGGAATTGTCTATATTATATTCTGGAGCTTTAGCGTCTATTTTAGTGTCTTCTTTAGAAGGCTTTGGTTTCCCGATTTTGGAATCGATGGCATGTGGAACAAATTGTATTTGCTATAAAGATCTCACTGATGAGTATTGCCGACAAGATTTTGCTAATTTTGTTAAATTGAGAGATGTTGAAGATTTAGCTACAGCTTTCTGCTTTTTTGTAAAAAATGGTAAAGGAAATATCCAAAAAATGCTTGATTATTCTGGCAGATTTACTTGGGAAAATACAGCTAAAAAGTATATAGAATTCTATAAAAGATATATATAGTTTTTAATATGAGATATTTAATTTATGGTGGCCCAGGTATTGGTGATTTTATTCTAGCATTACCTTTGGCTGCAGCATTAAAGAGGCATAATCCTACTTGTTATATAAAGATGATAACAACGTCTAGTAAAAATCGAATAATGATTAGTAAAAGATTACTGTCTTTACAAGAATTTGTAGATGATATTGATTATTATTCGGTAAATGAAGTTTGTCATTCTTTGAAATTTCTCCTTAATAATGGAGTTAAACAATTTGATTATGGTTTTGTTATTCAATATACAGCAAATGGGAATACATCTGTAATTCCATCAAAAATTGTTCGCATTGCTTCTAAAAAAACTTGTGGAATGAGAGTTCCTGTTAAAAAGGCAATAAAATATGATACATATATCGAGCATGTTGATGGTCTTCGAATAGCTTCTTATCCTATCAAAATGTTAGCAGCAATCGGAGTAAAAGACGAAGTTGTAGTAGATTATTTGTTAAATAAGAATGCTATTTTAAGTTATATGCCTAAGATTGTTTATAAACAATCTCATAAGAATATAATTCTATGTGTTGGGACTGCAAACATTTCTTATAAGGTGAATGAAACTATCATTTCTTCTGATTCTAAGAATTGGCCTTATGAATATTGGATTCAAGTAGCTAACCAATTGGCTAAAGAAAATTATAATGTTTTTCTTTTAGGAGGAAATAAGGAAAAGGAAGAGTGTGAGGCTTATTTTACTACTCTTTCTCCTTCTATACATAATTTGTTAGGTGTTTGTTCGATCGAGGAGTCACTGGCAATACTGTGTATTGCAAATATTGTTGTTGGTGCAGATACTGGACTTATGCATTGTGCTGGCGCATTAGGAAAGCCTTCATTAACTCTTTTTGGTTGTACTGATTACAATGAGTATCTTCCTTTTGGAAAGTATAGTGAATATTTATCTATACATGAACATTGTTCTCCTTGTTTTGGGACAGCTCAATCAGTTTTGTGTAAGCACCATAATTGTATGTTTAATATGAAACCTGACGTTGTATTAGCTAAAATAAAGAGTATTGTAGATTAATGGTAATGAATAGTATGAAAAAAATCGGAATATTAACATATCATTCAGGTTATAATTATGGTGCTTGTCTGCAAGCATTTGCCTTACAGACTACACTCAATAAACTTGGTTATGACAATGAGATTATAAATTTTGAAACAGATCGATTTGTTTCCAGTCGAGAAATGTTTAGTCGTAATCCTAGACGACTGAAAGAAGTCATAAAAAACATAAGTCGTATCCCCTACTGGAGATCTTTGCATGAAAGAGAACGTATGTTCGATAGTTTTACATTTGATGTACTCCATTCGACGCCTCGCTACAGAACTGAGAAGGAAGTTATCACTAATGCTAGGGATTATGATTGTATTGTATGTGGAAGTGACCAAATCTGGAATTTATCTCAGAAGGATGCTCCAGCAGCAAATTTGCTCTTTTATCTTAATTTTCCTAAGACTCAACGTCGTGTATCATATGCGGCATCTTTTGGGAAATGGGTAAAGGAAGCCCCTTTACATGAATCAGTAATACTTCCTTTGTTAAATCAATTTGACAGTATTTCTGTTAGAGAAATCAGTGGCGTAGAGTATTTGAAATCTAAAGGCATTGATTGTTCTTTAACTGTAGATCCGACAGTTCTTTTAGATAAGGAAGACTATGAGATTATATGTGCAGATCGACAAATTAAAGAAAAGTATGTACTTATGTTCGGTTGGAATACTAATTCTGACTTGGTTGCTGCGGCCAAAAAAGTATCTAGACATTTAGGCTTGCCTGTTTATAACATAGTTCCCCCACCACGTAAAATGTTTTGTGGAATACCTAGAAAACTGGATGTTGGACCATGTGAGTTTTTGAGTATGATAAAGAATGCAGAATTCATAGTAACAAATTCTTTTCATGGAACAGCCTTTTCTATGACTTTTGAACGCCCATTCGTTTCTATAGTTACAGGCAAGGCTGATACACGTATGGAATCCTTACTTAGTCAGTTGGGATTAGCAGATCATTTGGTAACAAAAGAGAATATAAATATAAAAAAAATACTTTCAACTGATTATAATGAAGTTAGAAATAAAAAAGCACAATTGCGGGAAAGTTCATTTGGTTATCTTAAAAACGCATTGAAAGGTCTATGATAAAATTTGATTTTGATAAAGACTGTTGCGGGTGTACTGCTTGTGCCAATAGTTGTAATCATGGGGCACTCACTATGCAGCATAACGAGGAAGGCTTTCTGATGCCTCATGTCGATGAAAGCAAATGTGTAGATTGTGGACTTTGCGACAAGGTTTGTCCTCATCTCAATACTTCAACAGATCTTAGCAAGTTCTCCTTGGAGAGTTTTAAGAACAAGAAAGCTTATCTCTATTTTTCGCAGGACTCACGCAGGAAAGAGTCTGCTTCTGGCGGATTTGTTTACGACCTATATAATAAGGTATTGCAGAATGGAGGCTTGATATGTGGATGCGAGTGGAACGAGGATATTGAGGCTGTGCATGTGATTTCTGAATCCTATGACGATTTACACAAGATGCAAAGTTCCAAGTATGTGCAGAGTAATATGCAGGACTGCTACAAGAAAATACGCAAGGCATTGAGGGAGGGAAAACAAGTAGCCTTTTGTGGAACTCCGTGTCAGACTGCGGGTTTGAATTCCTATCTTGGCAAGGCTGATAGAAGCAACTTGATTTCTGTTTGTGTCATTTGTCATGGTGTTCCTTCGCCTGGAGTTTGGAGTGTATGGAAATCTATCATAGAAAAGAAATACAGAGGAAATCTTGTGGATGTGAATATGCGAGACAAGAGTTATAAAGGCTATGCTACCTCTTATGTCCGCTATGTCTTTACTACCCCGCAGGCACGCGATGGTCGCGTAAGCGACCCACATACCTCGACGAAGCTGAGGAATGTGGGCATGCCCACATTCCTCAGCGACCCCTACATCTTTTTATTTACAGATAATCTCTATTTACGCCATTCTTGCAATCATTGTCAGTATAAGGCAGATCAGAATGGGGCAGATATAATCGTAGGCGATTTTTATCAGTCAACTCCAGAGGCAGGTAACGATGGTTGTTCTTGCCTTTATGCCATGAATGAGAAAGGAAATAAGTGGATAAAGGGCTTGGATGGATGGTTGATAGAGACAGATTATAGGACTATTGGCAGTGTAAATAATATGTTGTGGAGTTCGGTGAAAGAACATCCAAAACGTGCTGATTTTTTTGAAAAGTTTCGAAATCACAAGTCGCAAACAGAAGCGTTGTTTAAAGATTTTTTGCCTTTTAGATTTGTTGTGAAGAAAATGCTGAATCAAATAGGGCTGTTTAAAATTGTGAGAAAATCATTATATATTATCAAAAAATGATAGAATTAAGTAAAATCAAGAAGAAATCAATTCTTGTAATTGGTGATGTAATGCTGGATAATTACTTTATGGGTGAGATAAAGCGTATCTCTCCTGAGGCTCCAGTACCAGTGTTCAGAAAGAAATCTGAACGTAGTGTGTTAGGTGGTGCAGCTAATGTTGCTGCGAATTTGGTTGCTGCCAATCAGAAAGTTTCAATGATGTCAATCATTGGAAATGACGAGATTGGTAAGAAATTGCTTGGCTTTTTTAAAAAGAAAGGGGTTAATACTGATTTGATTCAGATATTGGATCGAAGTACCACCATTAAAACTCGCTTTTTGGCAAGTAACAATCAGCAAGTATTGCGTCTTGATGTAGAAGATACAGAGCCTATTTCAAAGAAGGTTTGTCAAGTGATGTTGAGTAAGTTGGAAGAAGAGATAGATTGCTATCATCTTATTCTTCTTTCTGATTACTTAAAGGGATTGTTAACATACGATTTTACGCAAGGTGTTTTGGAACTTGCTAAAAAGCATAATATTCCTGCTATTATTGATGTTAAAGATCCTCACATTGAGAAGTATCATGGTGCTTATCTTCTTAAACCAAATTTGAAGGAGATAAGAGATCTAACAGGTATGCCTGCCCAAACGGATAAGGAAATAATTGAAGCTGCAGAAACTTTGAGAAAGCAGTGTGATTGTAAATTTGTTTTATGTACTTGTGGGTCTAGAGGTATGGTTCTTGTTGGTGAAAATCATAAACCATTCTTTATTAATTCTGAAGTTCGTGAAGTCTTTGATGTCTCTGGTGCAGGGGATACGACAATTTCTTATTTAGCTGCGGCCATGGCTAATGGCATAGAGATGGACGATGCCGTAACAATTGCCAACTATGCTGCAGGCATTCAGGTTGGAAAGATAGGTACATCTTCTGTCTATATGCAAGAGGTGAGAGATTTCTTGTCGAATGAAGATAATGGTTCTTTCCATAAAATTTTGCATGCCGAGGATTTGGAAACCTTCCGTCAAGATAATGCAGACAAAAAGATAGTATTCACTAATGGTTGCTTCGACATATTGCATGTGGGGCATAAGCGATATTTACAACAAGCTGCTACATTAGGGGATATTTTAGTTGTTGGCGTTAATAGCGATGAATCTGTACGACGTTTGAAGGGCCCTGAGCGTCCTGTGAACAATGAGCAGGATAGAGCAGAAATGCTATGTGCCCTTGGCTTTATTGATTATGTTGTAATCTTTGGTGAAGATACTCCTTACGAGCTTATAAAGAAGATTCAGCCTGATGTCCTTGTAAAGGGTGGAGATTATAAGCCTGAAGAGGTTGTGGGTAAAGACATCGTGGAAGCACGTGGCGGTAAACTGGAACTGATTAAGTTTGTAGAAGGTAAATCTACAACAAATATCATCAACAAAATAAATCATAAGTAATAATGAGCAATATAGATATTATCAAACAGAGATTGAATGATTCTATCTCTGTTAAGCAAGTGCTGTTGGATGATAGTTCTTTCATGGATGTTGTATCCAGACTTGCAGACAAGATAGTGGAATGTATATCGAATGGGGGTAAGCTTGTGCTTTGTGGAAATGGAGGTTCTGCTTCAGATGCTCTTCACTTCGCAGGTGAAATTGTTGGTCGCTTTGTAAAGGAGCGTAAGGCTTGGCCTGCTGTAGTGCTCAACGCAGATGTAGCTACTATGACGGCTATTGCCAATGATTATAGTTATGATGATGTGTTTCTGCGACAAGCGGAAGGGCATGTGAAGGCGGGTGACATCTTTATTGGTATCAGTACAAGCGGTAATAGCGAGAATGTGTATCGTGCTGCTTTAAAGTCGAAAGAGTTGGGTGGCTGTACTGCTTGTTTGGCAGGAAAAGATGGTGGTAAAATTGCCAAGGTGGTGGATTTTCCTATCGTGGTACCTGCCACTGTGACAGCGAGAGTGCAAGAGTGCCATATCTGTATCATCCATATCTTGTGTGAGATAGCTGAGTCTAAACTGTCAGAAATAGAGGCACATGAATAAAGCGGTATTCTTAGATAGGGATGGAACTATCAATGTGGAAAAGCATTATCTTCATAAAATTGAGGATTTTGAATTTATGCCAGGTGTTATTGAGGGCTTGAAAATGCTTCAAGATGCTGGCTATTTACTTGTGATTGTCACTAATCAGTCTGGCATTGGTAGGGGGTATTACTCTGAGAGGGATTTTCTGAATCTCAATCGATGGATGCTAGAGACACTGCACTCGAAGGGGGTGAATATCAACAAGGTATATTATTGTCCACACCTGCCAGATGCAACAGTCGAAAAATATCGTGTGGATTGCGAATGCCGCAAACCTAAGCTCGGAATGTATTTCCAAGCGATGCGTGACTTGGATATAGATTTTGGGGAATCGTATGCAATAGGTGATAAAATACGTGACTGCGCTATTTGTGCAAGCTCAAATTGTAAGGGATTTCTTATTGCAGACAATGAGAAGGCTGATGTCATCAAAGATGTAATTGAGGGACATTACAAAAATGTGAGTTATGCAAAAGACTTACTGGAGTGTGCTAAACGAATTGTAAAACTTTAAAATATTTATATTATGATTATTGTAACAGGAGGTGCCGGCTTTATCGGCAGTTGTGTTGTTCGTAGCCTAAATGAGGCTGGACGTAGTGATATTGTTATAGTCGATAACATTTCAGAGACTGATAAGTGGATGAATATGCGTAACAAGAAGTATATCAAGTATGTACATAAATCAAGATTCTTGGAAGAGTTGCCTACTTATGAGAATGTGGAGGCTATCGTTCACATGGGAGCTCAGTCTTCTACGACAGAGCGTGACTTTGATTACTTGTGGGAGAATAATTTCGAATATACCAAAGCTTTGTGGAATTATTGTGCAGAAAAGCATATTAGCTTTATCTATGCAAGTTCTGCTGCTACTTATGGTGATGGCTCTTTAGGCTTTAACGACCGTATGGACATAGATAAGTTGTTGCCATTGAATGGTTATGGATACAGCAAGCAACTTTTTGACATGTGGGTAAAGCATCAGGCAAAGAGTTTTCCTGCCCAATATTGTGGCTTGAAATTCTTCAATGTGTATGGACCTAATGAGTATTTCAAGGGTAGTATGGCTTCTATGGTATTTCATGGTTTCAATCAGATTAAGGAGACAGGTAAGGTTAAGCTCTTCAAGTCGTGCAATCCAAACTATGCAGATGGCGGACAGCTGCGTGATTTTGTCTATGTAAAGGATATTTGTAAAGTTATCATGTGGCTTTTGGTTAACACACATGTTTCAGGCTTGTTTAATGTTGGAACAGGTCGAGCACAGAGTTTTGCTGAATTGGCAGAGGCTACATTCCATGCTTTGGATTTAGAACCAAATATTGAGTATATTGATATGCCAGAGAAATTGCGTGGCAAATATCAGTATTATACCAAAGCTGAAATGTCAAAGTTGTATGATGCTGGTTACCCTTATCACTTTGCAGATGTAGAAAATGGTGTGCGTGACTATGTACAAAGTCATTTGGCTCAGAATTTCCTTACTTATTAATCAGAAATGTCAACTGTACAAGAAAGAATCAAGATAGCAATGGCTGCTGTAGGAATACACGTAGCTAATAAGATAAGAAAGAAGCCTCGCAACAAGCGAGTGCTTCTTATCTTTCAGCAAGTATTTGGTGATTCTATCATATTGCTTCCAGCCCTGGAGGGATATATAGAGCTATATCATAAGCAAAGAGGCTATGGTGTAACTATGATATGTCTTCCAAGTATTAAGAAGTTTCTTACGGATGTGGCGAGCATTCCTGATAGCTTAAACATAGAAACTGTTGACTTCAAGAAATTTGTGAATAATTACAAATACTTCAAAGAGATTGTTGGGCAATATCGTGAATATGCGGAGATTTCTATAGTTATGGGGTCCAGTTTGTCGGCAGAATTGTTTTCTACCACTATTTGCGCCAAGGAACGCCATGGACTGATTTCATGCTTCCGTACCAAATGGCCATTACAAATGGCTTTATTTCAACGTCTTGCATATACTGATGCCGTTATACCCCCTGTAGGTTCTATGATGATAGAGCGTCATGGTATTATGCTACGCCATTTAGGTTTGGAGGATTATAAAGGACATCTATCATCTTTGGTTCCTCAAAAAAGGCTTATAAGTGGCAATTATTGTGTCATCTGTCCTGGTGCATCTACTCCTGTAAAACGATGGCCGATAGAGCGCTTCCAACAACTAGCTGATTGGATAATCAAAACTTATGATATGGATATTTATCTTTGTGGAGGTACTCCTGAAAAAGAGGATGCAGAACAATTAATCTCATTGTCCAATCATCCTGATAGGATATTCAATCATGTAGGGAATACTACATTTAAAGAATGGTCTTCTATTGTGCAATATGCTTCCCTCGTAGTAGGAAATGATAGTGCTACTCTTCATATTGCGGCAGCTACTCATCGTAAATGTGTTTGCATCACAGGTATATATGATAAGTTTATGTTCTTCCCATACAAGGTTGAGAAGCTGAGTGAAGGAGAAACACTTCCTACTACCGTAATAGTTGATAAAACATGTGCTTATTGTCGGACAAAGGGCTATTTTGCTGGTTATGGTAATAAAAAGTGTAGAGATGAAATAAAGCAAGGAAAATGTGCTATGTGCATAAGTGAAATCTCTGTTGTTGATGTCATTCAGGCGATAAAGTATGTGATGTAAAAACTTATCAGGTGAATGGTATTCTCTCCATTTTTATGAGCTAGTTTTAGAGGGAAATACTTAGTAGTCTGATTTTCTAGAATTACATTTAAAAGTATAGTTAAATTATAAAGATACTTCATGTCGATTAAATGATAGTAGGATTGGATATTTTTCTTCGGAACACTATCTTATAATTAAGGTGAAAAGCAATTAGTTTGTCTGTGTATGTGAATAATCTATTATAATCTATTGTTCTCAGTGATATCGTGATAAAGGAATATCCTATTCTGCTCGCTCTATAATCTTTGGTGAGGATGTGAAAAATAGAGATTTTAATGTAAAATCATAAGATAACAATATGAAAGTTGTATTATTAGCCGGTGGCTTCGGCACAAGAATCAGTGAAGAATCTCAATTCAAGCCAAAACCGATGATTGAGATTGGTGGTATGCCAATATTATGGCACATCATGAAAGAGTATTCTTATTTTGGTCACAATGAGTTCATCATTTGTGCAGGTTATAAACAGGAGTACATCAAGGAATGGTTTTCTAACTATTTCTTGCATCAGAGTGATGTAAGTTTTGACTGGCGTAATGGTGGAAATGAAGTAACCATTCATCATAGTGAATTGGAACCTTGGAAGGTAACGGTTGTTGATACGGGTTATGATACCATGACAGGTGGCCGCATCAAGCGTGTTCAGAAGTATGTGGGTAATGAGCCTTTCTTCATGACTTACGGGGATGGCGTCTGTGATGTGGACATCAATAAGCTTTTAGAGTTTCACAAGAGTCATGGAAAGATAGCTACTCTTACTGCTGTGAAAATGGCACAGGAAAAGGGTGTGCTGAATATTGGTGGTGATAATGCCGTAAAGTCTTTCAGAGAGAAGAATATCTCGGATGGTGCTCCAATCAACGCTGGTTACATGGTATTAGAACCTGCAATTTTCGATTATCTGAGTGGTGATGACTGTGTGTTTGAGAAAGGTCCATTGGTCAAACTTGTTGAGGAAGGACAACTGATGTCTTATGTTCATGAAGGATTTTGGCAGTGTATGGATAATGTTCGTGAACGCGATATGCTTGAGACTTTGCTTAAAGCAAACCAGGCACCATGGAAACGTTGGGAGCGTGAAGTTCCAATGAAGAACTATTAATAAAGGTATATATGATTGATATTTTTAATAATTTCTATAAAGGAAAGCGAGTACTTGTAACTGGTCATACTGGTTTCAAAGGAAGCTGGCTTTCTATCTGGCTCCATGAGTTGGGTGCCGAGGTAGTAGGAGTAGGTCTTGACCCATATTCAGAGCGTGACAACTTTGTTCTTTCAGGAATCGGTTCTAAGATTAAGGCTGACATCCGTGCTGATATTCGTGACGGAGAGAAGATGAAGCAAATCTTTGCAGAGTATCAGCCAGAGATAGTATTCCACTTGGCTGCGCAGCCATTGGTTCGCCTTTCCTACGAGATTCCTGTAGAGACATACGAAGTGAACGTCATGGGAACTATTCATATAATGGAAGCTATCCGTGCTACCAAGAGTGTGAAAGTGGGTGTGATGATTACTACCGACAAGTGCTATGATAACAATGAGCAATTGGAAGGATATGTAGAGACCGACCCATTTGGTGGTTATGATCCATATAGTTCTTCTAAGGGTGCTTGTGAGGTGGCTATTCAGTCATGGAGACGTTCTTTCTTCAATCCTGCTGACTATGGAAAGAAACATACCGTGAGTCTTGCATCTGTAAGAGCTGGTAACGTAATCGGTGGTGGTGACTGGGCAAAAGATCGTATTATACCAGACTGTATTCGGGCTTTGGAGACAACCAAGGTGATAGATATCCGTTCTCCAAAGGCTGTTCGTCCATGGGAGCATGTGTTGGAACCTTTGTCTGGATATATGCTCTTGGCTCAGAAAATGTGGAATGATCCTACAGGTTACTGCGAAGGATGGAACTTTGGTCCGGAAGCTGACAGCGTATTAACCGTTTGGGAAGTTGCGTCTGCCATCGTTGAGAATTTCGGCTTTGGTGAGTTAAAGGATGTTTCTGATCCGAATGCTCTCCATGAGGCAAATCTTTTGATGCTCAATATCAATAAGGCAAAGACCCGTTTGGGTTGGAAGCCAAGACTGAATGCCAAGCAGTGTGCCATGCTTACCTCTGACTGGTATAAGCGATACAAGACTGAAAATGTATATGATCTCTGTGTGGAGGAAATCAATAAATTCATAGGATAATGAAAGCTTTTGTAACTGGTGCAAGTGGTTTTATCGGTTCATATTTAGTAAAAGCACTTGTTGATGATGGACATGAAGTACTCTGTTTAAAAAGAATTACTTCAAAGTTAGATTCATTGGATGGATACGAAAAACGTGTAAAATGGGTGAATACTTCTGATAATTGGCAGGAGGCTTTCATTGAGTTCCAACCATATATAGTATTTAACTTAGCCTGGAATGGTGTTGCAGCAGCAGATAGAGTTATTTGGGAAAAGCAAGTTAGCAATATTGCTATGCAACAAGAACTACTTGATTTAGCACTAAAAACTGGCTGTAAGAAAATCGTAGGTACGGGATCGCAATCAGAATATGGGGATTTTAATGAAAAAATTGATGAGGAATATCCTGTAAACCCTAAAACTGCTTATGCTGCGGTAAAGGCTGCATCTTTAACTATCATGAAAAGCTTTTGCGAAATTAATCATATTGATTGGTATTGGTTTCGGTTGTTTCCTTTGTTCGGTCCTCACGAGGCTGATAAATGGTTAATTCCTTCACTCATAAGAAGTATTTCTAATGATACACATATGGATCTAACACCAGGAGAGCAGAAACTCGCTTATTTATATGTAGGTGAATGTGCCAAAGCTATAGAAATGGCCATTTATGCAGATAATAAGAGTGGTGTTTATAATATCTGTTCAGATAATCCAACTTCGTTAAAGGAGCTGGTAACCAATATTCGTGACAGAATAAATCCTGACTTTAAACTTAATTTTGGTTCCCTTCCTTACAGATATGGTCAATGTATGTACATGGAAGGGGATACGACAAAGTTACGAGATAACATATATAAATTGAAAACTTCGGATTTTGAAGTCCAATTGGATAATACCATAAAATATTATTTAAAACGATATGACAATGAAAAATAATATATTATTTCAAAAGGCTCAGTCTGCAAGATATTTAGCATTGGAACTTGCACATAATGCTAATGAGTCTCATTCAGGAGGAGCGATGTCTATGGCAGATGTCTTAATTACGCTTTATGCTAATTATCTTAACAATACTCCCCAAACTCAAAATGAAGTTAATCGTGACCGTTTTATTTTGAGTAAAGGACATTGCTGCTCTTTGTATTATGCAATTTTAGCTGAGATGGGGTTCTTTAACAAGCAAGAACTTTTGGATAACTTTGCAAAAAATGGAACCCATTTCTTTGCTCATGCATCCCACACCCTTCCAGGTGTAGAACTTTCTACAGGAAGTCTTGGTCATGGATTACCTGTTTCTTGTGGCTTGGCTCTTGGTTCTAAGCGTAGCGGTGTAGGTTTTGATGTATATTGTATAGTTGGTGATGGAGAAATGGATGAAGGTAGTAATTGGGAAGCTATTATGATGGCTGCTCATAATAAGCTAGATAATCTTTGCCTCATTATCGATAAGAATCAGATGCAAGCATTGGGTGATACCAAAGATGTGCTATGCTTGGACCCATTGGCAGATAAATTGAAAAGTTTTATGTGGAATGTAGTAGAGATACATGGAAATGATTATGATCAGATAACCTCTGTTTTTGATCATTTCAAGAACT
>OGEE01001249.1_pt1 | contig 13557 bp, 8 predicted proteins | sample 1570571 | NCBI WGS metagenome assembly OGEE01 (sample SAMEA2582169, study PRJEB24529) | metagenome | biome: Human gut stool | place: China | collected 2011
AAAGTCTGGGCTTTGCGCATAAAAAAAGGCTGTGTCAGCGTTTTGACACAACCTCAACTTTAATACAATGGCAAATTCACTTATCTCACAATATCTTCCGGAAATTTAGCCGGCATCTCCACCCTCTTCCAGGTTTCATAATACCAGGTGTTCAACTCATTTCCATTCAAATCACTCTTGATAAAATATTTCAGATGGAGATAATCATTATCTTTAATCTCAAATTCCAAAATATTATCCTGATTATCCAGCATCGGGAGATGAATGTTCTTCTCGATACTTTCCTTATAAGAATCGTCCGTGAGTTGTTTGTACGTACCATACCCCGTAATAATCGCATCCGCACCAGGGATAATGGTAAAGTTCACAATCCGCCCGTCATCACTCAATACTTTAAATGTATTACTGGGTTTCAACGCTCCCGGAACATCGGGAGATTCCGACACATAATGGCAGAGCTGCCAAATTCCTTTCAAATCGGCCGCCTTGAATTTGGTTTTCTTCTGGGCCATCGCACCTGTTACCGCTAACAACATTATTGAAAGCATGGTAAAGAAATAGAGCTTTTTCATTGTTGTATTATTTTAGTTAACACTCTTCAATGCGTATGTCCAAATATAAAGATTTATTTTGAAAGAACTACAATTCAGAGCATAAAAAAACTCGCATAACCTGAAGATTATGCGAGTTTTACATAAATATACCGAAATATTAGAAATCAGCATTTCTTGGTGTACGCGGGAACGGTATCACGTCACGGATATTCGCCATACCTGTTACAAACAATAACAGACGTTCGAACCCTAATCCGAAACCGGAGTGAGGACAAGTACCGAACTTACGGGTATCCAGATACCACCACATATCCTTCATCGGGATATGCATTTCTTCAATACGGGTCATCAACTTGTTATAGTCGGCTTCACGTTCGGAACCACCGATAATTTCACCAATTTTCGGGAAAAGAACGTCCATGGCACGCACTGTCTTACCGTCTTCGTTCTGCTTCATATAGAAGGCCTTGATTTCCTTCGGATAGTCAGTCAGAATCACCGGACGTTTGAAGTGTTCTTCCACTAAGAAACGTTCGTGTTCGGAAGCCAGGTCCACGCCCCAGTAAACCGGGAACTCGAACTTATGTCCTTTCGCAACAGCTTCTTCAAGAATCTTGATACCGTCAGTATAAGGCAAACGTACGAAATCATCTTTCAATACACCTTGCAGACGTTCAATCAAGCCTTTGTCGAACATATCGTTCAGGAACTTCACATCATCCGCACAGTTATCCAACGCCCATTTCACACAATATTTGATGAACTCTTCTGCCAAGTCCATGTTGTCTGTAATGTCGTTGAAAGCCACTTCCGGCTCAATCATCCAGAACTCTGCCAAGTGGCGGGGAGTGTTGGAGTTTTCGGCACGGAACGTAGGACCGAATGTGTAGATAGCTCCCAAAGCAGTAGCTGCCAACTCACCTTCCAGCTGACCGGAAACAGTCAGACTTGCCTGCTTACCGAAGAAATCATCTTCATAAGAGATAGAACCTCTCTCGTCTTTCTTCAAGTCATACAGGTGCATCGTAGTCACCTGGAACATCTGTCCGGCACCTTCACAATCGGAAGCCGTAATGATCGGCGTATGGAAATAGAAGAAACCCTTTTCATGGAAGAACTTGTGAATAGCAATCGCCATGTTGTGACGGATGCGGAACACTGCACCGAATGTATTAGTACGCGGACGCAAATGAGCAATCTCGCGCAAGAATTCCATAGAGTGGCCTTTCTTCTGTAATGGATATGTATTATCACAAGTACCCAGCACTTCGATTTCACGAGCCTGTACTTCCACTTTCTGTCCGGAACCCACTGATTCTACCATTTCTCCGTTCACGCTGATACAAGCGCCGGTAGTAATCAGTTTAAGCATCTCTTCATCAAAATTAGCCAAATCTACTACGACCTGCAAATTATTTATTGTAGAACCGTCATTCAGTGCGATAAAGTTTACTTGTTTGCTACCTCTGCGGGTGCGAACCCATCCTTTCACATTGACCATAGCGCCGATATCCGTACGCTTCAACAGATCAACAATTTTTGTTCTACCAATCTTTTCCATTTAACTTATTCTTTTTAGATACAAGAAGACGAGGTTTAAAACGCAAGATTCATTTTTTCCTGCTTTCTTTCCCCGTCCTCTGTCAAGTTGTTATTTATTGACTTATTACTCAAACGACCCCATGCGGAGGTAGTTTACTTCTGCTTCCGACAGGTAACGCCAGTCTCCGCGACGCAAACCTTTTTTAGTCAGTCCGGCGAAGAATACACGGTCGAGTTTTACTACTTTATAACCCAGTGATTCGAAAATACGGCGAACGATACGGTTCTTACCGGAGTGAATTTCGATACCTACCTGGTCTTTCTTGCAATCATCTGTATAGCTGATTGCATCTGCATGGATTTCACCATCTTCCAACTGGATACCAGCTGCAATCTGATCCATATCTGCTTTAGTCAGGTTCTTGTCCAGATGAACATGATAAATTTTCTTTTTCAGAAATTTCGGATGTGTCAGCTTGGAAGCCAAGTCACCGTCATTTGTCAGTAACAGTACACCAGTCGTGTTACGGTCAAGACGTCCTACCGGATAGATACGTTCGTTACAAGCGCCTTTTACCAAATCCATTACCGTACGGCGCTCCTGCGGATCATCCGATGTGGTAACAGTATCTTTCGGCTTATTCAGCAATACATATACCTTACGTTCGATGCTAACCGGTTCATCGTGGAATTTCACGACATCCGAGCGTTTGATTTTTGTACCCAATTCAGTAACAACTTCACCATTTACAGAAACCACACCTGCTGTAATAAATTCATCAGCCTCACGACGTGAACAAACACCGGCATTAGCCAGGAATTTATTCAGACGAATCGGTTCGTTCGGGTCAACAAACTGTTCCTTGTACTCGATTTGTTTCTTTATGCTATATTTAGCATTCGGGTCATAATCGCCGGTACGTGGACGAGGACGGTAACCGCCCTGACGGTCATTATTGAATCTCGGACGATAGCCACCACCGTTGTTGCTGCGATAGCCTCCACTTTCGCCACTATTGAAGCGAGGACGATACGGGCGGTCACCACCTTCGCGGTTGTAAGGACGCTGAGGACGGTCGCCACCTTCACCACTATTGAAACGGGGACGATACGGACGATCACCATAAGAGCGTTGTTCGCCGCCTTCACGGTTGTAAGGACGCTGAGGACGGTCGCTGCCGTCAGAATTCGGATTAAATCTCGGACGATACGGACGATCACCACCTTCACGATTGTAGGAAGGGCGTTGAGGACGATCACCATAAGAACCACCTTCGCGGTTGTAAGGACGTTGCGGACGGTCGCCACCTTCACTATTGTTATTGAAGCGAGGACGATACGGACGATCGCCACCTTCACGATTGTAAGAAGGACGTTGGGGACGGTCGCCATAAGAGCGGTCACCGTACGAACGCTGCGGGCGTTCGCCTCCTTCATTGTTGGCATTAAATCGCGGGCGATACGGACGATCCCCACCTTCACGGTTGTAAGAAGGACGATACGGACGTTCTCCTCCCTCTCTGTTGTACGACCTGTTACCATCACGGCCGGCACCTGTATTCTCTTCATTGAAAGAATTTTCGCGCCATTCTTCGTTTTCTGTGCTCATTTTTTTATTCGAATAAAATTAGACTTTGGCCTCACGGCCTATTAAAAAAACACGTTTATTATATAAGTAAACAATTAAAGCCCCGTATATGTATGGGGAGTGATTGCTCTTAACTCTTTTTTAATATCTTCGCTTACATTCAATTCTTCGATAAACTCTTTAATAGAACTTTCTGTAATAGCTTGGTTGGTGCGGGTTAACGCTTTCAAAGCTTCATACGGATGCGGATAAGCCTCACGGCGCAGGATGGTCTGAATAGCTTCTGCCACTACACTCCAACAATTATCCAAATCACGATAAATAGCCGGTTCGTTCAATAACAGTTTGCGCAATCCTTTCAAAGAACTCTGGATGGCAATCACGATATGACCGAAAGGTACACCGACATTACGCAACACTGTTGAGTCTGTCAAGTCACGCTGCAAACGGGAAACAGGAAGCTTCACAGCCAAATGTTCCAGAATAGACGTTGCTATGCCCAGGTTACCTTCTGCATTTTCAAAGTCAATCGGATTCACTTTATGCGGCATGGCGCTCGAACCTACTTCTCCGGCTTTGATCTTCTGCTTGAAGTACTCCATAGAGATGTACTGCCAGAAGTCACGATTCATATCCACCATGATGGTATTGATACGCTTCATAGCATCAAAAACAGCAGAGAGGTTATCATAGTTCGAAATCTGCGTTGTATATTCTTCGCGTTCCAGTCCCAGTTTTTCTGCAACAAACCGATTGCCGAATTGTTTCCAGTCATATTGAGGATAAGCCACGTGATGCGCATTGTAGTTTCCGGTAGCACCGCCAAACTTAGCGGTAAGCGGACATGCTTTCAACATAGCCAACTGACGTTCGAGACGGTAAACAAATACCATCACTTCTTTACCCAGACGGGTAGGAGAAGCCGGCTGACCGTGAGTTTTGGCAAGCATCGGAATGTTAGCCCATTCTGTCGCATAGGTTTTCAACTGTGCAATCAGCTCTTCAATCAACGGGTAATAAACCTGATCCAATGCCTCTTTGATAGAAAGAGGAACAGACGTATTGTTAATATCCTGAGAAGTCAGTCCGAAGTGGATAAACTCTTTATAATCATCCATTCCACCCATCTTGTCAAATTCTTCTTTCAGGAAGTATTCTACGGCTTTCACATCGTGGTTAGTTACACTTTCGATATCTTTAATGCGCTGTGCGTCTGCTTCAGAGAAGTTACGGTAGATATTCCGTAAAGTTTCGTACACATTGCTATCGATTCCTTTTAATTGCGGCAAAGGGAGTTCGCACAAGGTGATAAAGTATTCCACCTCTACCTGTACACGGTATTTAATCAGTGCAAATTCAGAGAAATAAGCTGCCAAAGCTTTAGTTTTGCCTCTATATCGACCATCAATCGGAGATATGGCCGTTAATACATCAAGTTCCATACGTTTTCTTAGATAATTATCAGACTGCAAAATTAACTCTTTTTCCTGAGTTATAGAGCAAAAGGATAGAGAAAGTTTGTATAAAAGCGGTAAGAAATAAAAAAAGCCTCACGAATTTCTTCGCAAGACTCTGTTTTATAGTGGGCGTTGACGGATTCGAACCGCCGACCCTCTGCTTGTAAGGCAGATGCTCTGAACCAGCTGAGCTAAACGCCCGTACACTTCCGTTTCAAAAGCGATGCAAAGGTACGGCATTTTTTGAATTCTGCAAACATTTCATGTATTATTTTTCAAGAAAGTTTTTGCGCAATAAAGAAAAGCTCTGATTATCAACAAATAATACAAAAAAGTTTTTTTTCTCACAACTTTCACTTCGTCCAGTCTGTCTACCAGATAAAGCAACTTATTTACGAATCACCCGTGCCGGATTCCCGACTGCAACACTGTCGTCGGGAATATCTTTCGTCACAACACTCCCCGCTCCTATCACACAACGATTGCCAATCGTCACACCGGGACAGATAATAGCGCCGCCACCAATCCAGCAGTCTTCGCCAATCGTCACCGGATAAGCATATTCCTTAGAGCCTCTTCTTTCCTGATAATCCATCGGATGATGAGGCGTATAAATCTGCACACAAGGACCGACCAGTGTATGAGCACCAATTGCGATATATCCTCCATCCAGGAAAGTGCAATTGGCATTAACAAACACATGTTCACCCAACTTGATTCCGTCTCCGTGATCGCAATGGAAAGGCGGGCATATAATGGAAGTTTCAGGAATCCCCGGTACCAACTTATCCAATAATTCCCTATAACCCTCATCGTACGTACTCATTCCCCGCATACGTGCCAATAGTTTTTTAGCATGTTCAAAACGTACCTGCAACTCCGGTGCAGACATATCAGCCAACTGGCTACTACGCATCTTCTCAACTTCCGTCATACCTTATATTTCTTTGCCGTTAGTAAATACAAACTTCTTTTCGTTCGAAAGAGATTCGTTAAATTCAAACCCTTCCCAAGAGAAGCTTTTCAGATCCTCCGGATTTTCAATTCGATTCTTCAGAATGAACCGTGTCATTTCACCACGGGACATTTTGATATATATTACTATCGAAGCCAATTTTCCATTCTTCCATACTTGAAATTCGGGAGTGATGACATGCACCTCTTTTTCCACCCGCTTCCAATCAAACAAGCTTTTCATCTCGTCACTGGCCAAATTGCAAAGTATGCCGCCGGCTTTCTTGATGTCTTCAATGAACACATCCGTCAAACGGGACTGCCAATAAGAAAACATCGTCTGATTACCCAGTTCAGGCAGCACTACATCTCCTTCCAACCGATAGGAACGAATAACGTCCAAAGGCCTCAACAGTCCATAACAAAAAGAAGTCAGCCGCAAGTGTTCCTGCGCATATTCAAATTCTACTTTCGAGAAATCTTTTGCATTCAACCGTTTGAACACAATTCCGGTATAAGCCAATAAAGCAGGCAGTTCCGGTGTACCCTCCGCATGAAAAGCCTGATAACGCTTGTAATTTTCCACAGCTATTTTAGCATTCACACGCAACAGGCGTTCCAGTTCGTCCACCGAAAACTGTGACATCTGCAAAGCAATCCCGGAAGCTTCTTTTTGAAATCGTGGAACCGTTTTCAAAGGAACTTTCACCTTTGAAGTTTCACTCATAGTCTTGGCACAAGATAGAAGTACTAACATTGTTAAATCTGATTTTATCTTTTCGAAAAACAAAAATAAAAAATAAATCGCTTCTCTTGCTGGCTAATAGACAGATTATCCCTAAATTCAGCCAATAATTAACTTTAATCATTTATTAATAACAAAAACACCCCCATTATGACACACACACTAATCCCCCTGAAAGTGTTATGCTTATTGACAATCTTCTGTTTGTATGGCAGTTTATCCTATGCCAGCGTAAACTCTAAACCTTTTGTTGTCCCCGAACTCAAACAATGGACAGGAAAAGATGGTAATTTCACTCCGGGAACAAATGCGAAGATAGTATGCACCTCTGCAAATCCAGAATTGCTGAGAATAGCCCAAATGTTTGCCGACGATTACCAGCAAATGTTCGGAAAAACATTAAGCGTAACTCAAGGCAAAGCCACACCCGGAGACTTCATCCTATCACTGTCAGCTGACAAAAAGCTGGGAGAAGAGGGTTATGAAATCAAGATTACCGATCGGATCACGACTTCTGCTCCCACCCCGACAGGGCTTTACTGGAGCACACGTACCCTCTTGCAAATAGCAGAACAAAGCCAGGAGCACTCATTTCCCAAAGGAATAATCCGCGACTATCCCGACTACTCCATCCGGGGATTCATGATAGACTGCGGTCGTAAATTCATTCCGATGAGCTATCTTCAGGATCTGGTAAAAATAATGGCTTATTACAAGATGAATACCCTGCAAGTCCATCTGAATGATAATGGATTCAAGCAATATTTTGATAACAACTGGGACAAGACTTATGCTGCTTTCCGTCTGGAGTCCGAAACTTATCCGGGACTCACAGCCCGCGACGGTTCTTATTCTAAAAAAGAATTTATTGATTTTCAGAAACAAGCTGCAACCAACTTTGTAGAGATTATACCGGAAATTGATATTCCGGCACATTCATTAGCATTCACTCATTACAAACCGGAAATTGGGAGCAAGGAGTACGGAATGGATCATCTTGACTTATTCAAACCGGAAACCTATCAATTTGCAGACGATCTGTTCAAAGAATACCTGAAAGGTGACGACCCTGTATTCGTGGGCAAGCGTGTGCATATCGGTACCGACGAATACTCGAATGCCAAGAAAGAGGTAGTAGAAAAATTCCGGGCTTTCACCGACCATTATATCCGGCTGGTAGAAGGCTTTGGCAAACAAGCCGTGATATGGGGCGCTCTCACTCATGCTAAAGGAGACACCCCTGTCAAATCAGAAAATATCATTATGAATGCCTGGTATAACGGATATGCCGACCCAGCAACCATGATAAAAGACGGCTACCAGCTAATCAGCATTCCGGATGCAATGGTTTACATTGTTCCATTAGCCGGTTACTATCAGGATTATCTTAACGAGGTATTTTTATATAAAGAATGGACACCGGCACATATCGGGAAAGCCGTATTCGAAGAAAAGCACCCTGCTATTCTCGGGGGCATGTTTGCCATCTGGAACGACCATGCAGGTAATGGAATTTCCGTGAAAGACATTCATCACCGTGTATTCCCTGCGTTACAAACTCTAGCAGTGAAGACATGGACAGGGAAAGAAACCAGTCTGCCATTCGAAGTGTATAATGAAAAGCGTAGTGCTATCAGTGAAGCCCCCGGAGTCAATCAATTGGGAAGAATCGGCAAGAGTCCGGCATTGGTATATGAGCGTTCTACCGTTGCTTCCGGCAGCACTTCCACTTACCCGGAAATCGGCTATAATTATACAGTCAGCTTCGACATTACCGGAGCACCAGAGAAAAGCGGAACAGAATTGTTCCGTTCACCCAATGCCGTATTCTATCTAGCAGATCCAATTCGAGGGATGATGGGTTTTGCACGCGATGGTTATTTGAATACGTTCCCATATAAAGTGAATCCGGGAGAGAAAGCGACCATTCAGATTGAAGGCGATCATCGTAGTACCACACTCAGAGTAAACGGAAAGGTTGTTGAAGAAATGAACATACAGAAATGTTATTTCAATGCAGGAAAAGATTCTATGAGTTATATACGCACATTGGTTTTCCCGCTCGAGAAAGCCGGAAACTTCAATAGCCGGATAGAGAATCTGAAAGTACACAATTATCGTGTAAGCAAATAACAGAAAACATCTATTCGCAACAAGACAACTTAAACAAAAAACTCCCCCTTTGGCATTCCAAAGAGGGAGTTCTTTTTATTTTGATAAACAGCTAAAGCAGTTTATTTATATTCCTGCCAGCTCTTGATCTGAATATCACCCAATTTCAATTCACAGAATGCTTCGATAAAGGCACTTGCCAGACGAGCATTTGTAATCAATGGAATGTTGTGATCGATTGCACCACGACGGATACGATAGCCATTCGTTAATTCACGTTTGCTATGATTCTTCGGAATGTTTACGATCAGGTCAAACTTATGGTCAGCGATCATCTTCATTACATTATTCTCTGCACCTGGTTTCTCATCCGGCCAGTAAACCGGAGTCGCGTCTACTCCATGAGCATTCAGGAATGCAGCAGTTCCGGCAGTAGCATAAATCTGATATCCCTTAGCAAACAGCATACGGCTGGCATCCAGCAAATCCACTTTCGACTTCATAGCACCGGAAGAGAACATTACTGCTCTTTCAGGAATCTTGAATCCGGTAGCGATCATTGCATTCAGCAATGCTTCAGAGAAATCATCACCGATACATCCAACTTCACCTGTAGAAGACATATCCACACCCAATACCGGGTCAGCCTTGTGCAGACGAGAGAAAGAGAACTGAGATGCTTTTACACCAATCCAGTCGATATCAAATGCAGATTTATCCGGACGTGAGTACGGAGCATCCAACATGATGCGGGTAGCTGTTTCGATGAAGTTACGTTTCAGTACTTTAGAAACAAACGAGAAACTACGAGAAGCACGCAAGTTACATTCGATTACTTTCACTTCGTTGTTACGAGCCAGGAACTGGATATTGAACGGACCGGAGATATTAAGTTCTTTAGCAATCTGACGGCTGATTTTCTTGATACGGCGTGCCGTTGCAAAGTAAATCTTCTGTGCCGGGAATACCAGTGTAGCGTCACCGGAGTGAACACCGGCAAATTCCACATGTTCAGAAATTGCGTATTCCACCACTTCACCATTCTGGGCAACAGCATCAAATTCAATTTCTTTTGTATTTTCAAGGAATTGAGAAACAACTACCGGGTATTCTTTAGAAACTTCGGCAGCCATCTTCAGGAAGTTTTCCAATTCTTCGTCATCGTAGCAAACATTCATAGCAGCTCCCGAAAGAACGTAAGAAGGACGAACCAATACCGGATAGCCTACTTTTTCTACGAATCCTTTCACCTCTTCGAGACTGGTAAGTTCCATCCATGCCGGCTGGTCGATACCCAGTTGGTCAAGCATAGCAGAGAACTTGTTACGGTTTTCAGCACGGTCGATAGAGATCGGAGAAGTACCCAATACAGGAACCGACTGGCGGTAAAGTTTCATAGCCAGGTTGTTCGGAATCTGTCCACCTACAGAGACAATCACACCGCGAGGTTGTTCCAGATCGATTACGTCGAGTACACGTTCGAACGAAAGCTCGTCGAAGTACAGACGGTCGCACATATCATAGTCAGTAGAAACCGTTTCAGGGTTGTAGTTAATCATGATAGACTTGTATCCCAGTTTGCGGGCAGTCTGAACCGCATTCACCGAACACCAGTCAAATTCTACAGAGCTACCGATACGGTAAGCACCCGAACCCAGTACGACTACTGATTTTTCATTCTTATAATAGTTTACATCATAACCTTCCACTGCATAAGTCATATACAGATAGTTAGTCAGTTCCGGATGTTCGGAAGCAACTGTATTAATACGTTTTACAGCCGGGAGGATACCCATAGATTTACGATGAGCACGCACTGCCAGGTTTTCTTTCTCCATGTTTCCGGTTGGATTCAGTACGAAACGGGCGATCTGGAAGTCGGAGAAACCTAACACTTTAGCTTCACGCATTACATCGGCAGGTATATCTTCTACCTTATTATAGGTAGACAGTTTCGCTTTGTAGTCTACGATATTTTTCAGTTTGCCAAGGAACCATGGGTCAATCTTTGTCAGGTCATGAATACGTTCGATGGTATAACCTTCTTCCATTGCTTGTGCGATAGCGAAAACACGCAAGTCTGTCGGACGAGAAAGCTCTTTATCAAGATCATCAAAGTGCAGTTCGTCATTACCTACGAAACCATGCATACCCTGACCGATCATACGAAGACCTTTCTGGATGATTTCTTCAAAAGAGCGACCGATAGACATGATTTCACCTACCGATTTCATGCTTGAACCGATTTCACGGGATACACCGGCAAACTTCGTCAAGTCCCAACGAGGGATTTTACAGATATAGTAGTCAAGTTGCGGAGCTACGTATGCAGAATTCGGAGTCCCCATCTCACCAATCTGGTCGAGTGTATAGCCGAGTGCTACTTTAGCAGCAACGAATGCCAACGGATAACCGGTAGCTTTAGACGCCAATGCAGAAGAACGGCTCAAACGGGCATTTACTTCAATCACACGGTAGTCGTCCGTATCAGAGTTGAAAGCATACTGAATGTTACACTCACCCACGATACCGAGGTGACGGATACATTTAGTAGAAAGTTCCTTCAACAGAGTCAATTCTTTATCATCCAGTGAACAGGTAGGAGCCACTACGATGGATTCACCGGTATGGATACCCAGCGGGTCAAAGTTTTCCATGCTGGCTACTGTGAAGCAATGGTCGTTAGCGTCACGGATCACTTCAAATTCGATTTCTTTCCAGCCTTTCAACGATTCTTCTACCAGAATCTGTTTAGAGAAAGCAAAGGAGCTTTCAGCCAATTTCAGGAATTCTTCTTCGTCGGCACAGATACCGCTACCAAGACCACCCAATGCATAAGCAGAACGTACCATGACAGGATAACCGATTCTGCGTGCAGCAGCAATGGCATCTTCCATGTTTTCTACTGCCTGGCTAACCGGAGTCTTCATCTCGATTTCGTTCAGTTTCTTCACGAACAAATCACGGTCTTCTGTATACATGATAGCTTCTACCGATGTACCAAGCACCTTTACTCCGTATTTATCAAGAATACCCTGTGTGTAGAGTTCCGCACCGCAGTTCAACGCAGTCTGTCCGCCGAATGCCAGCAAGATACCATCAGGACGTTCTTTCTTGATAATTTCTTCTACAAAATAAGTATTTACGGGAAGGAAATACACTTTATCGGCAATACCTTCAGAAGTCTGAATGGTTGCGATGTTCGGGTTTACCAATACTGAGCTGATACCTTCTTCTTTCAAAGCTTTCAGTGCTTGTGAGCCTGAGTAGTCAAATTCTCCGGCTTGTCCGATTTTGAGTGCTCCAGAACCCAAAACGAGAACTTTCTTGATTTCCTTTTCCATTTCTTTTGTTGTTATAATAAGTTGTTATTTCTAAGTTCGTCCATAAAAAAAATGCGTTACCCTCAAAAAAGGATTAACGCATTACCAAAGAACTAAAATATCGTTTTTGGAGAAAAGAGAAGAAATCTGCCGTTTCCGGGTGCAAAACATCCGAATGTAGATAATACTTACTTCTGATTTCCTGTTGATTCATTGTTAATATCAAAATTTGTGCAAAGTAACGACATATTTTGCAAATGACAAAAAGAAACGTTCATTTTTTACTGAAATAGTTTACCGCGTCAATGAAACGGTTGTTTTTTCCGTTAGCTTTTTAATGAATACTTTTTTATCATAGTAAGCACAAATCATGAAGTAACTACATTTTGATGTATCTTTCAGTTTTTATCCTTATCTTTGTCGCCATTATATAATAAGGTAATAAAATATGGGAAAAGAAAAAATCATATTGACGGGCGACCGTCCTACCGGAAGACTTCATATCGGTCACTATGTAGGCTCGTTGAAACGCAGAGTTGACCTGCAAAATGCAGGTGATTATAGCAAGATGTTTATCTTCATTGCCGATTCGCAGGCATTGACAGACAATATAGACAATCCGGAGAAGGTGCGTCAGAATGTAATTGAAGTAGCCCTTGACTATCTGGCTTGTGGCATAGATCCGTCTAAAGCTACCATCTTCATACAGTCGCAAATTCCGGAATTATGCGAGCTTAGTTTCTATTATATGGACCTTGTAAGCGTATCTCGCCTGCAACGTAACCCGACTGTGAAATCGGAAATCCAGATGCGCAACTTTGAAGCAAGTATTCCTGTAGGTTTCTTCACTTATCCTATCAGCCAGGCAGCGGACATCACAGCATTCCGTGCAACAACTGTCCCTGTGGGTGAAGACCAGGAACCAATGCTTGAACAGGCTCGTGAAATCGTTCGCCGTTTCAACTATATATATGGTGAGACATTGGTAGAACCGGAAATCCTGTTGCCGGACAATGCAGCCTGCCTGCGTCTTCCGGGAACTGACGGTAAAGCTAAAATGAGTAAATCGCTCGGAAACTGCATCTACCTTTCGGAAGAACCGGAAGAAATCCAAAAGAAAATTATGAGTATGTATACCGACCCGGGACATCTCCGCGTACAAGATCCGGGAAAAATTGAAGGTAATACGGTATTTACTTACCTAGATGCTTTCTGCCTCCCCGAACATTTCGAACGTTATTTACCGGATTATCCGAATCTGGCAGAACTGAAAGCGCATTAT
>OGEE01001255.1_pt1 | contig 13503 bp, 8 predicted proteins | sample 1570571 | NCBI WGS metagenome assembly OGEE01 (sample SAMEA2582169, study PRJEB24529) | metagenome | biome: Human gut stool | place: China | collected 2011
CAAAAGTAGTTATAATAAGCACAAGCCGTAATTTGTAATGTTTCTAAAAAGGTTTCATTTCTTTCTAAATAAAAGGGCACAAAAAAGGATTGGGAATCTTTCGCTATCATGAAAGATTCCCAATCCTATCATCTATGTCTGTTACACCATTCTTACAGATTCTTCATCACCTGTAGCCAATATACCAATGCCCAATCTTGGTCGTTGGCATAAGGGTCATAGAAATGCGCTTTTTCTCCATTGACCTTATGCGGATACATGTAGGCGCAGGAAGCCTTCCCGTCTTCAAAAAACAAGCAGAGGTTATTGCGCACAATCTCTTCGGCCAACTTCTGATAAGATGTATCGCCGGTACACAAAGCATAATAATGGTAAACCGATGCAGTAACCGTACTCCAATAGTGAGGAAAAGTATCGCCAAAAAGCTCGTATTTGCCAAACCAATGCCCGTCCCAATGGCGGATAGCTATCTCGTTCAGGTGGAAACTGGGCTGAAAACCGTTGAACGCCTCCACAACGGGAAGTTGCCGCTTGACCTCGTCCAGATATCTCCGCTCCTTGGTTTCCAAATAGACTTGAGCGAGCAGTTGCAGGGCCGGGGCCACGATGCTCTGTTCATAATTCACTTCACTGGCCGGATAGTTCACCCCGTTGGCTATGAATTTGTCACCAATCGTTTTGAAGTCATCCAGCAGTAGCTGGTGTTCGTTCTCCATCTTGGCTTCTTTCAAACATTGCAACCCTAAACATACCGGATAACCGATGCCGTAAAAGCCATGACCGAACTGGCGAAACATGGAACGAAGCGTTTCGTAACCGTCACGGACAAACTGTCTGTTTCCCGTAGCCCGATACATATAGAAATAGAATTCGGCAATCCAGACATAGTTGTATGCCCGGTTCCGGTTCTTTTGATCCACACTGGAATAGGTGACGTATTCGGGTGTCTGCAAACGGGTACGGAGAAATTTTGCATAGCGGAGAAGAGAGGATTTCAAATCATTGTCTTTCTTGTCGGACAAGAGGTATTGCTTGGCCAACAGCACGCCCATACCTACACGCTCGGCACCTTCGTCACGGTCCACCGGGTTACAGTTGGGCGTGTTGTTCGGATAAATGCTGTCGGCCTCGCAGTCATAAACCATATACGCCCCGTCGCGCAAGTCGCGAGGATTGTTCATCTGCTGACGATTGCGGATAAACGATATGCGTTTGTTCACCAAATCTTTTACATTATCTATTACCAGTAAGTCGGCATGGGTTCTCTTTCCGTTGCCATAGCAGAACTCCACCCTCATTTCTCCCGCCTGCTCCATTTTGTGTTTTACCGTCCATATGCCGTTTGCATGATAGACTTTGACGGGGATACCATTTATCTTTGCAGTACAGTTTCGGAGCGGAGAATTGCATCGCATAGTAACGTAAGCCATTTCACCTATTTCATATACATATTTATCTGATGAGACAAGCACACCGCCTTTGTCCAACATTTTGTCACGAAAGTCCGCTTTTCCCCCATGCGAGAACAACCGCCATTTCAGGCGATACGACTCTCCCGGATTCAGACGCATGTCCGGCAGGTTCATGGCAAATATACCACGCATGTGCGAACTGCTCGTTTTCCTGCCCCGTCCCCATATCTCATAGCTGTCAATGGCTCCTTCGGTCAGCATCATCCCTACATGGGGGGCTTCAAAACCCATTCGCAACGCATTGACGTATGCACCGCTTCCGCCATTCCATACATGCGCATGGCAACGATTGGTGATGCAGGTTTGAGAATTCGGATAATTATCATTAAATGGAGTGTAAATGCCTATATCGTACAACCAGATCCGCTCTCCGCCCTTGTTCGTAAAAGTGTACTCTTCTATCAAATCACCCCCATCCATGCTGCGTTCGGCACGGATAAGTACGTCACCCTCCTTATAGAGAACCTTTTTTCCTTCGTCCTCTACTACAAGAGGGCGCATCCATTCCTTTTTCAGGCTTTCATGTCCTTTTACTTGCGTGAAATAGCCCAATCCCCAACTGTATCTTTCCGTAATCCAAGGGTATTGACTGCCGTCAGTTTTCACTATCCAGTTCATGTGATGCTTGTCGCCTTCAACAGTCAATTCGTCAATGGCACCGGTAAACGGATTGACCGCAAACCGAACGGTATCGGACACATCCAGCTTGTCATGTCCGAACAAACCAACTGAACGGGCATTGATACCCGTTGCAAGCAGGAAGCTGAGAAATACCAGCAATGTTTTTCTTGTCATAAAATATATGTATTAAGAGTTATGTCAAAAGTGACCCTACAAAATTATAGGTTTTACCGTGAACAAGGGGGATGGAAAGTTCTTTTTTGAAGTTAGTATTCTTTCTAAATACTATTCCACGCCTATAAAGGCGTTAAAGAAGATGGAAATCCATCTTTTAGGGTTGTTTTTCTTTCTTTATTCAAATTATTATGCCATATCAATGGCAAATGCTTAATTTTGTATCATTGAAAAATACAGTGCATGAAGAATCTATTGACATATCTTATCATCAGCTTGTCCATACTCCAAAATTTGGCCGGACAAGCAACTTACAACTTTAAGCACATCAGTTCGCAAAACGGCTTGTCCAACGATTTTGTATTGGATATGGCAATTGACCAACAAGGATGTGTTTGGGTTGCAACGGAAGCGGGGTTGAATAAATGGGTCGGCAATGGGAGCAATATTGTATATAAGGAAAGTAATTCCGGACTGGTAAGTAATGAACTTACCTCCCTGTATTATGATCCATCCGAGAATATACTATGGGTTGGCTCCAGACAAGAAGGTATCAGTCTGTTCGACTGCCGGACGCAACAATTCAAAGATTTCACAACAGATGAAGGATTGTCCAGCAATAGTGTAACCGACATTATGCCGGCAGCTGGGGATAAAGGCGTATGGATTGCATATTTAAGTGGGGAAATAGACTTCTATGACAAACAGACAAAGAAAATCATCTCATACAATAGCCGAAACATTCCGGGATTGACCGGAAGAAACCGCTGTTGCAGAGATGACAAGAACGGAGCTTTATACGTAGGTCACATAGGGAATGGAATGACAATAATCAACTTAAAGGAGAAAACTGCAAAAAAATATCTTCATGAACCAGATGATCCTCAAAGTATTCCCGGAGATAATGTACGCTCCATCTTCATAGACCACCTGAAAAATATATGGGTGGGAACCAATGGCGGACTGGCTTTGTTCAATCCGATGACAGAGACATTCACCTGTTTCCGACACGACAACAAAAATGAGCATTCACTGGTAGGAGACAACATTCATTGCATCACAGAGACGAAGGATGAAAATCTTTGGATAGCTTCCGATTTAGGAGGAATCAGCCTACTGGATTTACATAATTTTAGTACTCAAAATGTTGAGAATTTAGAGTTTAAGAATATTACCCATCTTAACAGCAGTCTGTCTTCTCCCAACACACGAATGATACAAGAAGATAAATTTGGCAATGTATGGATTGGCAACTACAGTTCCGGTCTTGATTTTATCAGCCATAACCAATCAAACTTTCATATCATACCTTATTTCTATGAAATAGGTGAAACAAAAATCCGGAAACGAATTTATGGAGTAAAAGCCAATCCGGATGGCACTGTATGGTTGGGAGGAGAAAATGAATTGTCCCTATATGACGGACATCAGATATCCAGACGCGTGAATCTTTCCACATATATGTATCGTTCCTATTCGGTCATTTATACCATAGAAAAAGATAAAAACAATAATCTTTGGCTGGGAATCAACGATGAAGGAGTCATGTGCTACAATCCACAAAAAGACTTTTTCAGCCATGTGGATTTGGATGTGGATAACTTGGATATCCGTGTTTTCTATGAAGATGAGGACGGGACAATGCTGATAGGCAGTGAAATAGGGTTATATACTTATAGTAAAGGGACTATAAACAAGATTGCGATGAATAGCTGGAAAAACTGGCCACCTACAGTTTTTGCCATAATGAAGGACAAGCAACAGAAGACATGGATGGGCACATTAGGTTCCGGTATATACATTCTTGATGCCAATAATAAAGAGCTTATACATCTGCATGAAGATAAGAATTTCTGTTCCAACAACATTAACCAAATATACAAAGACAGGCAAGGAGGATTATGGATTGCAACTTATAAAGGATTAGCCTATGTAAAAGACTCCAACTATCCGGAGCAAATAGAGGTCTATGATGAAAAAAATGGGTTGGCAGACAGTCATATCCGGGCCATTCAACAGGATAAGATGGGGAATATATGGGTCAGTACCTATACCGGCATAGCCTGTTGGAATGCTTATCAGCAAAAATTCCATAATTATGATTATCAGGATGGAGTTCCTATGGGAGGATTTGTAGAGGGCTCGGCAACCATAACACCAGATGGCACTATCTATTTTGGTTCGTTACATGGAGTTTGCTATTTCAATCCGCAAACAATTGAAGCCAACGAAACCGTTTCTTCTATAGAAATCATATCCTGTGAAAGCTTCAATACACAAGAGGGAGGACGAAAATCGGAAACAATGACACCGGACAACGAGGGATTCATTCGTTTACCTTATGACCGGAACACATTTCGCATTTCATTTTCCACAGCAGACTATGCACAGAATGGGCAAGTGGAATATGCTTATATGATGGAAGGAATGGATAACTCTTGGTATAATACAGAAGATGACAATACCATTACTTTCCGCAATGTCACGCCAGGCAAATATACATTCAAGATAAAGGCACGCCTAAAAAACGGAGGATGGAATGAGGACAACATTGTTCCTCTACACATCATTGTCAATCCTCCGTTTTGGAGAGCCTGGTATGCCTATTTGTTTTATACATTGCTGGCATTGATTTTGATATATTTCATTTTCCGCTCATATAAAAAGAGACTTTTACTGCAAAATTCTTTGGACATAGAGAAAAAGTCCTTGGAAATGGAAAAAAAGAATCGGCAAAAGGAACACGAACTGAACAGTGAGCGGCTGCGTTTTTATACAAACATTGCACACGAGCTACGCACACCGCTCACGCTGATTATCGGTCCATTGGAAGATTTAAAGGACAACAGAAGCATGCCTACTCCTTTCCGCACAAAGATACAGACCATCTATCGTAGTGCCGTACAACTGCTCAATCTTATCAACCAGCTAATGGAGTTCCGCAAGACAGAAACTCAAAACCGCCAACTGACAGTAGTCAAAGGAAATCTAAACAACTTGGTTACAGAGATAGGATTGAAATACAAAGAACTGAACAGGAATGAACATGTGACTTTCAACATCGAAGTAGAACCTATGAAAAAGACTGTCTATTTCGATGCTGAAATCATCACCATCATACTCAACAATCTACTGTCCAATGCCATCAAATATACACCGGCAGGCCAGATAACTCTCTCTATGCACCAGATAAAGGCAAACGGCACGAGTTATGTAGAAATGGTCGTGGCAGATACCGGCTATGGCATCGATGCCGAGTCTTTGCCACACATCTACGACCGATACTATCAGGCGAAAGGTAAGCACCAAGCTTCGGGTACCGGCATCGGACTGGCATTGGTGAAGTCACTCGTTGATTTGCCTCATGGCTCATTGGACGTAGAAAGCGTGCTTGAAAAAGGAACCACTTTCTTCTTTCGCATAAAGACTGACTATGATTACCCCGAGGCACTGCATAAAGAAGAAGAGGATTCAGCAATTCCTGCAAAAGAAATTGTGGAAGAAGACCCCGAAAACACACTTCCTATCCTACTGGTCGTGGAAGATAACAGAGATATCCGGGAATATATTGCAAACGAACTGCAAGATACCTATAGAATATTGCAAGCCGATGACGGGAAAGAGGGGTTAGCCTTAGCATTGAAATATACTCCTAATATCATAGTAAGCGACATAATGATGCCCAACATGAATGGAATAGCCTTATGTAAGGCTATTAAAAGCGACATGAACACCAGTCATATACCGGTCATTTTACTGACAGCCAAAGATTCTATACAAGATAAAGAGGAAGGTTATAACAGCGGAGCGGATTCTTACCTGACTAAGCCTTTCAGTGCTAAACTACTAAGAAGCCGGATCAACAATTTATTGGAAATCCAGAAACGCTTAGCCAAACGGTTTATAGCAAACGTCCCAACTACAATAACAGAAGAGTCCAACGATTTGCAAACGCCATCTTCCACCCAGCCACAATTGAACAAACTGGATGAGGCTTTTCTTACCAAATTGACTTCTTTAATAGAAAATAATCTGGAGCAGGAAAAAATAGATATTGCCTTTATGACAGACCGCATGAATATGAGCTATTCGGCATTCTATCGTAAAGTAAAAGCATTGACCGAACTCACACCTAACGAGTTCGTCCGAAAAATCAAATTAAGAAATTGTGCCCTTTTATTACAGACCGGGGAATATAATGTTTCGGATGCAGCCTTTAGAACAGGCTTTAACAACATGCCCCATTTCCGCGACTGTTTTTTCAAGGAGTTCAACGTATCTCCGTCGGAATATATCAAACGCCATAGAAAATAAAAGATAAGAGCCTAATTAAATTTTATTTAGCATTCTTTTGAGAGTTCTTTTTGAGGATGTTTTTCTGTTTTACGAGAAGCATAGCAAGCTATTTAACGAATAAAAAGAGGAAAACAGACCGAAAAGAAACTTAGGAAGAAACAGAATAAAAAACTTTTTGAAGAAAATTTAAATAGACTCTAAATAAGTTCTTTAGAGATAATTAATATCAAACAAACAACTAGAAATCTGTTGCATAATATTAACAATTAACGCAATATAGTCTATTTGAAATAGACAGATTTGAATTAGTTCTTTGCCACTTTAAGAGGTAAAGTTAGTTAAGATACCCATTAAAATATAAGTTTCAGATAAAAATAAACTTTACAACGTTTTTTTATTAATAAATTTATAATATAGCAGACTATCAATATAGTCAATATTTTCTACCACACCAAGTAACTAAGAACTTTTGAATTGCTACAATTCAAAACTAAGAAAAACCACAACTAATATACACCTTAATATCATCCATTCATATTATACAATTTTATGCTTATTATTTTACAGGCACTAACGAGGATTCATATAAAAGACAAAGTACTTACATTATGTATAAGCATATTAAAAAGCTGTTTTTTTATTTTATTTCAGCTTACTCTCGAAAGTTATTTTGAGGATTTATCTATTTTTTCAAAATAATATAATAGGCTATGTGACAGAGGGAAATAGATAAAAGAGCTCTTGTAAGGAGACTTATTAAACTTCTAAAAGAAGAATCAAAATAGTTTCTAAATCTTATTGAAACAATGTTGTATATCAATACATATAAACTATTACCACCGCAAGATGTAGCCCCCAAGCTCAATACACACTATTATGTCCTATTTAGCCTAATTCTCGAATCCTGCCATATTTCAGTTCTCTTTTCCCTTTATAACGATTTCCCCATTTTTATTATCCCGTCAGTAGCTCCACCTTGCGTGGTTCAGGGTGCGAAGCTACGTCCGGGTCCCCTAAAAATCTGCAAGCCCGCTTCGCGCCCTGCGGGTTTTGATGAAAATTTTTCAATCCGTCCAGTGGGGCGGTTGAAAATTTTTCACCAAAAGCCTTGCATATTTTCTCCCCGTCCGTATCTGCCCCCTGAAACGAGCAAGGTGAGGCCACCGACAAGGCATAAAAAAAAAGTCAATGTTATGAAAAAGAGAACTGAAATACAACAAGATTTGAAACGAGGCTTCGGCTTCGCTCCAACCGGCATTAAAAATTTGGTGAAGTGGTTGTCGGTCGGTTTCATGGTCTATGTGGCAGTACGTTTCGTGTGTGCCTTTGTCGGTGGTGTAGTGGTTGGCTTGGGCGGTGGGTTGCCCATGTTGGCAGTTTTGGCGGTGGTGTTTTTCCTCATCCGTGCCGTGTGGCGCATCCTTTCCGCTTTCCTTTCCCTTTGCGTGCTCGCTCTTCTCATCCTTGTTCTTTGCGTGATACTCTGACAGAATATTAATCATTTTTAAATTAAATCATTATGACTAAAGTACATTTATTGGGAGCTAACAAAAGTTACGACAGAAGCGTTCAGACCGTTTCAGTCAATCAAGTGGTAGTATTGGAAGGCTACAGCTATGACAGCTATGTTGTGTATGAAGTAACTCGTGACAAGTGGGGAATAACCTATCATCTTGTCAATTTGCGAACACACGAGTTTCACACTTCCGACCTTATCCGGCCATTATCAGAGAAATTCGGAATAGGCATCTATTACGATGATGCGAACCCCAGGTTTTTAGATCCGTTGGAAACAGCCGCTTTACTCACCAAGGCAAAAGAGAAGAAAGCCGAAGAAGAAAAGAAAGCGAAGGAAGTAAGAGAGGAATACGAACGTATCGCCAAAATCGGTACGGAGCGTTTGCGCCCCCTTGTCCCGACGGATGCAAAGGCGGTCATTATCGGCACACTACGGGTAAACGAGTGCGACAGCTATACGGACTATTACGACTACAGTATAGCAAGAACCGTCATTTTAGGCTTTTCCAAGCATACACGCAACCTCTTTTCGGAAATGCGCAAGCATGCCGCCAATTTTGAGGGAACGGCCTATTTGGTGGAATATAACGCAGATTACGAACACCGTGAAAATTACAGCATGGGGGACGGCATGTATCTGGGCAGGAACAAGTACAGCGGTTGGACGGTTGAGAAAGAGCCTATCTACGACCTTGAAAAGTTCATAGAACGGTATGCGCACACCGCAGGAGATGAAGCCAACCTTTGCATGAAAGCACCGCAGAGGGAAAACGAAGCACAACAGCCGACAGCAACCGCAGACCTTTCAGCCCTCAGTCTTGAAATCGTGGAATACAGCGAAAAGGCGATTGCCGTATTCGGTGACACCAAGCCGATAAAGGACGTTCTGAAAAACTTGAACGGTCTGTTCCGTGCAAACCTCACTTATAAGGGCGAAAGGCGTGCAGGGTGGATATATTCCAAGAAGCAGGAGCTGAAAGTAAGGGAAGCACTCGCCACGTGCATCCATGTATGACAGCATGAACGGCAGGGCGGAGCAATCCGCCCACCTATCAACGAACCCATAAAAAAGTAACGACATGAGAACAGAAACAAGAACATACACCCTCTATCGGATAACCGAGTTATCCGAGGAAGCCAAAGAAAAGGCGTATAACCAGTGGTTATGCAATGGATACTTTTACGGTTGGACGCACGAGAACCGTCAAACCCTTGATGCCTTTTGTGAACGCTTCGGTATCGTGTGCCGTAATTGGAGATATGACGCATGCAATTACAGTTATGACTACCACAGCAGGCAGGAAGACTGCATAGACGGGCTAAGCGGTTGGCGGTTGATGGCCTATCTGATGAACAACCATTGGAACGACCTATACATGCCAAAATATTTTTGGAAAGGGACGAAAGGACGAAAAAGCAGGATATTTGTAGATATTTGTTGCCCCCTTACGGGCTACTACATAGATGACTGCATTCTTGATCCGATTTATAAGTTCTTGAAATCCCCCACCGGGAATGTCACGTTTGATAACCTTATGAACAAATGTCTCGACAGCTTTTTCCGTGCTTGTCGGGATGATATGGAGAGCACCCAGACTTTGGAATACTTCACGGAAGAAAGCAACGCCAACGGTTGGGAATACCTTTCAGACGGAAAACTATTCAATTAATTATCAACATTTAAAAACTTACCATTATGAAGACGAACAAAAAAGTACAGAAGAACAGCGTACAGAAATCAGAGAAAGAAAATGCAGTAAAAGTAACTGCTTTGGCAGTTATCCCGAAGCCGATAATGTTACTCACACCGCAGGACGTGCCCACGGCTACCGAAGTGACGGACCCCCTCGAAACGGCAACCGTTCCCACCGTTACAGAAGAAACACCGCAGCAGGTCACGTTCAAGACACCGCTTGCAACGGCCACAGCCGAAACCGACCTTGATATTACCACCGGACAACCAAGCACGGACAACCACCGCAAGACATTCAATGACGCATCATTGCAGGAACTTGCGGAAAGCATTCGGGAAGTGGGCGTTTTACAAGCCATTGCGGTACGCCCACACACGGGAGGCGGTTATGAAATCATATACGGAGAACGCCGTTATCGTGCTTCACTGCTTGCAGGAGCAAAGACCATAAAGGCAACCATATATAATAATGTAACAGATGATGAAGCGGAGGATATGTCGTTAAGTGAAAATTTACAGCGTGAGCAGGTACGCCCCACCGAAGAAGCTAAAGCCTTCAAACGCTTGCTTGAAAAGGGCAGGTATGATATGTATTCACTTGTCAGCCGTTTCGGACGAAGCGAGAAATATATCTATACCCGTCTGAAACTGAACGAACTCTATGCGCCTGTCGGTGAACTGTTGGACAATGAAACAATCACTGTCAGCGTAGCCGAGGAGATAAGCACCTATGAAGCAAATATCCAAAAGGACGTGTATGAGAACCACCTCAAGTCAGACAACAAGGACGATTGGAGCGGTTACACGCTCAATCTGTTCAAGAAATATTTTGAGAAATACTACACAACCGACCTTGAGCAATACAAATTCGACAAGACGGAATGCAAGGCATGCGTACACAACGCAGCCAATTACAATCTCTTTGCCGAGCATAACGGATGCGGACACTGCACAAACCGCAAATGTCTGGAAACCAAGAATGCCGCCCATGTGGCAAAAGAGACGGAGAAACTTTTGAAATCCGATCCGAAGTTGGTTGTCGCACGCCCCTACTACGGAAGCCGTAACGATATGGCACTACAGAAATTGGACAAGAAAGGGCATGAAATCAAGGAACTTGACTACAACGTATCGGCAAGGGAATTTCCAAAAGCCCCCGAAGCACCGAAGAAAGAGCAGTTCACCCAAGCGAAAGAGTACGAACAAGCGGTGCAGACATTTGAGCGCAGAAACGAGGAATATGCCCGAAAGGTGGAGGAACTTGACCGCATGAAGGAGGAAGGCAGGATAAAGACCTATGTGAAGGTAGGGCAGACGGAACCCGAACTCTGCTACGTGGAGATAAACAGGAAGGAAACCGCCCCCGTCACTATCGGGACATTGCAGGAGAGGGACAAGCGTTTCAAACAGCTTTCTATCGAAAAGACCGTTGCCGACACGAAAAAGATTGTCCGGGAGAACGACTATCCCGAAAGTCCGTCCACGCAGTACGAGGACGGCATGATTTATTTCGTCATGCTTACCCAACTGCAAAGGAAGCATTTTTCGCTTTTTGGCATCAAGGACCAGCCTTTCGCATTGGACGAGAAACAGCGGATGAAAATCGTTGCCAAACTGACGGACGCACAAAAGACGGTAATCAAACGGGACTTCATCAGCCACTTCCTTTGTGAGAACGGCCACGGAGACAACAACGCATCCAAGCTGTTAAGAGACTTCGCAAACATGCACTTTCCTGACCAGTACGGACTTGCCAAAGCCACCCACGAGGAAGAATATCAGAAACGGCATGAACGTTTGGAAGAAAGGATAAAGGAAATGAAGAAAGCGGAAAAGAAAGCAGCCAAAGAAGCGGAAAAACAGCAGACGGCAGAAAAGACGGAGAAGAAAGTCACCGCCCCGAAAACGGAGAAACCCGAAAGCGGAAAAGCCGCCTGAAGCCGAACAGAAAGCATGTGCCGGAGACAACATCCGGCACATCTTTTTCACCGCCCTCCAAGAGAACAGAGGGCAGGGCCGGACGACCCCACCCACACCGCCACCGTAAAACCTTTAAAAATATCAGCATATGAAATATATAAAAATGTCCCCTAACGTGGAGTATTCCACCGACAGGGAGTTTTTCCTTGAACATCAAATCCTCTGCATCGTGAGCAGGGAAGGTACAAAGGTGTTCGTTCTGGTAAAGGACCTTCTGTTCATTCGTTCCCAAAACCGCCATATCAGCAAGCGGATGCAGATGCATATCATGTGTGAAATCCACAAGGACATCTGCCGCCTTCGCTATGGCGGCGAACCCGTGGACTGACCTGCCACACCCCACACCTGAATACTTCCTCTTAAAAAAGTCGGGCAATCCCTATGCGGTTGCCCGGCTTTTTTCTATTTTTGCAGGGTTGAACCAAAAAAGAAAGTTATAAGATTAAAGATTTTGAATGATAACATATTAGAATAGCTTTTAGCTGTTTGTTCTTACTCTCGAAACGACCAAATTCAATGCAGGAGAATAAACGGGCAGAGTCCTTGTCATAGACAAATGGCACGGTCTTAACTCGTTTCCTGCATGGGTGCTTGGTCGTACCGGAGAGTAGAACCTGTTAAGTTCCGTGCTTTTTTGGTACATAACAGGAAGTTACGGACAAGGTATTACTCAAAAATCACAGGAAGATGTACAACAAGAACGTTGCCATTACCGGCAGTACCATTGAAAAGACAACCAAATACGACCAATTCAGGGAAGATAAAATCCGTATGGAACTCTACCGGATAATCCTTCCACTTTATAATGAAGGTTATCGCACATTCACCTGCAATCCGCATTCCTATATCGGATTATTAGGTGCGGATACGATAGTCATGCTGCGTGAAGCGGGCAAATGCCCGGAGATAATCCTTTCAGTAGCCATACCGGAAACCGCTTTTCCGGCAGATACCGACAAGGTGTATCGTGCCCTGTATGACGACCTGATAAAGCAGGCAGACAATAAAAAAATACTTCCGGAAAAAGAGTTTTTTGGCAATGCGCTTGTCGGCGGTCATATCATCTGTTATTACGATGACTTTTCCACAGAAATGCAGCAGATATGCGCATCCGGTACTCCCTATACCAATATCCGTAAAATGATATAGGCACACATTCTTTACCGCAGGTTACAGCAGTTTCTCCAGCCGTGCAATCCGTTTTTCGGTGGACGGATGCGTACTCATGATATATTCGGTGAAAGTCGGATGCTCACCGTAAACGTCTTCCGTCCTTTTCAACCGGCGGAGGAAAGAAAGCAATCCTTCGCCGCAACCATATTTCACTGCATAGGCATCACAACGGTACTCGGCATATTTATTGATATTCACGTCAGTTATCCGGCTGATGCCGTATATAATCCGGTGAAGCAGTTTGTAAACGGCCCACCATAACTTCGCTATGAGTTCACCTACAAGGCCCAAAGCCGGAACCAATGCGAACACCATGCTGCCAATTATCCCGAATATCAGAGCCGGAATAAGAAATATACCATAAAGGCAGCGGTAACCGAACGACTCCATCGAGAATAAAAGCACCTGATAGACGAAGTCGTAATGGGAGATATGCCCCACTTCATGACTGATGATGCCCTTCAGCTCCTCATCCGAAGCTGCGGCGAGTACTCCGCCCGTCAGTCCTATCGTATTGAAACCGAATGCGGCGGCATTTACCCGTGCGTCATTGTTACGATAAAGTTTCAGCCTCCG
>OGEE01001264.1_pt1 | contig 13418 bp, 9 predicted proteins | sample 1570571 | NCBI WGS metagenome assembly OGEE01 (sample SAMEA2582169, study PRJEB24529) | metagenome | biome: Human gut stool | place: China | collected 2011
GAATTACAGTTTTTTGAAGTAAACTTGTAACAGAAAATAGAATTGAAAATGCTTTATACAATTTATTGAATGTCAAATCTAGTAAACCAATTTTAGGAAACTACACATGTATAATTCCACAAATCGTTATTAACAAGGGCATAAATAACCACTTAAAAATCATACAACTAACAATATCAAAAACGATTATTTGGAAGAAAGCTAAAATATTCTCCCCGACAAGCAATTCAAGTTGTCTAAATATCTCTCAGGAAAGAAAAATGGAGATTTTGAAACTTTATATATAAAAATACGAAAATAAAACAGTACATTAGTAACTTCATTTAAGAAGGACAGGCGTTCTTTTAGCGCCCACACCCGATATTTTACGATTTAGATTATGCCAAAGAAAGAGAAAAAAAGCAAGAGAGACATCGGTAAAAAAGAATTACACCGATTATTATACGATATATTTTCCGGTAAACCCGATCAAAACTTCAATTACAAGCAACTAGCCCAAAGACTAGGCATCAAGAACATGAATGCCAAGCAATTGATCATGACGGTTCTTTACGAGATGAAAAATGACAACATGCTCACGGAAGAATCGACCGGGGTATTTAAATTCAAGGTAAATACCATTTACGTTACCGGAATTATTGACCTGACGGCCAAAGGCACCGCCTACCTGATCTCGGATGATTGCAAGGAAGATGTTTTCATCCCCCAAGTCGGTCTGAACCACGCCTTAAACGGTGACAAGGTAAAAGTGTTGCTCTACGCCCGGAGTTCCAAAAGACGCCCCGAAGGGGAAGTAGTGGAAATCCTCGAACGCAAGAAAGAGACCTTCGTGGGCATCATACAATGCTCCAAACAATACGCCTTTCTCGTTCCCACGGGCAAACAGTTACCCTACGACATATTCATCCCCTTGAGCGATTTGAACGGGGCCAAGGACGGGGAGAAAGCCATCGTCAAGATCACCGAATGGCCGGAGAACCAGAAAAACCCCGTGGGTAAAGTGCTGGAAGTTCTCGGAATACCGGGAGACAACGACACGGAAATGAATGCCATCATGGCGGAATACGAACTGCCCGTGCAGTTCCCGACGAACGTGGAAAAAGCCGCAAAGAGAATAAAGGATGCCATTCCGGCAGAGGAAATCAAGAACCGGAGAGCCTTCCGGGAGGTCACGACGTTCACGATCGACCCGAAGGATGCCAAGGACTTTGACGATGCCCTCTCGCTCCAAAAACTGAAAAACGGGAATTACGAGGTCGGCGTGCATATCGCGGATGTCAGTTTCTATGTGACCCCGGATTCGGTGCTGGACAAGGAAGCTTACTCCCGTGCAACATCCGTGTATCTCGTGGACCGCACGATCCCGATGTTACCGGAACACCTGTCCAACGGGTTGTGTTCGCTACGCCCCGACGAGGAAAAACTTTGTTTCTCGGCGGTTTTCGAGTTGAACGACAAAGCCGAGGTGGTGAAACAATGGTTCGGACGGACCGTCATCAAGTCAAACCGCCGTTTCACTTACGAGGAAGCGCAAGCCATGATCGAGGGCGGCGAGGGTGACTATAAAGAAGAGATATTAACCCTTAACGATCTGGCCCAGAAATTACGGGTCGCCCGTTTCCAGAACGGTGCCATCGCTTTCGACCGGATCGAGGTTCGTTTCGATATTGACGAGAACGGGAAACCCACGGGCGTGTATTTCAAACGCTCGAAAGAGGCCAACAAGCTGATCGAGGAATTTATGCTTCTCGCCAACAAAAAAGTCGCGGAAAGAATCGGGAAAGTCAAGGAAGACCAAAAAGCCAAAACGTTCGTGTATCGTATTCACGAACAACCGAACACCGAGAAACTGGAAGATTTCGGTCGCTTTATCGCCAAGTTCGGTTATCGCATCCGGACAGGCACTCCTCGCCAAATCTCGTCTTCCATGAATAAATTAATGGAAGACGTGCAGGACCGCCCGGAACAGAACATGATCGAAACACTGGCTATCCGCACGATGGCAAAAGCCGTCTACTCGACGGTGAACGTGGGACACTACGGGCTGGCTTTCGACTACTATTCGCACTTCACGTCACCGATCCGTCGGTACCCGGACGTGATGACCCACCGCTTGCTACAACGCTACCTCGACGGCGGACGTTCAGCCAATGCCGAGAAATACGAGGAGATGTGTAAACATTGCTCCGATATGGAACAGATCGCCGCCAATGCAGAGAGAGCTTCCATCAAGTACAAGCAAGTCGAGTTCATGAGCGACAAACTGGCCGATAAACCGGCAGGGACAGCGAATCAAGGCCTCCAAGGACTACCGTACGTGGAACTGAATGACACGAAATGCGAGGGACTTGTCTCTATCAACGAGCTGGAAGGAGATTATTACGAGTTCGACGAGGAAAACTACTGCATCGTGGGCCGCCACCATCGGAAAGTGTACCAACTTGGTGATCAAGTACTCGTGAAAGTGGTAAAGGCTAATCTGGTTGCCCGCCAACTGGATTTCGCCCTCGCAGAAAGCACGAGTACCACAACTGCCGCCCCGGCAAAAGTGGTTCCTCCCAAAGCCAGTGGCAGCCGCCAGCGCCCGGAACGTAAACTCCGACGGGGAAGGCGGGGAGATACACCCACGAGAAGGAAAGAGAAAAAAAGAAAGAAATAAAGATAAAAAAAGTTGAGCTTAAAGCTCAACTTTTTTATGCTACTTACCACATCCCCTATTCATTTTTCTTTCCCTTCAATATTTCCCGCATTTGTTCCAATGTTGGTTTTTTCATCACGATATTTCCCCGCGGATCAATCAAGTAAACAGTCGGGAGAGAATCAAATTTATAAGACTTACGTAATTCACTTGCCTTGAAACCCTTTGGATCAATCAACTGTGTCCAAGTTATTTTGTCTGTTTCAACAACCTTTATCCATAGAGCCCGATCGTCATCCAAAGAAATAGAAATAACTTCCAAACCAGCCGCTTTTAACTCCGGGTAATATTTAAACAATTCCCGGTTATTCTGCCGACAACTCACACACCAAGAAGCCCAAAAATCCACCAAAACATATTTACCGCGGAAAGAGGATAATCGGACGAGGTTTCCTTCCATATCGGGTAATTCAAAATCCGGAGCTATTCCTGTCAGCTGTTTTGTCTTCAATTTATCATAGGTCGTCACCAAACGATCTTTCATCGGGGTTTCAGCCATGCGCCCGCCCAATATCTCCATCACTTTGGTAAAACCGACATAGTCAACTTCCCAGTAATAAAGTTTCTCATCCGCAAGAAAGTCTCCGATTTGAGTTCCTGCAAATTGACGAATCCCAGAAAGTAAATGCTCTTGATTCTCGTTAAACATCTTACCCATCCGATCCGAGAATTGAACTTTCTCCTCCATGTCGGTTATCGAGTCATACCCACGACATTCCATATTGTACGCTGTTTCCCGTTGATCCTGTTCTTTACGAAATTCGACAAAACGATTTTGTAAAGATTCTTTCAAGGAAGAAACCAAATAGTAATTCTCTCCGGCCTTTTCCAACGTGTAATCCTGACTTTCAGCATACCACGGAATAGAGATATAATCTTTATCCAGATCTAGCACTAACATCGTCTCCTCAGGCAAACTTCCCGTCCAAGAAAAGCTCCCATCGTCCTTGATCGGAATAGTAAATAACACGCTATCCCGATGATTTTTCGGAGTTTTCACCTCAATGGCCTTACTTTTAATCCCTTGCTCGAATTTCCCGTTTAAACGGGTTTGCGGCCCGGACTGACATCCACAGACCGCAATAACCAAGAATAAAAACAAATATTTCATTCTATCTTATTTTATATATTTCGTGATAGCCTCCCGAATCCCATCACCCCATAACTCTTTCTCCAAGATAATACCTTCCGGAGAGATCAGAATAATAAAAGGTATCCCGTCATAATTATATAATTTACCAGTAATTCCGTCGGGATCATGTAATTGCAAATAAGGTAATTTTTCTTCCTCCAAGGCCTTTTCCCAATCCTTTGTCTTTTTGTCGACAGAAACCCCGATTACCTGAAGGCCTTTATTCTTAAATTCTTCATTCGCTTTCTTCACGAGAGGTAATGCCTTACGGCAAGGTCCGCACCAGGAAGCCCAGAAATCCACAAGCACGTATTTTCCCCGGAAAGAAGATAGTTTTATCATTTTCCCGGATGTATCCTTCAATTCAAAGTCGGGAGCAACGGCTCCAACAGCGCAATTTTTTATTAAATCTATCCGTCGTTGCATTTTTTCCACCCCATAGCAATGACGAATAGAAACATCAAATTGATTCAACAATGCTTCTTGTTCTTCTAATTCTCTATATGCTGCAAACGAGCTTATAACTACAGCTAGGGCCTTGTTTCTAGAATCCGTGGGGATCGAGGCAAAAAGTTGATGTACACGAACCTCCTGTAAAGAATCCATTTTTGCATTACACTTTTTCAGAACAGTCAAATTTTCATCTGTCATAGAGACCTCGTTGTATGCATGAAAAGCATCATTATAAACAAGGATTGCCTTATTCAATTCCTTGGTAACCGGCAAATTAGTAAACACGGCCTCATAAGCAAGAGATAAAGGGGATCCCTTAATACTTTCTTTCTTAATTCCCTTTTCATCAATATACCCCGTCACTTCAACATGATCCGAATCTATAAAAAGCATCATGGTCGGTATTTTCATAGAAGGTTCCAGTGGAGCAATCGAAGGAAAATGTATAAAAAAAGGCTGACCGTAATCCGTGTCCACGGTAAGTTCTAAAGTAAACTTATCATTCACCCCTTTAGTTCGTGCCACTTCTTCATTCTCAAAAGTATAAAGAACAACCTCGTTATTCCCTAAACCTTTTATATTTCCGGTAACCTTTACCGGCTTTTCGACAGCATAAGCCGTCAACACTGTAAAAAACAGTGCAAAAAATACATACAATGATTTCATACAATAAAATTTTAATGATTTATTACGACTATCTTGGATTTTGTTCTATATCATTATTTAATATCCGCACTTTTGCCGCAATCGGAAACATATATCTGTTCGAATTAGGTTCAAGTGTATAAGTCGTTTCTTTAAATTGACGAGTAAGAGTCCGGGTATATATACCCTCTCTAGCCAAACGTTTCATATCAAAGAATCGTACACCGTTATATACTAATTCTCTCTGCCGTTCTTCTAGTACTATTTCTAATAATTTATCACTACTTACCTCCGGTAGAGCAGTATATTTATCTGTAGCAATACGCTTCTCACGTAATTCATTCAATACCTTCAAGGCATTCGGATCTTTTTTACGGGCTAAACATTCCGCTTTAATCAACATCATTTCTGGAACTCCTATGTTATAATCAAGTTCTTGCAAAAACAAAGGATAAGGTTTATCTATCGGCTTTCCGGATCTATCAAGCATCGTAAAATTAAATTTATAACGTAAATCGGCATCCGTATCAAACAGATCGAGTAGTTCAGGTGACATACAACAAGAAGAAAGGACTGATTGGAAGCCAGTAGAACGATACATAATCACCTCAGGCGATTCCATTGGAATAGGACGATTATTAATCCCCCCAGAAGGTTTTTCTTCATTCTTAAAACTGAACGTATTGTAATCAACTAAATTATTGTTCAACTTCAACGCCTCTTCCGCATTCTCCAAAGCCGCATCATAATTCCCGAAAAACAGGTTCACACGAGCTGCCAATCCAAATGCAGCCATACGAGGAAGATGATAAACCGAAATACTCTCTTCAGGTAAATCCATGGCCACGTCTTTCAAATCTTCCAGTATTTGTGCGACAACTTTATCAGAAGTAGCCCGCTTTACTTTGGCTTCCAAATCCGGTTCCAAGACCAATGGCACGCTCAAATCCGTTGCAGCCGTTTCCGGATTATAAGCTGGGGCATAACAAGAATGTAAATACCAATAATAAAAAGCACGATTCACCCGGGCTTCTGCCATTACCCGTGCTTTATCTGTATCCGATCCATCCTGCGCTCCGGGAGTTTCCTGTAATACCAGATTACATGTATAAATAATCTCGTAGGCATCATTCCATGTTGCATCATCCTCTTCCGGAAGATAAAATTCTTCCTGCCACGTGTAGGCTTTTCCTTGTTCAGACATAATTCTCCCCGTTAAGAGTTCCTCTGTCATATAAAGATTATCACTACACATTTCTGCAAGAGGATAGGCTGCTCCCGGATTACGAGAATCACCTATCATCTCATCAAAATCTTGCACTTTTTCAGGAAGTAACATTCCTTTGGGAGTAACATCCAAAAAAGAATCACATCCGCACAATAAAATTATCGCTAAAACTATATAATATATTCTTTTCATAACATTTCAATTTTTGGATTAGAATTCAACTCTTAAACCAAACGTGAAAGAAGGAGCCTCACTCAATCCCAAAGTTCCGTGAATCGGATCAACAGCTTCCGGGTCAAACCCTTCTTTATTTTTTGTCCACATCCACACGGTATTTGCTTGTGCAGTTAGACTTACGCTAGAAAATGGCGTTTTTTTGATTAACTGAGAAGGTAATTCATAATTCAACGTGATTTCTCGTAAACGAATGAAATCTCCTTTACGAACACTATTAGATGAGTACGATGCCAAATGTTGTCTAACACCATCATAAGATTCCCACGTCAATGTTGCCGGAATATCCGTCTCATTTTCATCTCCCGGCTTTTGCCAACGTTTGGCGACAAATGCACTCAAATCAGCATCTCCTTCCAGAGGATTCATTGTAGGATAGGCGATACGGAAGACATGACCAAAATTGTAAACAAAAGCAAATGACAACAAGATATTCTTATATTTAAAATCCGTTGAAAGACTTCCGCTATATTTCGGTCGATAGGTTCCATTATATTCAACAGACTCTGCCACAGGTGTACGAGTTTTATTTCCCTCCGCATCATAAGTCTGAGGATTACCATTTTCATCCAATCCTGCCCACCGATAACTCCATAATGCTTCCCGCGGATAACCTTTAACAAATTCGATAACAGCGTGCGTACGATTATAAGCCGGATCTCCATCCGAAATATTATTATTCGTAATCTTATTCTTATTATACCCAAAAACAAAATTCACGAACCATGAAAAATCTTTCAAACGCAGAGCTTCCGCATTTAACTGCATTTCAAAACCCCGGTTACGCATATCGGCAGCATTAATATATCCCCCGTCAAATCCAAGCGTCGGGTCAATTTGGACATTTCCTAACAAATCATAACTACGTTTGTCGTAATATTCCAACATCAATGATAAACGATTAAACAATTCCGTTTCAACTCCGATATTCAACGTCTTTGTCCGTTCCCATCTCAATTTCGGGTTAGGAGCATTTGACACACGTGATAGATAAGCACCGATCGCACTATTGAAACTTCTCCTAACAGTCAACAAAGGAGTAGATGATCCGCTCCGATCAAAATTACCCGTTAACCCGTAAGAAATTCGAGGGGTCAAACGGTTGATAACATTAGAATGGAAAAAATCTTCTTCGTGTGCATTCCAACTTAAACCCACTGACCACAACGGATTACGACGATATTTCTTAGCCGCCCCGAATAAATTAGATTCATCAATACGGAATGTTCCGCTTAACGTGTAACGACTATCATAAGTATACACGGCAGAACCATAGTAAGATACCTCCCGGTTATCCCGGTACGAGAATTTGTCATAATAACTGGCGTCATAAGTATGACTATAACCATCCCAGCCATCAATCCCTGTCTTGGCTAACTTCTGTTCATCAAATAGCTGGTAAGATAACAACTCATCATCATAACCAAGCTTACGATAAGAATTGGATTTGGATGTATGCTTACGCAATTCGAAACCAGCAACAACATTCACGTAATGTTCTCCTTCTTTACCAAAGCTCCGGTTCAATATACCCCCAAGTTTTAAAGCATGCGCAGTCAGATCCTCATTCTTCATATCCAGAATATCACCCATCGGTAAATGATTCACGAGCTTGCCATCTTCCACATTTGTCATATAATTCAATTGATCCCGAACAGCATACGTCTCTTCATACTGCAAATTTTTGGTCTCACTATGCGTCCGTTCATACTGATAATCGGCAGAAAATTTCAACCCATCCAATATGGTTACATCAAGTCCCACTTTTGCTCGTAACCCGAACTTATCGGTTTTATTGTTTGCCAGATCAATTTCATCTAACACGTTGAATCCATAATCTTTATAGCCTTCTTCCATTAGCTGTTGATTTGTCTGGATATTAAATTTCGTGTAATCTTTTACCCGGTTCCCCTCGTTATCAACTAACATCTGATAAGGCAAAATAGTTTTAATGACACTTTCTACATCATATCCATGATCTTCTTTCCCATAAACTGCATTCAAATCTGCCCGGACGGAAATTCTAGGTGCAACCACGTAGGTGTTTTTAGACAAAATATTTATAGAATTCTTACTACTCCCATCCTGGTAAGCAGAATTGGCACCCGGGTAACTTCCAGACAAGAAGTAGGAAAATTTCTCACTTCCCCCGCTCAAAGAGAGGTTATGATTATGGCGTATTGCAGTACGTAACAATTTATCCTCGATCTGCTTCTTATTGGACATCTCACCCAAAATCGCTAATTTTTCTTCTAACTGATCCCGGGTAATATTATTCTTTTCATATTCGAAAATCCAACCTAAAGAAGGAGAATAACCACTATCACTTCCCTCGTAGATTCCCCCGAATATCAATTCTTTATCAAAAGTTTCAAGATCATAGTCCACCAATGTTTTCGAGTCTGCCCGATTCAAATCGCTAAAATCAGGTTTACACATCAGATTTACATTGCCGGAATAAGATAACTTACTATGACCGATTGCTCCTTTTTTCATCTCTATCACGATCACACCATTGGCAGCACGAGTACCCCATATTGCCGCTGCAGCTGCATCTTTCAACACGGTAATCCGTTCTACAAGATCCATATTTTCCGGTAATTCATCCACTTCAAAACCATCCACAATATACAACGGCTTGGTTCCTACTTTTTCTGAAATGGTACTTCCACCTCGTATCCGAACGTCATTATTATAAATCGTTAAACCAGGAACTTTACCTTCCAATAAACGATTCAAACCTGCACTTCCTCGTAATTCAATCGCTTTGGGCGAAATCGTAGAGAATGAACCAGTAGTATTAACTTTCTTTAAAGTCTGGTAACCCGTACATACCACGTCTTCCAGCTCCTGTGCATTGGTTTGCATGACCACGTTGTAGGACAAACGATTGGGAACAATCTTTACTTCTTGGGGTTTCATCCCAACCATACTAAATTGTAAAATAACACCCTCTAGCTTAGCAATCTCCAATTGAAAATTACCATCAGCATCGGTAGCCACTCCCACCGTAGTTCCTTTAATGATTACGGATACGCCCGGCAAGGGTAAACCCGTCTCGTCGACAACATTTCCCTTAACCGTGTGTTTTTTTTCCTGAGCCACACGGGAAACCACGATATGGTCTGCCAAGATTTCATAAGCAAAAGGTTTACCTTTAAAAACTACATCCAAAATTTCACTTACGGTTTTACCCGTAAAATTCTGTTTGTTTGCTTGAAAACCCTGCACATCCTCGTGGTTAAACACGAATTTTAAATTTGTTTTTTGCTGGATCAAATCGAATAATTGAACAAATGTCACTTGCTCAAATTTCAGATTGATTCGTTCCTGTTGGGACCAGACTTTCGCACTTAGCCCCGAACACGTTAACAGAACGACCAGACACGCCAACTTCATTTTAATCATGATCCGGTTCAATTTTTGAATTGTTTTTTTCATAACTTTGTAGAAGATAATTAAACATGATTCCCCGCCAAGGGAATTTTAAATTACTCCGGAATATGCGCCAACATATTCCGGCCTTTTTATTGTATCGATTTTTTTTGCACAATTAATGTTTTTCCATCCAGTTTCATCTTGATCTTTTTCGTTTTCTCTAACACCTCTATCACTTCTTCAATAGAAGCGTTACGACGGAACCACGCCGTGAAATGATAATTCTTCACTTCTGCATTCTGATAGTACACGTCGAAATCATACCAACGTGCCAATTCGTTGATAATCTCTTCCAGACGAACCTCTTTAAAACTAAATGTACCTTCCCGCCAACCAATAACATCCGTCACATCGACTTCCTTCATGACCAATTGACTGTCAACAAGCAAAGCCTGTTGCCCGGGAAACATTTTCTGAACTTCCTTGCCTCTCTCCAGCTGTACACTCCCTTCAACCAAGGTCGTAGCCACTCTTTCGCCGGGATAACTCCGCACATTAAATTGCGTCCCCGTTACCCGGATATCATAATCACTTATTTTCACGATAAAAGGCTTTGCCACGTTCTTTGCCACTTCAAAATAAGCCTCTCCCCGTAATTCAACCTGACGTTTGTCCCCGGAAAAAGCAACCGGGAAACGAATGTAACTATCCGAATTCAACCAAACTGTTGTACCATCAGCCAAGACAAGCTTATATTCTCCACCCCGCGGAATCGTGATCGTGTTATAAACTTCCTCAACAGGTGCCATATCTCCAATCTGTTTATATACTAACTCTTTATCCGTTGAGTTCGAAATCTCCGCACCTTGTTCACTCATAGCGGAGACATTCCCGACAAGTTCTACTTGTTTACCGGTAGATAATGTCAATACGGCAAGTTTCCCTCCCGGTTTAACAACCGGCTCAACATAAACAGTTTGTACCTTTTCCTGCTCCCAGGTTAACAAAAAAAGTCCCACACATAAAGGCAATAACAAGATGGCCGCATATTTCAACACTTGACGTACCCAAGAGATTTTTCGAAGCGGACACACCTTGTTCCAAGCTCTCTCACGATTGACCTTATCTTTCACAGAGTACGCCATCACTCCCGAACGAATTTTCAACAACTTCCGGAAATACTCTTGATGAGAAGGATTTTTATACCACTCTTCAAAACATGCTTTTTCATTTTCCGATAATGTCTCGGAAACAAGCTGTTTCATGATTATTTCTTCTAATTCCTTTTCCATTTTTCCTGCGTTACATTCTAAAGACAGGAAAGGAAATAAATCGAGTGGCTCAAAAAATAAAAATTATTTTTCACATGCATTTTTCACGATAGTAGAAAGCACAGAAAAGTACAGGAGATGAAATATCTTTACGCATTTCTTCCCGCAAAAAAGCGTATGCCTTCTTTACATGATCTTTCACCGTATTTAAAGAGATTCTTAAAGCATCTGCGATCTCCGCATAGGACTTCGACTCTAAAACACTCATTTCTAATACTTTTCTACGTTTTTCAGGTAACTTATTTAATAGATTTCCCACTTCCTCGATGAAAGTCTCCGGCTCATCCTCGTCATCCTGAGCTTCTTGAAGCAAGCAATACTGGCGGTATTTATCCATAACTTGCTGATGTTCGAGAAGATTTAAACATTTATTCCGGATGCTAAAAAGTAAATATCCCTGAATATTTTGAATCCCCCTCAACTCCTCACGTTTTTCCCATAAACGCATGAAAACCTCTTGAACAATATCTTCTGCCGTATCCAAATCATTCGTGTAATACACGGCACGCTGCACCATCCCGACATACGAGTAATCAAACAGGGATTTAAATACTTTCTCATCCCCATTTATTAAACGTTCTATATCAACCGAAATAAATGGTGCCATAAAACTAATATTTATGATTAAAAATAAAAAGAACCTCACATCTCACGCTCTTACACAATCAAATGTACTTATATAATTGCACAAAATGTTCTTTTTATGGCACAAATATAAAAATCAATGACCAGATTATCAATTTTTCCAACGCTTCAGCATGGGAAAGAATTTTTCCATCTCAGCACGAGCCTCTTCTCTCGTGTAAGGATGTTCCATATCTTTATTAAATTCATCAAGGAATTGCAGACAATGGTCAATCATCTCGTCCATCGCACAATCTTCAGTAAAAGCCCCGTCACGATAGCAATAAGAACAATATTCTCCATTCTTGGAACCATCAGCATTACGACCAAATTGTTCCTCTGCCGTCATCGGCATCCCGCAACTCTGACAAAATTTGTTTTCCATAATCTAGGTTTTAGGTTTTAAATTATAGCAAATATATGAATTTTATCATCTTGTATAACTTTTGAGGAACTTATTACACGCTCTATCCGTTTAATATATAAATCAAAAAGGATAGAAATGAAAACATTATTTATTGTAACATTATTGATAGCAGGAATGCTGACAACATACACTCAGGCTTGTACCCGTGTGGTATACCTAGGTAAAAACGGGATGGTCGTGACAGGCCGAACCATGGACTGGAAAGAAGATTTAAAATCCAATATTTACGTGTTCCCCAGAGGAATTGAAAGAGCGGGGGCGGACAAGGGGAACACGATTCATTGGAAATCAAAATATGGAAGTGTCATCACGGCGGGATACGACATCGGTACTTCCGACGGGATGAATGAAAAAGGTTTGGTCGCCAATCTCCTATACCTGACAGAATCCGATTATTACCGTCCAAACGACACCCGTCCGGCAATGGGGATCAGCATCTGGACGCAGTACGTGCTTGACAATTTTGCAACCGTGGACGAGGCCGTAAAAGAGTTAAGCAAAGAGACATTCCGGATAGACGCACCGGATATGCCGAACGGGGCGAAATCAACTTTACACCTAGCCATTTCCGACACATCGGGGAATAGTGCCATATTTGAGTACATCAAGGGAAAACTCATCATACACGAGGGGAAAGAATATCAGGTCATGACAAACTCTCCCTCTTACGAACAACAAATCACGCTAAATAATTACTGGCAACAAATCGGGGGCCTAGTGATGCTACCGGGGACCAACCGGGCAGTAGATCGTTTTGTCAGGGCATCATTTTACATCAATGTCATCCCACAAACCGACAATCAACGAGAGGCTGTAGCCGGAGTTTTTAGCGTTATACGAAACGTATCGGTTCCGCTTGGGATTTCTACCCCGGCTCAACCTAATATCTCTTCCACCCGCTGGAGAACGGTCGCAGACCAAAAAAATAAAGTATATTTCTTCGAATCCACGATCACGCCCAATGTATTCTGGATTAACATGAAAGATCTGGACTTTTCCGCGGGGGCACCTGTCAAGAAATTAAACCTCGCAAACGGAGAAACCTACGCTGGAAATGCTGCCAAGGATATGGTAAATAGTCCTTCGTTCAAATTCCTATTTGAAGTGATATAAAAGATTTGACAAGAGGGAGAATTCTAAGTCTTCTCCCTCTTATTTCCTTGTCATTGCAACTGCCGGATTCGTACATCAATTCCCGCAACATCTTTCAAGGAAGATTTCAATTCTTCCACGTTCGTCTCCCACGTAATAATAGGGGTAAAGGACAT
>OGEE01001268.1_pt1 | contig 13391 bp, 6 predicted proteins | sample 1570571 | NCBI WGS metagenome assembly OGEE01 (sample SAMEA2582169, study PRJEB24529) | metagenome | biome: Human gut stool | place: China | collected 2011
TTTTCTGATAAATCAGCGTCTACCATCATCCATTCCGACGACTCCGTCTTCATACGATAACGGAACTTAGGAGAAAAGAGCATATCTATCAATATTTCACCATGTAAAGTGGCTTTCGAAGTCCACACTTCATACGGTTTCGTTTCACTCGTTTTCACGGTAGCATTAGAAGCAACAACGTTCCAGACAGCTACCCGGCTTTTTCCTTCTGCATCCACAGCCTCAATAGTGGTTTCTACACTCCCTTCTTCTGCCGTCATCTTTGCCATTAAATCTTTGGCAAAACAAACAGTACAAACATATCCATTCAAAGACTGTTTCTTTTCAGAAACTGAAATACCAACATTTTTCCATGCTTCCGCATCTTGTTCATTCAGATTCAGAATATCCAACTCATTATCACTTCCTCCCCATCCCACGAAACGTTCATTGCGGAATATCAGACTTTTTAAAGCGGAAGATGTAGACACTTGTATACTACAATTAGACTGGGTATTAAGCTCCAAATACATGGGTTGCTCTAAATTATATAACTGTCCGTCTGCATCCTTACAGACAATCACGGGACGTTGCTTTAATGTAATGGTATATGTATCTCCCAAAGGAACTTCTTCTACCTTGATATTCAAAGCTGCCCCTCCGGTAGGTCCGACTTCCATATCTTTGTAGCTATAAGTCAGATTATAAAGCGTAGCCGGACTCAAGTCCGATAATTCAGAAGAGCTTTCATAAGTTTTCCCCCCTAATGTCGTAGCACGAAATTTGCAAGTAAGTTTTCGATTATCTTCCGGCAGACTGAAATAGCCTTTGGCGTTTGCATTCGCCGATGAATATACCAATTCCCCCGTAGACGAAGTTACAGTTACCTGATAATCCTCTTTAAAAATTTCTTTCAAAGATTCATCCCATACAATGGCTACCACTGTATTGGCGATACCACAATTTACTTCTACGGTACTTACAGCACCTTTTTCTATACTGAAATCCTTTTTCCCTTCAAAAAAACGCTGTTCAAACGAAGCTGCTACGGAGTCTCCAGCAGTAACTCTCACCGAATAATCACCACTTACCAGCTGAATTTGCGCAGGCACATTATCTATTCCCTGGTATTTTTGAACCAACGTCTCTCCACTATAAATACGAACCTTACAGTCTTGTTCCAAAATTGTCTGTTCCTCTGCCGACAGACTTCTGGAAACCACATGCACTTTATCTGAAACGCCAATAGAAAGTTTCAAGGCTCCTTCTGATTCCGTAAATCCAGCTTCCTTCTTACATGCAACCAGCCCCAGAATGATGCCGGTAAGAAGCGTTATGTAATACAACCTTTCTTTCATTCTACACTCTTAATTTTCAAGGTTTGTGTAACTTCCAGTCCCTGTTGATCTATTAATCGAATAATAAAATTATGAGATGCAGCTCCATACAAGCCCAATAACGGAGTAAAGCCCGTCACATCAAAAAGGATCGTTGTCTGTCCCACAACAGCATCCCCAGTAGGAAATCCCAGCCCCTTCAATCCAGCTGCCAATTCACCGGGTTCCGCCAAATCAAAACTTGCAGCTAAATTAACACCGGTTAAAATATCTTCCGTCAATGTTTCTGAATCTATAGTCACAAACACATGAGCTATACCATTGGCTGCCGAAAGTGTTACCTGTAAAGGTAAAGGATTATTCTCATTTGTGCTTGTAGGAACTTCCAGCACATCATTACTGATATCAAATGAATTTCCATTAAAAATAGTCCCTACAATAGTTGGTAAATTATCTCCTTCACCACCTCCAGTCGGGAAATCATCAATACCCGGTTCCGGACCCGGATTCACACTGACCGATTCATCAGAACCTGTCAATGAAGAATCTATAGCAATTGAAATATTAAAGGCACCTCCAGCTGTAACTGTATTGCCATCACTCACCGGAATAAACTGATACTTAATTATATTATGTACCCCACTTTTCACGTCATCAAAATGCTCGCTATAATCTATCACTTCTCCATCAATTGTTCCTTTCAAACTGACCTCCATAGAAGCCGTTTCACTATCCGGAGCAATCAAATATGCCTTCCGGCTTTCTGATGCAGGAATCTGTAAGGAATTTTCTCCTATAGTAATCGTTGTTACTACATCCTCTGAGATTTTATCTTGAAAAGATTCATCATATTCTACCGTAAACAACATATTCGCCAGTTTACAAGAAATTTCAAGTCCTTCTGTCACCTGATTTTCCTTCACCTCACAAGTTGCCGTTCCTTTATAATAAGGAATATCAAAGCCGTTGGAAGGTTCCGCTGCCGACTTTACCTCCACCGTATAAGTACCCACTGCCAAAGACACGATTTCCGGCATCTCACTATATACCCATTGCCCTGCCCGTTGAGAATACTTATCGTATATTGTCACTATATAATTGCTTAAATCGATTTCCGACTCTGCACGTGAATCCCAATATACTACATCTACATCTAAATTCACACCCACTTTCATGGAAGACAAACTTAAATTTCCTTTTGCATTAACAATATCTTCCATCGATTCCATATGGCAGGCACAAAACAATAAAGTACTTGCAATCAATGTAAAACAGATTAAAAATATTTTTTTCATATATGTCGGCATTTTATTTTATTCATAAATTAATTCTACGTCGTCTATATAAAGCTGACTACCTAAATATTCTCCATCAGATAAATTTGAACCAGGAGGGGGAGTTAAATTATCAGTATTAGCCTCCCAGCAACTTTCATTACCCGAAGATTTAAACACTATAGAAAGGACAGCCGCTTTTTTAAGAACCTCATATTCCAATTTTATTATTTCTTGAGTATAAATATCCACGGTACCAGTCTTAGTAACAGTTTTAGCAGCAATTACACTGCCTGTATCATCTTTAACTTCCACAGTTACCACAAACCAATCTGCTGAATTTTTAGGGCTGTACTTATACATAAACTGAACAGCCATAGGACGTGATGAAAAAGCATATCCATATTCAGGTATATGTTTTTCTACATTATATGTCCCTAAATAAAGTTCTCCAGGTGTTACATTTTCACAAGTACCCATATAGCCACTAAACACAGCAGCAGTATTACCTCTTCCCCATCCAACCGTTCGTATCAAGGCAGCATAAGAACCAGATTGTTTATCTTCTGTTCTGACTGTTCCTGAATTTGTAGTATAACAGCATCCAACATAAGGAGATGTTGGCAATCCCAAAAAAGAAGAAGGTTTTGCTCCATATTGTGTTGTAGTTTGATTCAAAGTATTCCATCCCTTAGATGCATCATCAGACTCGCTCCATGGATACCATTTAACCCAATAAACCAGGTCATTTCCAGATAAATTAACTCCATCCTCAGTTACTTTATTTGAGAACCAATCCTCCATACCTCCATTGGGTATAGTCAGTTCTTCTTCTGTTTTTATTGCCACTTCATTAGAGTAAACATCCTGACAATAAACAGCACGAAATTTATAAGAAGTGTTTGATGTCAACCCATTAACCGTAAAGCCATTTATCCCATCAAACTTCATATTATCCCACTTTTTCCACACATTCTCACTTTCTTCATATTGAAGTTCTATGGTTGATGTGGAAACAGTACGTGAACCACGCGACTTCGGAGATGCAATAACCTGAAAATCAGCATGTTTTGCCCACACATCCGCATTTCCATTCTTCAATGACAAGGTTAACTCAGGATCTTCTATCTTAAATGACTTTTCTATTACCTTTACACCAAATTCTGCCTTCAATTTGACATCATGTTCCGTATCAGTCAAAGACTCCGGATAGGTCAATGTTACAGTATGCTTGGTGTTCTCACTTGTAATCTGTACTTTTTCTGCACTAAACGGCTGATAAACTCCTGTATCCGAAAGGTCATAATAGAACTTTACCTTGGAAACATCACCTTCCAACGTAAGTGTAAAAGTTACAGAAGTGCTTGCATAAGGAACGGTTTCCGGTAATTCTACTGCAAAACCATTATTGCGAGTCTCAATAACCAGTTTTAATTCCTCAGAAACTTTTGTCAATGCATCCGTAGCTCTCAACGTAAACGTATGCACCTCATTATTTTCAGAAGTACAAGTCAGATTAGGCACCAACTGCTGGAAATCAATCAACGCTATTTTATCATGATTAACTCCCAATCCTTTAGTCTGCAGACCTAAAGCAGTCATTTTCTGCGATTGCTCGGTCGTCAGATTCATCAGGTCTACACTTTCCGGCCATCCCTGCTCCTTCAAAGAAGCAGAGTTCGTAACAAGTTCACACTTAGCCAGTCCAGCCGGTGCATTCAGATAAGCTTCCAGCTTTTCAGTGAAAGCTGCTCCTTCCAATACCTCCAGTGTATTTCCTGAAGTAAATCCATACGGAGTAAATACCGGAGGATCCGCATTCAACGCTTCATCCGAAATATTGATTTCCACATTCTGCTCTGAAGACGGATTATCATTAAATATAATTTTCAATGAAGCGGTAGCTGCATCCACGTCCATGGTCAGACGATATTCATGTTTTTCTTCTGCCGTAAAATTCTTCGGATTTAAAGTCACTTTTTTAGATACTCCCTGGCGGGTAACCTCCAGATACACCCCTAAATCGCCCGGCACGAAATACGCACCACGCACTTCATCAGCAGAATAAGTCACCTTATTTCCCTTTGAAGAACTAACATAAGCACTATAGGAATTAAAATAAGACTTAAACTCATCCGTATAAGCGATAGAAACTTTAGCCTTATTAATAACACAAGTCACTGAAGCCTCCGACGTTTCTGCACTCCGGACTTCTACATTTGTACTCCCTAAATAGCTCACTGCATCAAAGCCTTCTGCCTCCGCATCACCATACGAGGCTGTTACCGTATAAGTACCTACCACGACTGATATAGGAGAAAAGTCTGCAAAACTTTCCCAAGAATTAAATACTTTCCCATCCAATGACTCTATGGTCAAGCCAAAATCATTTATATCCGGGATAGTTTTCTCTTCACCAGATCTAGACGCTTCACCCAAAAGAGTCTGATCAGTACTTACTTTCACATCTATACGTCCTTCAAGCGAACTTTGCGGCTCATCCTTCGTACAGGACACTAGGCCTACAAAGAAAAAGGACAACAATCCATAATAAACCTTTTTCATTTTGTCTACAGAAAAACACTATTTTTTCCGCGTGCAAAGTAACACCAATTCCCAAACCCTCACAAGGTCTATTTATTTTATTTTTGGCTGATTTTTAAAACCAGCAAAAAGAAAATGTCCAAATAGCCTTGATAATTAACTAAAAAGTAGCACTTTTACGGCCCATCAATGGTCTATTTTTAAAATATACCATTACTTCTTTTATCACACCTTTTCATATTTTTAATTTACCACCTACAGAAGCAGTTTATTTTTTCCCTATCTTTGGGCAACTTGAAACAAACAAGAAACCAAAAACCGCAACCACACACCTTATTTTATGAAACACAAAATTCTTGCACAATTTACAGGCATCTTTACATTTCTGATTCTAAGCATTTGTAATATTCACGCACAATTTTCCGTGAAAGGTATACTTGTCGACTCACTGACACATGAAAGCGAACCCTATGCCACCATACGCATTACGCTTGACAAATCACCGGAGAAACCGGTCAGAATGAATGTGACCGATGCAAAAGGAAAATTTCAGGAGAAATTACCGCAAACCGGGAATTATACCCTGCAAATCACTTCGGTAGGAAAACGTACAGTGGTCCGCCGTTTTAGCATCACCAATAACCAGCGGGTGGCCGACCTGGGCACACTTTATACCTGTGATGATGCCCAAATGCTGAAAGGCGTGGAAGTAGTAGCCCAGAAACCCCTTGTAAAAGCGGAAATTGACAAAATTTCTTACAGCATAGAAGATGATCCTGACTCCAAAACCAACACTACCCTCGAAATGCTGCGAAAGGTACCGCTCGTCACCGTCGATGGAGAGGATAACATACAAGTCAACGGGTCCAGCAATTTCAAGGTACATGTAAACGGGAAGCCTAATACGCTGATGAGCAACAACCCGAAGGAAGTGCTCCGCAGTCTGCCAGCCAACTCGGTCAAGTCCATCGAAGTGATAACGGAACCGGGAGCCAAATACGACGCAGAAGGTATCGGAGGTATCCTGAACATCATTACAACCGATGCCAAGATGCAGGGATACAATGTTACGCTCGGAGCCAATGTCAATAACATGGGACTGTCGGGATATGGCTACGGAACAGTGCAGGTAGGAAAGCTTACCCTCACCGGAAACTACTCATACAACCATCAGAACCAGCCTCGCAGTCTTTCTGACAGCGAGCGTGAAGATTTCACCTCTACCGACTACCGCCATCTGCTGACACAAGGTTCTTCCAAGAGTACAGGGAATTTCCAGTTCGGCAACATTGAAGGAAGTTATGAGATAGACACCCTGAACCTGATTACGTTTTCAGCCAATGTTTTTGGAGGGAAATTTGACACACACGGCGATTCGCATACCATCATGAGCGACAATGACTGGAAGGAGCGCTATAGCTACCAGACTCTCAACCGGTCAATCAGTCAGTTTGGAAACATCGGTATCAATGCTGACTACCAACATTCTTTTAAACGGAAAGGAGAATACCTCACGTTGTCCTACAAGTTCAACAACTCGCCGAACAACAATGAAGCCGATACCGACTATGACGAAATGAAAGATGTACCCTTCAACCTGCTTCACCAGTATTTCGACAACGATGCGCATACGGCAGAGCATACGGCACAGGTTGATTATGTCAATCCGCTGAATGAAAAGCACTACATAGACGCCGGTATGAAATACATTTTCCGTGAAAATTACAGTGACAGTCGGTATTTCCTGGAAAATGGCCAAGGCGAAATGGAAACCAGCCAGGATCTTTCAAGCAAATACCAGCAGGGACAGCACATTTTGGCAGCATACGCTGATTATCAGTTGAAATGGAAGAAATTCGGAGCAAAAGCCGGTGTGCGCTACGAGCATACGTTCATGGACGTGGAATACGACTATATGCCCGAACGCAATTTCAAAGCCGGATTCGATGACGTGGTTCCTACCCTGAATCTGTCTTATATGTTAGGTACAAGCGCTACCCTGCGTGCCAACTACAACATGCGCATCAACCGTCCGGGAATATGGTACCTGAATCCTTTCCGCGATACCAGCAACCCGACTTCCATCAGCTACGGTAATCCAGACCTGGACACGGAAAAGGCACACATTCTTGGAATGACCTTCAATACCTTCAGTGCCAAGTTCAGCCTGAATGCCAACCTTACTTATACGTTTACCAACAACGGTATTGAGCGCTACTCCTTCATGAACAATGGGGTACAGGAGAATACCTACGGCAATGTAGGCAAGAGTCAGCGTACACGCCTGGCCTTATGGATGAACTGGAACCCGGGCAGCACCACCCGCCTCTCACTCAATACCAGCGGAAGCTATTCCGACTTCCAGAGTAAGGAGCTGAACTCACGCAACAGTGGATTTGCCGGTGAGGTGTTTGCCAACATACAGCAGACCATCCCCTGGGAGCTGCGTCTTAGCTTTTACGGTGGAGGAAGCACTCCTTACATATCCCTGCAAGGAAAAGGTTCTTCCTTCTACTATTACGGTGTCAACCTGAACCGTTCTTTCCTGAAAGACAAACGGCTGAATATTTCGCTTTTTGCCAGCAATATCTTCCAGAAATACAACTCCTATAGCAATGAGGTATGGACAGACACGTTCCGCTCATGGTCAAAAAACAGTTATCCCTCACGCAGATACGGCATCAGCATCAGCTGGCGGTTCGGCGAATTGAAAACCCAGGTGAAAAAGACACAGCGTAGCATTACAAATGATGACGTAAAGGCAGGCGGAGACAACAAGAGTGGTGGAAGCATGCAATAAATAAAAAACAGAATAAAATGGAAAAAGAATTACCTAAAATAGACCTGCCCGAAGAATGGCTGGTAGGTACCGGCATCAGCAAAGAGCTGTTGGGGCTGTACAGAAACTATCCGGTGCGCCTGAAATGCGAGATTTTCGTACTTTGTACTTCCGGAGAAGTGGAAGCCTCGGTCAATCTCAACAAGATAACAGTAGAGCCCAACGACTTTATCGTACTTACACCAGGAAGTATCTTTCAGATAAACGACATCAAGGGAGACCTGAACATCTACTTCGGAGGATTCTCTTCTCAGTTTATGGAACACAATCTTCAGTCGCATTCTTTTCTGGATACGATGTACATCACACTGGGGCGTCCCGTTATCAATCTAAAGCCGGAAGGCGCCAAAATGATGGAAGAGTACATGCAGCTGCTTATCAAGATGTATGAATTCCTTCCGGAAAAAATCAGACCGGAAATCGCGACCAATCTGTATGCCGACATACATAAAGGTATATCCATGCTTTACCGGAACAAGACTGACGAAGTGCATCCGTTGTCAAAGAGTGAACTGATTTGTCGCAACTTTGCCCAGCTGGTCATGCAACATTACAATCAGACACGAAACGTAGCCTGGTATGCTGAAAAGCTACAGATTACGCACGCACATCTTTGCACTACCGTAAAACAGATTACGGGAAAAACCTGTGTGGACATCATTTCGTCCATGGTCATCATGGATGCCAAATCGCAATTGAAGTCTTCCCAGCTTTCCATCCAGAACATTTCCGACTCACTGAATTTTGCCAATGTATCGTTCTTCGGAAAATACTTCAAACGCTATGTAGGAATGAGCCCGCTTGAATATCGAAACAACGGATAAAGCATTAATAAACAAACGATTATAAATCATAAGAGATTTTCGTTCAAAATACCTGAAAAAACGCACTTACGTTTAAAGGAAAACGCACTTGTGTTTTAGGTAAAACGCACTTGCGTTTCAATCAAAACGTACTTGCGTTTTAGAGAAGACGCACGTGCGTTTTTTAGCGTCCTGAAAAAGCCCATGAAAAGATATTGTTTTTTACTCATTTTCAGCCTGATAGAAATTACCATACAAGCCGCTTCGAATATCCGGATTACTCCCGTGCCTTCCCTGCCCCAGCTTCCGGTCAGTGCCATACACCGCATTTTTCAGGACAGCGAAGGACTGATGTGGTATGGCACAGTGAACGGTCTTTGCTGCGACGACGGATACCAGATTAGCGTCATCCGTTCCGACATCAATACCCCGGGACTGCTGAATGACAACACCATCCAGTCCATTGCCGAAGATGAAAGGGGAAGAATCTGGTTTGGAACCGACCATGGAGCCTACATGCTGGACAAAACCAGCAGACAAGTTACACCGTTGGACGCTGAACGGCTACAGACAAGTTTTATCTACAGCATACGAAAGACATCCGACGGGGCTATGTGGATAGCTACGGGGCATAAACTGCTGAGATACAACACTGAGGGGAAATTACAGAAAACCTACCTGCTATACGACCATGAAGGAAAACCCTCATGGATGGCCGGTTTCTGCGAAAGCCGGCAGAAACAGATTCTGATTCCCGTAGCAAGGGAAGGTATCTATCGCTACGACTTTTACCCGTTATGCCAATCCGACTTCAGGACGAAACCTGACCTGCATCGTTCAGGACCGCACTCATAATTATTTCTGGGTAGGCACCAGTTCCGACGGTCTGTTGCTCTTCGACCCTTCCGCACCCAAAGATTCCATTTATACCTACTCTCCACTTCCCGTAAATCCTATGGGAGAAGCAGAAGGAGACATCTTATACCTGGAGCAGGATAACCGCGAAGGAATTCTCTGGATGACTACCAGAAGTTCTCTGATAGCCATGCGCTACGATGAAGCCCGCCGCTGCTTGCGCCAGACGGATTTTCGTCTGCCGGCTGAATATGGAAACATGCTGAATGAAATTTATCAAGACAAAGACGGAAACCTCTGGGTAGCCTCTTTTGACGGAAAAAGTTTCATTATCCATTTTACGGAAAACGCTCCGGAAGAATTTGCTCTGCCTGCTCTACAACAGCGGGTCCGCTTTCAACCGGCCATCATGGCCCTCTGCGATGCAGGAGAAGGCAAGATGTGGATATCACAGGAACGAACAGGACTCGGGCTGTACGACCTGTCCAACCATACAGTCAGTCTCTACCACGACTTCTCCACGCTGAAAACGCTTTCTCTCGGCTCCATCAAGCAAATGACCGAAGCCCGGAGGGAAGGAAATGTATGGGTGATACCTGAAGGGTGCAACCTTATCTATGAACTCGGACGGGAAGGTATGCAAATGAAGCACTTCCGCACCCTGAGCCTTCCGGAAAAGGCCCAAAGACATTTTACCCAGACTTACGAGGACCGTAACGGCACACTCTGGGCAGGTACCAACAACGGGCTGTTTGCTTTTTCTCTGCACAACAACCAATGGCATACGGTCTGCGATACATTAGGACTGGTAAGTGCCATCAAGGAAGACAAGCGGGGGAATCTATGGATTGGAACACTGAATAAAGGGCTTTATCAGCTGTCTCCCAAGGGAGAATGTCGAAAGTTTCTTTCTCCTCTCTCTATCACCTGCCTGAGTGTGCAGGAAGACAGCCTCATCTGGATGGGTACGCAGGAAGGAGGAGTCTATGCCTTGAATGTGCAGACAAGAAAACTGACGGATCATACTCGGCTGTGTGAACTGAACGGAAATATTGTCAACCAGCTGGAGTTTGACGTATACGGCCATTTGTGGATAGACACCAACCAGAAACTGATTGAGTATAATCCGAAAAACCACTCGTTTTCCACCTATCTTACCACCGACAATTCCATGCTGCTCCGCCGGTTCATTCCTACAGCCATCTGTAAGGGACACGACGGACGGATTTATTTCGGTGGCATTCCGGGCATCTGTGCAGTAACTCCATCCGACCGCCTTGACCAGCCCAGCAAGGATATTCCGACGTTTATCACAGGACTGTACGTCATGGGCAAACCCATAGTGAACGGAAATTCTCTGACACTCCAGCCGGACGAATATGATCTGGAGATTCATTTTTCATCTCTTGACTACCTGAATGCCCGCAAAATACGTTATGCTTATCGTCTGGTCGGACTGGATAAAGAATGGAACTACACCACCGTAGGACAACATACCGTCAGCTACAAGCACCTGCCTCACGGAAACTACGTATTCGAGGTGAAGGCGACCGACGGGTATGGAATATGGAGCGAGAAAGTCACGAGACTTCACATTGAGCGTCTGCCTGCCTTCTACCAGACAGGATGGGCCATCGCCTTCTATATATGGGTAGTGATAGCCGGAATCTTTGTCGGACTTCGTTTCTACCTCCGCCGGATGAAGCTGAAAAATGAAGAACTGTATGCCGACAGCGCGGAGTTGATGAAAATGCGTTCCTATCTGGATGAAAAGCCTGTTCCGCAAACTGAAGTCCGTATTTCAGAAATGGAATTTGCCAAACTGGATGAAATTCTGTTAGGAAATATCCTGAAAGCAGTAGAAGATAATTTGAGTGAAGCCGAATTCGATGTGCAGCATCTGGCAGAAAAAGTCAACATGTCACGCTCCACATTGACCCGCAAGCTCAAGGCCATTACGGGGCTTACTCCATTAGAATATATCCGTCGCGTGAAGATGCAACATGCCTGCCGCATGTTAAAAGATCCTCATACCACCGTGAACGAAGTGGCCCTGGCATTAGGCTATTACAACCGGAAATATTTTACTTCCTGCTTCAAGGAAGAATATGGAATGACCCCCAGCGAGTTTCAGAAACAGCAGGAAAAAGGGGATACATCTGAATCAAAAGAGGGGTAAAAATGAATCAGACCCCTCTCTGAAGCATTTCATACCGCTCTTTGGCGCATTCTGTTCTCCTGCTCTAAAAAGAATCTCTTTACATTTGTATTCAGATTTAACGAAAAACAAACTTGTTCAACATGAAAAAAGAGATTTTATTTCTTGCTGCACTGGCCACTTGTTTGTCTTCCTTCGGTCAGACTTTTGAAAAGACCGCTCAGGGAGGAAAGTTCCAGACCGCACAACCCACATTGAACGGGGAAGTGATTTTCTACTCTCCTTCTATTGTGCGCATCGTAAAGTATCCTTCGGCTGAAATGCCCGAAAAGAAAAGTTATCCGGTCATCAAGACTCCGGAAAAGGTAGAAATCTCCTACAAACAGAATGGAAACACGGTATGCATGACCTCCGGAAAAATGACAGTGACACTCGACGTGGTTACCGGAAAGGTGACTTACACCGACCTGAAAGGGGAAACACTGCTAAAGGAAAAAGTGGAAGGTACCAATTTCATTCCGCGCAAGGACGTAAACCGTGACGCATTTACTGTCAGCCAGGCATTCAGCCTTGAACCGGAAGAAGCTATCTACGGATTAGGACAACGCCAGAGCGGAGCCATGAACCACCGCAACCAGCAAATTCACCTGTCAAACGGCAATACCAATATCTGTATCCCCTATTTTACATCTGAAAAAGGATATGGCGTGTACTGGGATAATCCAGGTATCTCTGACTTCAGCGATACGCCGTATGAAACATCTTTCTCTTCACAGGTAGGACTTTGCTCCGATTATTATTTCTTGTACGAAGACGGCACACAGGATGGCGTAATCGCCTGCATCCGTGACCTGACCGGAAAGGCTACCATGTTCCCGCTCTGGACCATGGGTTACTGGCAGTGCCGCGAACGCTACAAGAGTCCGGACGAACTATGCGGCGTACTCGACAAATACCGCAAACTTCAGATTCCGCTGGATGGTATCGTACAGGACTGGCAGTACTGGGGATGTGACTCCAACTGGAATGCCATGAAATTCGTGAATCCACGCTACATCAACAAGATGGACGACAAGGAAGCACTTCGCTACCTTCCGAATGGAGAAGACAAGAATGCACGCTATCCGAAACCTCGCTTCAAAAGCCCGGAAGAAATGGTGGAATACGTACATAAGAACAATGCGCACCTGATGATTTCCGTATGGGCCAGCTTCGGACCATGGACCGACCAGTTCAAGGAACTGGACAAAATGGGAGCCTTGCTGAAATTTGAGACATGGCCTCCGAAATCGGGTGCACATCCTTACGACCCGTTCAACAAAGATGCCCGCGACCTGTACTGGCGTTACCTCAGCCACCTGCATAAAATGAACATTGATGCCTGGTGGACCGACTCTACAGAACCCGACCATCTGAACCCGAAAGAAAGCGACTTCGACCTGATGACAGCCGATGGTTCTTTCCGCTCCGTACACAATGCGTTCCCGCTGGACCACAACCGGGGTATCTATGAACACCAGCGTGCCGTATCGGACGATAAACGTGTGTTCCAGATGACCCGTTCCGGTTACCTGGGTCAGCAGCACTACGGTGCCCTGAGCT
>OGEE01001273.1_pt1 | contig 13298 bp, 8 predicted proteins | sample 1570571 | NCBI WGS metagenome assembly OGEE01 (sample SAMEA2582169, study PRJEB24529) | metagenome | biome: Human gut stool | place: China | collected 2011
GTAGCTTTGGCTGAGATGCAGCTCAGAGCTACCAGTAAGGATAATGCTATTTTCTTCATATCGGGTTTATGTTTTGGTTAAAATCAAAAATGTGGCGCAGTTAATATAACTACGCCACAAATTTACGAATTATATTTCACATAAATGCGTTTTTTATGTTAAATATTCCATATCCTATGGAAGGATGGCAATCTTGGTTACATTCTTCATGTCACCCTGAAGGATCAAGGCTGTATCACTCCAGCCGTCAGCGATACTGTTTATAGCTTCCATCATGGCTGCATCGAATACCTTCACAACACAGTTCTGGTCACCTTTTCCGTCTGATACAGTATCAATAGCGCCCCAGTTGGCGTTGTTGATCTGAACCTGTCCGGTAGCTCCTGCTTCCTTATAGAAGAGCATCTTGGAACCTACCTTGACACCCAACTTGATGAGGTCTGCCTTCATGATACGGAAACGACCGGTGTCATCCCAAGTGAAGTTGTATGGATACTTGATGGCGCTGTTGTCCATGTTGGTTGTGATAGTAGCGATATCCTTTTCTGCAGAAACCACCTTGAACTCAGGACCTTCAATCTTGTTGCCGTCTGGGTCTTCCATCACGATCTTGTAGGTTCCAACTTCTGCATTGGCAGGAACCTGGCATACAATCTCTGTATTGGTACGAGAGGTGTAGCGGTTTACCTTGTAAGAACCGATATAGAGGTTCTGGATGTTCTGGAAGTTCTTACCAGTGATGGTGATAGTTGAACCTGCGATAGCCTCACCAGGAGTGATGGAAGCAATAGCTGGATCAGTAGCAGCCTTGATGCTCAATTGACCATCGATGTTGATAGTGATACCATTCTTCAGGTTGAGCTTGAAGCCTGAACCGGCGCAGGCTGCAGGAACTGTCACTGCGATGGCTTGGGCATTCTGTGCTGCAAATTTGTCAACGGTCTGCTCTACATCGCCAGGGAAGGTGATGCTCTTCACGAGGTCGAGATCTGTACCCTTGATGACGGTCTTCTCGCCAGCTGTGATGGCTGCTGGTGTGCAGGAAGCTACGGTTGGCTCCACCAGGGTATAGGCTACTACAACGGTCTTGCCATTATCAAGACTCAAAGTGATGTCGCCTTTCTGTGCATCCTCTGGTACTGTAGAAGTAACCTTTGTAGTCTCAACCTTGTTAAGCTTAGATTCCTTGGCGTTAGGGAATGCGATACCTGTAATCAGATCCATATCCTTACCGGTGATGGTGATTTCTGCACCATTCTTCACTGGGTTAGGTGTTGCAACAAGCTGGGTAGGAACCACGGTGATGATGTTGCCTACAGGAACTTCTACACCGCTCTTGGTTACTACGTAGAAGGTACCGTCGGTAGCCTTGACAGGAACAGCAACGGTAATCTCTGTAGCGCTTTGTGACTTGAAGTCGGCAGCATCAACAGTAGCACCCTCAAACTTCACGCTGGCAATCTGGTCGAATGAAGCACCCTTGATGCTCAATATTTCGCCAGCCTTGATGTTGCGGTTCTCGATAGGAGTAGCCTCAGGAATGTTGATGGTCAACTCTTCCTTGGTCTCCAGAGAAGTACCGTCTTTCAGCGTATCAGTCAGTGTGATGACACCTGTTCTAGCCTCTACAGGAATCTTTACCTGGATGGTATAGCGGTCGTGACCTACGAACTCTGCCTCCTTGATGGTATCGCTACCGGCGAAGATAACGCCGTGCATCAGGTTGAGGTAATCACCCTTGATGGTCACTACGTCACCTACATTACCTACCATAGTACCTTCGTTACCTACGAAGAACTTGGTGATTTCGATGTCCTCGCGATAGGTGATAGGAGATACGGATGTAATCTCACCGCCCTTCTTTGTCTTCAGGACAATCTGACCGGTTTCGCATTTTTCTGCAGGAACCTGGATGGAAATCTTGCTGTTGTAGCCGCTCTGGAGAATCTCGTATGCGGTAATAGGGTCTGCACCTGGAAGGTTGACAGACTCAATCTGGTCCAGATTGGTACCATAGAGATATAAGGTACCGCCACGGAGCACTGGGCATGGACCGAATGACTGGAGAGAGATGTCGTTGCCATACTGGTCGGTAGAGAGATCATCTCCGTCGTTGCACGCAGTCAGCGATAGCCCTACGAGGGCTACCACCAACATGGCGAATATTTTGCTTATCTTTTTCATATTAATGTCAGATTATAAGTTTATTTATTTGGAACCACACGGATGTTGTCAATCTTGATGATTGGCGTACATTTTGTACCATCAGGGAGTACAGAAGCGTCTTTGATAGCACCCTTCCAGACAAAGAATGTTATACTTGCAAAATCCTCAACGCTACCGAAAGAGCTTTTCGCCTTATTACCATCACATCTGTAGATGAAATCAGTGAATGGAATCGTTACAGTAATCCACTTGCCATCTGTATCATAAGAACCATCATTATTGTTCCAAGGCATGTAAATAGCTCGTGGCCATTCTTCTGGATTCTGGTACCAGTTGTTGTTTGCGCCAGCAGTAAATTGATTACCATCTCTATTTGATACTTTATCTATTCCGGCGAACATAATTTGCATAGGACCAGCTTGCCAAGGATAGTCTTTAGGAATGCACATTTCAAACTTGAGACTCTTATTGCTCCAGTCGCTGAAATCGGCAATATCATTTAATTTTCTATCTTGACCATTAAATGTTCCGTTCCATTCTCCTGCCCAGTATTCAAAGGCAAAGTGTCCTTCGTCCCATGCTTTTGAATCCATGGTACTGCTTCCGTTTCCTAATTGTATATAGTTGCCTGACAAGGAAGTTTCATCATTTGCCATGGTAGTTGCATGCCATCCATGTTTGAATTTACCTGACTCGGTACCTCCAACTGTCATATTGTCGAAGTCGAAGAGCATACCGCGGTTGTCCATATAGCGGAATCCTGCCTTGGTTGTACCATTGATGGTGGTGATGGTGATAGGCTCGTGCTTAGGCATATCCTCTGGCATGTTGAAGCGGATGCTGTTCTGGGTGATCTTCAGGTCCTCGTAAGGAATGGTGTAGTTATCACCCACCTTGATAGTCAGATGACTGTTGTCGTAATCCAGGAAGTAGTCGCCCTTGATGGTTACTTCTTCGCCTGGAGCTGCCCACTCGTTGCTCATGCCATTGATAGTTGGGGCTGGAACTATGGTCTTGAAGTCGTAGTCCAAAGTGTCCTTGTTGTTGGTGATGAAGTAAATCTTGTCAGTCACCTTGCCTGGAATGTTCTTTGGCACTGTTACGATGATGGTGTTGTCCGTCATGTAACTGGTGTTCAATACGGCAGCCTGGTCGTTGAAGTTGATCTTGGTTACACTTCTCAGGTTTCTACCCACAATACAGATGGTATTGTTGAGAGAAGCTTCTGTGAGCAGAGAGTCCTTGCTGGCTGCATCCACAGGACGAACATAATCGATGGTAGGGGTTCCGCCTGCAACTTCATACTTGTCTGGCTCGTCCTCGCAAGAAGTGAATCCCGCGCTGACTGCTGCAAGTGCCACGGCGAACAATGCCCCATTTATATTCTTGATTTTCATAATGAAATTCTCTTTATTGATTAATAACTATAGGTATTAATAACTGAATGTATTACGTACATCTACGTGTACTGGAGTTGCGGTGCTACCCAGGTTAGGGTTCAGGGCTACGTCTTCAGTAGGGAATGGCAATGTAAAGCTGCTGGCTGTTACATTAGGTGCTGCTGTATTCTCATCATACTGCATCTTAGAGCTGTCCCATGTTCCACTGTTGTAGTATGCCTTGTAAACTTCATCACAGTTCCACATAGCATTGCGGTGCTGTGCCTTCAATTCCTTGATGCAGCCGTCTACATCATAGTATGCACGGCGCACGTAGTCGTACCAGCGGTCACCCTCACCTGCAAACTCCAAGCGGCGCTCCTTCCAGATGTCATCGAATGTAAGAGAGGTCTTTCTTACGAATCCCTGCCACTCGTATGCACGTCCGCGTACCTCATTGAAGCAATCCAGGGCAAGCTGGTCGGTATTGTTACCCATCAGAACCTGTGCCTCTGCGTAGATAAGATAAATGTCTGACAGACGGAGAAGTGGAGTAGGGAGAGCATTTGACATGCGACCTGGAGTGATGCCCAACTCTGCCTTGTGGTCTGCGTTGTTGCCATAAAGGTTCTTCACGTTGTTACCACCGCAAGGACCCTGGCACTGACCAGTTGCTGCTGAGTTGTAGGCCTTGTTATACCAGAAATCCAAGTAAGAGAATCCCTTCTTGATACGATCCTTCTGTGCACTGGCAGGAAGGTCGTGGTCTCTCCAGAAGTAAGAATAAACATCGCCTGGCATCATGATGGTAGCCTTGCGGCGGTGGTCTGGATCTACACGGCTGGCAGGATCATCCTTAGGAGATACACCGAAGGCTTCCATCAAATCAACCGATGGACCGCCCCAACCGCCCCAGCAGTCACCATTCTCATCAAAACCATCTGGCGCCAAGTCGCTCTGGAGGGTATTTTGAGAAGTCCACTGAGAACCTACTGTCCAGCGCCATGCTATCAAAATCTCATCGCAGAACTGGTTTGAGCCACGGAAGATATCTTCGTAGTGCTCCATCAATCCTCTGCCTGAATTCTCGATAACATCTTTGGCATATTCGGCAGCCTTCTTCAAATCGTCCTGATTCAAAGTGCCTGAAACACCAGCCTTGGTCAGATAAACCTTACTGAGCAAACCTTCTGCACAATAGTAGTCGATACGGCCTGTAGTGCTCTTTTCCTTAGGAAGAAGTTCCATCGCCTTTTCCAGGGTTAGGATGATATACTCATATACATCTGCTTTCTGTACCTTGCTAACCTGGTTGTAGTCACCTTTGCCGAGTGTCTCTGAGTTGTTGTGGATGATAGGCACATCACCGAAGGTACGTACCAGGTAGAAGTATGCCATCGCCTTCCAGGCAAGGCACTCGCCCAAACACTGGTTTTTCACCTTCTCTGAGGTGTTGATGGCGTTCTTCAATGATTCGTAAACGGTACTGCAGTGACCAATCTCTGCCCAGAGTGAGTAAGACATGTTTACCAGGTCCTCATCGGTGCCATTGGTACTGAAGTTCATGTAAGGGCTTGAGCCCCAATACATATTACCCGACATAACCTCACCTATCTTAATGAATCCACGCTGGAAATCATACCAAGGTGAGTTGTAGAGATAGTTTACGCCAGAGATGCAGGAAGCATCGCCGTTGTAATAGTTCTCTGTGTTGTAATTGTCCTCTACCGGCTTGTCAAGGAAGTCACCGCAGGAGGTCATTCCCATACCGAGGAGCATTACAAATGCTGTATATTTAATGTTCTTAAATTTCATAACTGTTCGTTTTGGATATTAGAATGATAAGTTCAAACCAAATGTAACGGTGGTTGGAGAAGGGTAGCGACCGAAGTCCAGACCATATACATTTGCACTCTGAGTTGAAAGACCTACCTCTGGGTCGTAACCGCTGTAACCTGTGATGGTGAAGAGGTTAGACGCTGTGAGAGTCAGTCGGAGGTTGGTGAGACCAATCTTCTGAATGAGCTTCTGGTCGAAGGTGTATCCCAGAGCCATACTCTTCAAACGTACGTATGAACCATCCTCGATATAACGGTCGCTGAATGCGTCGTTATCGTTAGGGTCGTTGATGGAAGCACGTGGGTACATCGAGTTTGGATTGTCAACTGTCAAATTAGAGATGTTATCATACCAGTTGCCTGTGTAGTTGCCATCCTTGGCTACGAGGTGAACTCGCTTGTTGACATCCTTCAGCTGGTTGCTCCATGGAGAGTTCATGTGAGTCATCTTCATGTTCAGATAGTTGGCTACCTTGGCACCTACAGAACCGTTGATGAAGATATTCAGGTCGAAGTTCTTATAGCGGAAGGTATTGTTCCATCCGAAGGTCCATTTTGGCAGTGGAGAACCGATGTTGGTCTTATCATTCTCATCAATCTTGCCATCTTTGTTGATGTCCTTGTACTTCAAGTCACCTACGTAGGTGGTGTTGGTGCGATTCAGCTCGCTGGCATCCTTCCAAGAGTAGTGCTTGGTGCCGTCGGCATCAGTGGTCTCGTTGTAGTTGTTCTTTTGGAGAGTCTGAACCGGAGAACTGAGGATATCTTCGAGATCCTTATATACTCCTTCTACTACGTAACCATAGAAACCGTAGAGTGATTCGCCTGGAATAGAACGAGATACCACATCGCTCCACTGACCCTTACCGAGCAAGGCGGTACTGCCGGAAAGACTCTTCAGCTTGTTCTTGTTGATAGAGATGGTGACGTCAGAACTCCAATCGAAATCCTTGGTAACGATAGGGTGGGTGTTGAGTGCAATCTCAAGACCGGTGTTCTCGATGTCGCCATAGTTTCCGTATGGTGCAGCGAGGGCTGAAGATGCATTACCGCTGGTACCCATGATGGAAGGCAGGTTGAGCTGCATCAGCATGTCCTTACTCATCTTCTTATACCAATCTACGGTCAGATTTATGCGGTTGTTTAAGAATCCGAGGTCGAGACCTACGTTCCACTGCTCCTGAGTCTCCCACTTGATATCGAGATTCTTCAGGTTGGCTGGACGGAAGCTGGTACCGAGAGCTGTATCCATGGTACTCATGGCAGAACCCCACTTGTAACCACCGATGTTGGAGTTACCTGTCTGACCCCAACCGATACGTAACTTACCATTGCTCAACCACTTGATGTTCTTCATGAACTTCTCGTTGGTGAAACGCCAACCCAAAGCCAATGAGTGGAAACCTGCCCAACGGTTATTAGGACCGAAGTTAGAGCTACCATCATAACGATAGGTATAGGTAGCGAGATAACGATCATCGTAGTTGTAGGTTTCACGGGTGAAGAAGGAAGCCATAGATGAACTTCCCCATCCAGCGTTAGGCTTAGGGTCGCCCTGTCCCAATGCCGGGTTGTGAACTACATCGTTAGGAAGCTGGGTGTTGAGAACTGCTAAATAGTCATATTTTGATTCCCAGCACTCCTGACCGAGCATGGCAGTGATACTATGTTTGCCGAAATTGGTAGAATACTGCAGATAGTTGTTCAATGACCAGAAGGTATTGCTGTTCTTCTGTAGACGGCTCTGGTTGTTCTGGCGCTTCCAGGTTCCGAGGTCTATCATAGGACTGTAGGTATCTGCCTTGGATGCACCGATGTCGAAACCTAACTGGCTGTGCCAGGTCAAGCCCTTCATCAGGGTGATATCTGCAAAGACACTACCGTTCAGGCTCTGACGGTCGAGCAGGATATCATCTTCCATTGCCAAAGCGATAGGGTTAGGATTGGTGAATCCTTCTTTTGATACGCTGGAGTAGCCGCCATCAATATTGTAAATCTGGATATCTGGAGGTGTAGTCAATGAGTAGTTGATCAAACCTTCTTCACCGTCTGCCAGTTTTAAGCTCTCTGATGTCTTTGAATAGGTAGCATTCAAACCGAGCTTGAACCATTTCTTCAACTGTGCAGAGAGGTTCACACGCATAGAGTAGCGCTGGAATTCAGATCCGATGATGGTACCATCCTGGTCTGTCCAGTTGCCTGAGATATAGTAGTTTACCTTATCAGTACCCCCTTCTGCTGCGATTTGGTGAGACTGCTGCCATGCAGTCTGGAAGATAGCATCCTGCCAGTTGGTACCGATACCGAGGATAGATGGGTCGCTATATACAGGGTCTGGCTTGGAGATTTCGCCCTGGTTAGCCAAATCGTTGTAATATTCTGCAAACTCGCGGAGGTTCATGATGTCCAGACGCTTGTTCTGTCGGCTTGCAGCTACGCTACCGGTATAGGTAAACTTAGCTTCGCCTGCCTTACCCTTCTTGGTAGTAATCAAAACGACACCATTGGCACCCTGAGCACCATAGATAGCAGTAGCAGAAGCATCCTTCAATATCTCCATACTCACGATATCGCTAGGGTTAATCAAAGAGAGAGGAGATACGGCTGAGTGAGAACCGTTACCGAGCTTATCACCCAAACCGAGTGATGAACCGCTGTTGCTCTGAGAGTTGAAGATGACACCATCTACAACGTATAATGGCTCAGAATTGGCATTGATAGTAGCGATACCACGCACGCTAACGGCTACGGCAGAACCTGGCTGACCGGATGTCTGGACAGCGTTTACACCGGAAATCTTTCCCTGGAAAGCCTGGTCAACGTTGGTAATAGGAGTCTGCTTCAATGTCTTTTCGTCCATAGAAGCGGAAGCACCGGCGAGGTCGCTCTTCTTCATGGTACCATAACCTACAACCACTACTTCCTGAAGACTGTTGTGGTCTTCGGTCAAAGTAATGTCGTACTTGTTCTGACCGCCCACCTTGAATGATTTGGTGATGTATCCTACGTAGGAAACCTCTACGGTCTGACCGGCAGCTACGTTGAGGCTGTAGTTACCATCCATGTCGGTTACTGCGGCATTTTTAGTACCTTTCACTTTCACTGTAGCGCCAATGATAGGTCCCATTGGGTCAGAAACGTTACCAGTGATTTTTTTAGTTTGTTGTACAGCTTGACTCGTTGTGATTCTGGCTGCAAAAGTTTGCTGAGGAGAGATGCCGAGAAGACTCAGGGCTGCTACACCAGCAAGCAACTTTTCTCTACTTTTATTGTTCATAAATTCCTTGTTTTGTTAGTTTGAATGGTTTTAGGAGAGGGTTAAGCCTTTTTTCCTATTTCCGCTGCAAAATTACTGCTTTTTTATGAAAAACAATATACTTATTTTGCTAATTGCTGATACTTTTTTACTTTATAGCAAATTTCTTGCAAAAAAATGATTTTTTGATGTTTGTAGACTTGGGATGCTTTTCATTGATTCTTTTCTCGGGAAAGAAGTTTGGAATCAATAGATTCCGTTGGGGTGATATATTATATATAATGTTCGCGTACCTTATATTATTTAGCATCCTTATATGATATTAGTATCATTGGATTTTAAAAATAAGCACTTTTTTCATCTTTGCAGAAAAGTATGTTTATTGAGCAAAAAAATACATGAGAAGTTCGAAAATTTGCAGTATCTTTGCAGCCGTAAAACAGAAAATAAACAATTAGCAATAAATTAATAACGATTGAACAATGAAGCAGCATGTTTTTAGGTTTATAATGATAGTTGTTGTGATGAGTTTGCTCGGGTCGTTAGACCTGAGTGCACAAATCAAAGGAAATAACATCGTAGTAACGGTGATACCTGACCACCAGGATTGGAATTATCGGGTAGGCGAGAAGGCAACCTTCACGGTGAATGTCCGCAAGAGTGGAACACTATTAGATAATGTAAATATTGATTACGAGGCTGGTCCGGTGATGTTTCCAGATGTGAAGAAAAGTACCATCCTCAAGGAAGGAACGATGAAATGGAATGGGGCGCTGAAGCAGCCGGGTTTCTATCGCTTCAAGGTTATCGCTCATGTGGATGGAAGAAACTACGAAGGACTCTGCACTGCAGGTTTTTCACCTGAGAAGATTCTTCCTTTCGCACAGGAACCGAAGGATTTCGATGCCTTCTGGAAAAAGGCGCTTGATGAGGCTCGCCAGAACGACCTCAATCCAACGATGGTTCTCCTGCCAGAGCGATGCACCAAGGACAAGAGAGTTTTTGAAATCAGTTATAACAACAATCGCTGGGGCTCTAAGATGTATGGTATCTTGAGCGTACCGGTGAAAGAAGGCAAGTATCCAGCCTTGCTTCGAGTTCCTGGTGCAGGTGTTCGTCCTTATTCGGGCGACACTTACACTGCACCTTCCGAGTGCATTGTCCTCGAAATAGGTATCCACGGAGTGCCTGTTACCATGGAGCAGAAGGTGTATGATGATCTTGCCAACGGTGAACTGAACGGTTATTGGGATACCAATCTCGAAAATCCTAACCGTAACTCTTATAAGAGAGTAGTAACTGGGGCCGTTCGTGCAGTTGATTTCATCGCCTCTCTCCCTCAGTGGAATGGCAAGACCATCGGCGTAACGGGTTCATCCCAGGGTGGATTCCTCTCCCTTGCTGTGGCAGCACTCGACAAGCGCATCACCTTCCTGGCTCCCGTACATGATGCTATGTGCGATTACGAGGCTGAAATTCACGGAGTTGCAGGCGGTTGGCCTCACTATTTCTATAAGGAAAATCAGGTTCTGGGAGCTGCATGGAAAGAGCAGAAACTTACGGAGTTAGAGAAAATGCGATTGGAAGGTGCCCGCTATTATGATGGCGCCAACTTCGCCCGTCGCATCACCTGCCCAGGCTGGTATAGCTTCGGATATAATGATGAGGTAGTTCCACCTACTTCTTCTTATGGATTATATAATAGTGTGAAGGCGCCAAAGACACTGAGTCTTTACCAGATGACCGGTCATTTCTGGTATCAGGAGCAGTGGGATGAATGGCAGGCTTGGATTGTTCAACAATTAACTAAATAAATTTATGTTCGGAAAAAGAATATTGATCAGTGCTGTTTGTCTGCTGGCGATGCAGGGAGCTATGGCACAGGTGGATGGTACCACTGGTGCTTCTGTTCAGGCTGCAGGTACATCTTGCAGTAAAGACAAAAAGGTTTGCTGCAAAACACCAGCTGAGCAACAGATAATTCGTCTGCAGAAATTATTAAACAAGGGTATTATGTTGGGGCATCAGGATGATCCGGTGTATGGTACTACTTGGAAATGGGATCAGGGAAAGAGTGATGTGCTTCTCACCACAGGCGATTACCCTGCCGTGATGGGCTTTGACCTCGGCAAGATAGAGCTGGACAGCAAGGAGAACCTCGATGGGGTTCCTTTTGATAGAATGCGCCAGGAGATTATCGCCCAGAACAAGCGAGGAGGTATCGTTACCCTGAGCTGGCATCCTTGGAATCCGGCAACAGGCGAGAATGCCTGGGATCCGAAGGGAGATGCTGTGGCTGCCGTACTCGATGGGGGAGCACAGCAGAAGAAGTTCGATGCCTGGCTCAAGAAAGTATCAGATTTCATCCTCTCGTTGAAAGATAAAAAAGGAAATCTCGTTCCCGTCATCTTCCGTCCATGGCATGAAATGAATGGCGGATGGTTCTGGTGGGGAGCCAACAGTTGTACACCAACACAATATAACCAGCTTTACGCAAAAACCTATCGCACACTTACTAAAAATGGATGTACAAATATCGTTTGGGCTTGGTCGCCTAACCTCGGAAGCGAGAAAACCGTTGAGGCTTTCCTGGAGCGTTATCCGGGCAATGACTTCGTGGATATGGTAGGCGTGGATGTTTATGAGTTTGACAACGATGATGCCAACTATCAGTCCAATCTGAAGAATACCCTGGATGTAATGATGCAGGCTAACAAGAAAATCAACAGGATTCCTGCACTCACCGAGACAGGATGCCGTGGTATTTCGCAGAAGCAGAACTGGTTCACACAGGCTCTCTGGCCGGTACTTCAGAAGTATCAGTTGAGCTACGTTCTCTTCTGGCGAAATGCATGGGACAAACCGCAGGAGGAAGCCTATCTTCCTGGAGTAGGCGATGGAGCCATCGTTGAGGACTTCAAGGCATTCAAGAAAGAAAAGAAAGTCCTCTTCGTCAAAGACATTTTAAAGGTAAAAAAGTAAAAAAAATAAAAATATTATGACAACATTTCAAGACAAAGTGAAAGCACTTCGCGCTCATCATGAGGAATTGCTGAGCCGCAAGAATGAACCAGTAGAGTGGGGAAACGGCATCTACGAGAAATATAAGAACCCAATCCTCACCGCAGAACATACTCCATTGGAGTGGCGTTACGACTTCGATGAGAAGAGCAACCCATATCTGATGCAGCGCATCATGATGAATGCTACACTGAACTCGGGTGCCATCAAGTGGAACGGCAAGTATCTACTTGTGGTACGTGTGGAGGGAGCCGACCGTAAGAGCTTCTTCGCTGTGGCTGAAAGCCCTAACGGTATCGACAACTTCCGTTTTTGGGATGAGCCTATCACCATGCCAGAGGATGTAATTCCTGCTACCAATATCTATGATATGCGACTCACCGCCCATGAGGATGGTTATATCTATGGCGTGTTCTGTGCTGAGCGTCATGATGATGACCAGCCAGGCGACCTGAGTGCAGCTACTGCTACTGCAGCCATCGCCCGTACCAAGGACTTGGTTAACTGGGAGCGTCTTCCTGATTTGAAGACCAAGAGTCAGCAGCGTAATGTGGTTCTCCACCCAGAGTTTGTTGATGGCAAGTATGCTTTCTATACCCGTCCACAGGATGGTTTCATCGATACAGGTTCAGGCGGCGGTATCGGTTGGGCACTCGTTGATGACATCACTCACGCCGAAATCACGGAAGAGAAGATCATCAATGCTCGTCATTATCACACCATCCAGGAGGTGAAGAATGGTGAGGGACCTCACCCAATCAAGACCGATAAGGGCTGGTTGCATCTCGCTCACGGTGTTCGTGGCTGTGCCAGTGGCCTCCGTTATGTACTCTATATGTATATGACCTCTCTTGAAGATCCTACAGAGGTCATCGCAGAACCAGGTGGATACCTCCTCGTACCAGAGGGCCCTGAGTATATTGGTGATGTGATGAACGTAGTGTTTGCCAACGGTTGGATTGCAGATGAGGATGGCAAGGTATTTATCTACTATGCTTCTTCTGATACACGTATGCACGTAGCTACCTCAACCATCGACCGTCTGGTAGACTACTGCATGAACACACCAAAGGATGACTATCGCACTCAGTTCTCTGTGGAGAAGATCAAGGCTTTGGTAGCAAAGAACAGACAGACATTAGGCAAATAATTTTTTATAGGTATTAAGATTGTAGGGATTCATGACTCTCGTACGTATTATATATGTACGAGGGATGGATCCCTTTTTTTAAGTTTATAGTTAAAAGTTTATAGTTAAAAGTTTATAGTTCAGAGTAAAACAATGGCTAGTATAAAAGAAAAAATTGCTTATGCGCTGGGTGATGCCGCTGCCGGCGGCATCGTATGGAAGGTGATGTCTATCGCCTTTCCGCTCTTCTTTACCAATGTCTTCGGACTCTCGTTTGCCGATGCCGCCGTGCTGATGCTGGTGGCTCGTATGTTTGATGTGGTTACCGACCCGCTGATGGGTACCCTTGCCGACCGTACCCAGAGTCGTTTCGGCACCTATCGCCCTTGGCTCATCTATGGCGCCATTCCTTTCGGATTGATTTTCGCGCTCTTGCTTTACACGCCTGATTTCGGTCCTGTGGGCAAGCGCATCTATGCCTACGCCCTCTATCTGCTGATGATGGCGGT
>OGEE01001285.1_pt1 | contig 13191 bp, 9 predicted proteins | sample 1570571 | NCBI WGS metagenome assembly OGEE01 (sample SAMEA2582169, study PRJEB24529) | metagenome | biome: Human gut stool | place: China | collected 2011
GAGTATGTGCCGTTACCTAATAAGGTATCAACGGTTTTTTCACTTACGGATTTTTCATTACCATAAGCATCTTTATGGCTTCCGAGAAGTATAGTGGAAGTAGGCTCAATAATTCCTTTACCTTCATTTCCTTTGCCAAACACTTTTTCTGTTGCAAAGTTAACAAATCCTTTTTTATAGCCTACTACTGGAAGTGCAATTGCTAATCCTGCAACACTGGTTTTAGGGTGGGCAACTGCAAATTTTATTCCACTTTTGGCGGCATGAGTACCAATACCTGCGCCTTTTAAAAGAGATTTACATAATACTGACCATGTTGCCATAATTCTATATTTTTAAGTTTTTTACTCCGGATCATATATTTCTACGATAGCTCTGGCTTTATGCCGCTGTGTTTTTGGGGTAGCGAGAAACCTACCATTATCTGTGGTGCAGAGCCAAGCTTGAACTCCTGGATTATCCTCTACTTCCGTTGATGTCCAATACCAACAATCTCCTTCCAAGGCTATAGGTGTGCCACCAAGTCTTTCCAGAACTGGATTGATGACTCTCGATGAGGATGCCAATAAACGCTGTTCGGCTACACTGGGAAGGTAGTCGCTCTGACCATTGGTATGAAAGTTAATCATTTCCATGGCTAAAGGAGAACCCTTGCCTGTTTCTGCGCTGTAGCTGTTATACATGGCTACGGTATTCTTGAAACCACAGAAAGATGTTACATCTGTACTGATTCCATTGACCATACCCACGGAATCACAGAACACTTCATTGACTTCATCAAACATGACTGCCAGGGCAGGGTGTTCATCTGTCTTTTCTGCAAAGACAACGCCTACTGCCTTTCTTTTTGTCTGGTTGAAATAGGAAGCCGTGTCCATGCAGCTATGGTCATTACAGAGGACATAACCTACATGTATGTCTCTGTCTATGGGTTCGTGATTGTCACACGAGGTGCTGAAAATTGTGATGGCTACCATCAGCATCATGCTCAGAACCGGATGAGTGATACCTTTTATTACTGATTTCATAATGATTACTTTTTATAATGGGATTTTTACACCGAAGGCTGCACCTGTTCTGAAGGTATCTTCGCCTCTTATGACAATATCTTCCTTCACCTGGAAGAACACACTCCAACCATTATAGAGGTTATAGGTGTGCTCATAGCCGATATGACCGGCGGTAATTACCTTGTCTAGGTCACTACCACAGCTGACACCTACTCTTACGTTTCCATGATGGTTCCTGCCTCTATTCACGCATGGCTTGTAGGCAAAGCCCACTGTCCACGCACGGTAGTTGCGCCAGAAGGAATCACTGGTAATATGACCGGCTTCCTCGTCTTTCTTATATTTCAGATACATGGTTCCGAAATACTCCCAGGCATTGTGATAGTCGGTTTCATGTTCGTAGGAGAGGGTGGTTTCTACCCCCTGGGGGTAGCTGCCACCGACACCTAACATCAAATGGTTGCCATGACTCTGGGCATACATTGCTGTTGCCGAGAACAGGGCGAACATAACAGATAGTATCTTTTTCATATATTCTTTGCTTTATTGTTCTCTGAGGAGAAGTGTATCGAAGGCATCTGCTGCCAACACGTCCTCGTAGTCGAGGTTCATGGAAATGGTTCGTCCGGAAATCTGCTTTTCCGACAACTCGATGGTGAGCACCTTATCGTTAGGGAAGGTCATCTTCTTCAGAACGATGATGTTCCGATAGCCGCTCTTGAACCTTACGGAACGGTCCAGTACCAGGGCAGGTTTCAACTCGATGGTCTGGATGTTGGTAGCCTTCTGCTGTTTCTTGTCCTGGAGCTTCACTCTCAACTCGTCAATATCGAAAGGAAGATTGGTCTTGTTTGATACCGAGAAGTCGATGAAGAAATATTCTCCTACCACATAGATGTTGTTCAGTCGCATGGTCATCTTGTTGTGGGTGGTGAAGGTACTTCGATACTTGGCAGGACTTTGCCATACTTTCATGGCATAGCTTACCATATCTACCGTTGACATACTTACATCGGGATTGTGGAAGGCATTGCGCTCGATAAGCTCCACTTCCTTATCGGTAACCGCCTCTTCTATCCTGCTGGTATAGAGTAGGGCATACTGCACTCTGTAACGCTCCGTAATAATGGTAACGATACCCATCACTTCGCCATCCTTATGATTACCTGTAGCCGGTTTGAGACGGATGACATTATCCAAAGGCTTATCGCCCACAATACTGTCAGTAGAGATATCTACCAGACGGATGGGTTCTGATGCTGTGATAACAGTGGAAACATGCTCATTGATGGTGAGCTGTTCCATATTGTTGAAGCCCTTTTGGGCAAATGTTCCTAAAGCTACACCCAAACACATGATAAACAGTGTAAAGGCTCTCTTTTTTATATTCTTCATATTGTTACTTTCTTTTTGTTTTACTTTCTTTTCTGTTTGTCTTTCTGGCTTTCATCAACAAGATAAACCTTAGTGCCATACTTCAAACGTACCTTATTCTTCTTCACGGCTGTACCGAAGGCGTTCATAACCTTCTGGGTGGCATTCTGGGCAGCCTGGCTTGCCCAGCTGCGAATACCGGAAGATGACGTGGTTGAGTTGTCAAGCATAGAACTGCCCTGCATGGCTGAACTGGCTATATCCTTGGTGGTTTCCCTGAAACTGCTCAGTGGAACATACAAGCCTTGCATACCATCTGTATCATAGATACTTAGACTTACCTTGATGATGTCTTCATCAAAGAAGATGCTTTCTACCTTGCCCTGTACACGTTGTTTGCCGAAGCCGCTCATGGTGGCATATAGATAGGTTCCCTTTCTGATGGTTTCGTCTCCAATCTCTATGTCGTCCAGCAGACGGAGTCTCACCCGGCTACCATCTACAGCTTTCACCTCTTCATCAATGATGGCTGAAATGAGTTTGTTCTTGCCATCAGCTGCACCTAAAGTATTGAAGTATTCTGATACCTGTTTGGTCTTCTTCACTACTTTTTCCGGTTCGTCTTCACTGTCAGCGGTTCTGCTGTTGTCATAAGAAGCATTATCTGAATGGCTGTTATAAGAGGCTGTACTTCCAGTGGAAGGAGTTCCACTTACAATGTTGCCATTTTCATGGGGTCCACCTTCTGAGACTGTTTCGTCATTACTTGTCATATAGCTGTCGCTACCAGAGAGAGTCTTATTCATCTCTTCCCAGCTTCTCTGTCTTCTCCGACGTTGGGCAGAAGCGATTTCAGAGTCTTTCAGAGGATCTACGAAATCGTCCTTGTTGGCATCGCTGCGGTTGGCTCTCACACGTTCCTGCATTTCTGCAAGTTTTCGCTTTTCCTCGGCTTGCTGCATGCGAACTTTCCTTGCTTCATCCTCGCTGTACTTAGATTCAAAATCCTTTTTCTGATTGACAGAGTCATTGTCGTTCTCCACATTCTGCACTCCGGAAAGGTCTGAGATTCTACCAAACTGATTTTCCGTATTGGTCATCTTGTCTCCCAGGATGCTATCGGTATATGCCTCCGGCAACTCACTCGACAGATAATCCGTTGTCTTCAACTTCTTGTTGGTAGTATCTGAGACTTCAACGTTGAACATGTCAATGATGAAATAACCAACAAACAGAAGTGGCAGATAGATGATAGCCGGCAACAGATACTTGGGCTGCTTGAAGTTAATTTTCTTTATATCCATAGTTATCTCGCTTTTTTAAGTTCACGCTGCTGGTGCAAAGCCTGGTCCACCTGCTCTACAACTGTACGGTGTGGTACGTTCTGGCTTGCCTTATAATATCTGATCATGTTGATGATGTTAAGGGCGAAAAGACTGATGACAAATCCGAAGACAATCACCAGAAATCCTACCCGATGGACGTTTGCCCAGGATTGGATTTTCATTACCAGGAGCGTGAGCTTGGTCTTGTTGGCAAATTTCCTGCCGGCTTCTACCTCTCGCTCATATTGCTCCTTATAACGAGGATCATTCTTATCCGGCATTTTTTCTCCTGCAAGTATTTTCTTTATATCCATATTATATATAGGTGTATGTATTAATAATCTGACTTCTTGGTTTCTTCCAGATCCTTGTTTTTCAAGGTGCGCCAGTTGGTGATGAGGATTCCATGAGGGTTATTCTCGGTTCGAGGAACACGCTTCAAGTTTCCTGCTGTTACAAGTTGGCGCATCAGGATGCTGGTTCTGCGCTCTATTCGCTGTCTGCCGTAGTAGACGAAGGTGAGGGAGTCGGTATTCAGCTTGATGCTGTCACAATAGATGCTGCAGATGGTACTCGTACCGATGATGTTGTTATAGAAGCCCTTTTCTTTCAAGGCATTATACTGTGCCAGACCGGTCTCGTCAACGAGATACATTGCCTTGCGCATCGTATATTGGATATACTTGTCATCCGGTGCGAGAGTGAAGAAGAACTGGTGGAACATTTCTATATCACTTTTTGCCTCTACGTCAAAGGTTTCATCCATCGTGGTTTGTTTCACCAGAATGGGGACGTTGCCGTCCAACACATACACTTTCTTATGGGCATCGTCAACCATGCCCCTTGCAATGAAGAAACTGCCTAAACTCACGATGATGCAGCCTATCAGAAACAGGCTGCTCACTACCATCACAAGTTTGATCTTATTCTCTACATTCTTTAATACTGCCATATCTATACGATTTTAAAATTCATAACGGATGATGCGCCTCTCTTCACCTCTGAGGAAACACCCTCACCGAAGTTACGGGTTGAGAACGCTGTATCGCCTTCCGGTATCATCCAGGATGCAAGGTCTGGAACGAGGTTGAGACACTTTAGGGCTACCACTGAAGCTGCCAGCAGATAGCCACAGGTCATAAAGGCGTTCTGGATATAGGCTGATGCTGACCCTTCACTCTGGGTGATAGCCGTCAGGTTTTCTACCTGTACGCTCAATACGATATCAAACAGTAATAGGACATAGAAGCCTACGAAGTAGAGCATGGCTCCATAGAAATGTACCGTAAGATATCGGGTAATCCATTTTGACCAGACTCCTTCCCATTTAGGCAAAACACTGAAAGCCCACTGAATCGGTCCGAATATCGTGAGCATGCCCAGCAGAATCTGTTGGCAGAAGATGGTACTCCACCAGCCTATTCGGAAGATGACCAGGGAGAGGAACATAACTATTTTGTCCAGTCCTATCATCAGTCCCACAAAGGTGGAATTGTTTTCAGCCTTTGCTGCCTGTTTGGCTACCTCTACCGCATCAGCAGTTCCTGCACTTTCTGCAAGTGTTTCCTTACTTTGGCTATTTGCGATGTTCTTGGATGCTGCATCTAGCTTTTCTTTCACATCTCCACACACGGAATCACGCTTGTGTATCAGCGGCAACAGCTCATTGTATTTGTCGCTCACCTGTACTGCCTCGGCTTCATAGAGGTCGTGCGTGTAGGAACCGATACAGTTAGGTATGTAGGCGAGGGCATCCAAGATACATGCATTGGAACCGGCTCCGATACCACTCTTGCTAGGTGGGTACCAGAGACACATCACCAAAGCTATACCCAGGATCTTCATGATTTTTAAAACATCGATAGGCTCGTTCTTTACCATCATCTTATAGGCGATACCTCCTGCTACGACGATACTGAAGAGTGCACCCAAAGCCATGCTCATCTGCAAGATCCACCAGAAGGGACCATCTGAACCGATAAAATCCTGGTTACACAGAAACTCATTTGTCTGGAAGACCACGTTGTCAATGTCTTCCTCAAACAAATCAACGCCAATGGTTTGCGAAAGGTCGCTTACCATATCTTTTATTCCGCCAAGTGTTCCACCACTTGCAGAATCCAAAAGTAATGTACTAAATGCCATTTCCTGTTGTTTTTTATTTTTGCGCAAAAATAATGCAATTTTCATAAATACCCTGTATGAATATGATATACCTTTGAAATTAACAATTGCAAAAGCTATCACTTCTTGCCGTTGTCTTCATAAGGCTCTTATCATACAAGGGGCTTACACCTTATTATATATAGGGAGTCTAGTTCTTTTTATGAAAACCGTTGACTGCAAGAGAATGTTGCCACCTGCCCAAGGCATCAGTGGCTACCGTAGCATTACTCGTTACCCGGTCTACCTTCGTTGCCTTACTGCTGACTTCCTTCATTGTCTTTGCTGCATTCAACACTCTCAACAGTTTAGTCAGAGTAAGGTTCTTTTTTACGATGTCACGGTAGATGGTAAGATATTCTCGCTTTCTGCTTCCCAGATCCATATAGGACTCTCTTGTTACCTTGATAGCAAAAGCGAGACTATGATACACATTACTCCAGTCTTTGTAATCGTCAGAAGTTCCACCATATAGGGTTATCTTGTTGATGTTCTGCTGGAAGTTGCTCATGGCTCCTTCTATCTTTCCCTTTTCCATCTGCCAGGCCACATCGGCAGCTCCTGGAGTACGGTTGGCGATATTCAGTGCTTCGACCTTAGCTCTTCTGGACAAGACTGAATCTACATTTTCTGCAAGGGAGATTTCCTTCATCATATTCTGCTGCGTCTTGGTACGGAAACTCTGCTTGTTGGTAAGGGTGGCTGACTTCTGGTAGTTCTTATGCGTGATATTATAATATTCTCTAGGGGTAAGGCTCCCGGCTCCAATCTCCATCACCGTAAACTGGTTCATGATGGCTGACTCATGATTATATGTCTGGGCAGACAACGAACTGCTATAGTTCAGCAATAGTATGAATGCTGCTATCTTGCCTGTATTTCCTTTACTTAATCTTTTCATTGAATCTTGTTTTCTGTTGTTTTATATGTTCTTTTAAATTTCTTTTTCACTCAACCGCTTGTTACCGAGAAGTGAACCGCCTCCGAGGGGGGCTCGTTTCTCTGGCTCACTGCCGCCACCGGCTCGTGAATTTTTCTGTTTGGCGATATATTGTGCCTTCTTCCATGAATCATAGGCTTCCATAGCCAGGTTTTCAATGGTCTTGCCACGGTAGAGTCCATCCTTCCAGAAGCCTTTTCGCATGACCATATAGCTGTATAAGGTGAAATAGGCATTCTTTACTGCGGAATCGATATCATCCATGTTGTCATTGATGCATTGAAGACAAATCATCATTGACTGGGCATCAAACTCTGCTGCTCCAGTAAGGTAGGCTGCCAAATCTATATAGGAGTCATACATGGATATGGCAGAGGTCTTTATCTGGTTAATGGCTTCCACACTGGTGGTATAGATAACGGCATCGGAATTTTTGACGTTTCCCTTCAGAAGAAAATTTGTCTTATAATCATCCAGGAGTTTAAGATACAGTTCTACATTACTCTTTACACTCCTGTAGGTATTCACGCTATGGAAAGCAGTGGCAGTACCATTGAGTATCAGGTCGATGATGTCGAAGCATCTTTTATAGCGGTCGATAGCCTTGCTGCTCTCCTCGAAGCTAGTGGCAGATTGGGAAAAGGCTTTATGGGCTTCCAACATTCCCATCTCTGCTGCCGCTCGTATGCCAAGTACGGTTCTCACCTTCTTATGGTTGCTGATCATGGTCTCCAGTGAGCCTGCATCATAGTCCAATATGGCAAAGCTCTTCGCCGGGAAGACGAAAAGCATTGCCATGATTACAAATACCAAACCCTGTTTTTTCATTGTTGTCTTGATTTACTGTTGTTATTTTTATCAGTTTCATTGTCTCCACTCACCGAACCCTTCAAAGAGGCTTTCTGAGCTGCCTTGGCAGATGCGTCCTGCCACCTGAAGAGGGCATAGTCAGCGATGGCTCCACGCGAGGCTCTGCCCACAGCATCGAAAATCTTGTGCTTCAGGAAATCCAGGATGGTTGTCCTGCTGTCCATGACCTTTTCGAGGAGTACGAGCTGGTTGTAGATAGATACCAGCTGGAAGTCTATCTCTCTGGCTACATCCAGGCGGTCACAAGCCCAGAGCAGGTGAATGGCATCTGAATCATCTTCCTCTTCGGAAGAACCTGCATAGTTGTATTTGATGCTGATGTTGCAGTCTGGAAGGTCTTCAATGAGTTCCTTCAACTTGGCATTTACCTCTTCCGCACGTTCTTTCTCACTCTTTTTCATGTCTAGCTGCATCACGGCAACCACATTGTCGGCAGCATACTCACTGGTGAGTTTGAAATCTACCGACAGGATGGCTCGGTGGATTCTTATACCCAGGAGATATTTCGGCTTCTGGGCAAGGGTGAGGGTAGCAGTATAAGTTACCAGACTCTTGACAGTAGGGCAGTAGCCGTGACGGATGAAGATATACTGGTTGTTACCATCTACCCATTCGCCCTGGTCGGACCACTGTATCTGATACATTCCTTCCAGCTCAGCCATGTTGTCATTGATTCTATACTTTCCATCCCTGTTATCTGCAAGGTCTTTATAATACTCATCAATACCATTGTTAAGTTGATTGAGCTGGTTTTGAGTAGTATTCAACTGCTGTTTCAGGGCTGCATTAGCATCAGAAAGTTCGTCATACTGCTTCTGCAAGGCATTTGCCTGGGTCTTGTTACCCTTGAAAAGAGCTTGGCTTTTCTGTTGTAGGAGAGATTGCATCCTTTTATCATTGTCGGAAATCTGTTTCTTCAAGGATGCAATCTGATTTTCATATTTCTTTTGCTTATCAAGCAGCGTGTTGATACCTTCTCCCTCTGAATCCGGCGTAGGCTCCTTTGCAAAGCCTTTGGATGCTTCGTTGAGATGATTACCCTGTTTGCCGTTCTCCTTCCAGTTGAAACTGCCTTCTCCTAACTTGGCTCCACCCTTACAGTTTGCCACAAAACTTACAGAACTGCAGCCTTCCATCTTCTTCTCATCTGCCATTGTGTAATAGTGAGGGTCATCACATTCAAGATGGTAGGTTATGCTCTCATCTTGATCGGATGTCTCATCTTGATAGCCCTGGAGACGGATCTTCATTTTTTCCTTGAAGGTTTTCAGATCCATCGTCTGGGAGTCAAAGATTTCCTCATAAAGGATTTTTTCATCCACCCAACTGTCTGTAATTTTCATTCCACGAGCACGGAAACAGCCTATACCCAAACGGTTGTGACCGCCCCATTTTCCACGATATATGGCTCTGTCTTCATGGTAATCCGTATATACCACATCTACATTATGTGTAGGGTTGTTATTCTTATACTCATTGATTCTTGACAGAGACCATCCGGAATACTGATAGGTCTTTGACTGCATCTCAGAAAGGCTCTCACTGTAATTTGAATGCTTCATCGATGGCAAGTGACCGGCAGGATCCTTACCATTCTCCTTATAGGAATATTCTACCCATTCTTCCCAACCTTCAAACCAGTTCATATCTGCAGATGGTGTTGTAGGTTTACCTGGCTTGGGAACATAATCAACAAGTACCTGATTACCGCTCTTTCTGGAACAGATATACCATCTTTGGGTATAGTATTCTCCCTGGAGTTCTTTTACATAATTACTGATATAGCCGCTCACATTGTAATCGTCTATCTTGAAGAGGTTAGCTACACCTTCTGCATCAGAAGTTTTGATAACATTCATCAAAAAGCTCTTTACATTACCGGCTTTCTTATAATTGTCATACTGTTTTTTAAAACTATTGAACATAGCTAAGATTTCTTTCGGCTTGGAATGAAAAATCTCTCCGATCTTAGAAATCTTTGTACTGTCGGTGGTAGTCTGTCCGATGGAAGCAATCTTGCCTCCGAGATTATTAATATCTTCTTTAAAGTCATCTGTGGATAGCTCGCCTCCAAATTCTCCCAACTTATCCAACAGTTCCTTCCAGTTGACCTCACTGCCCATTCTGGCTAAGTCAAACACAGCCTGGAGCTTGTCATTAACGAGAAGGAACTGGACATCCTTGAAGGAACGTCTGCCATTGGTACACACCAGTTCAAACTGCTTACAGAGCTGTTCCACATTGGTGGTGGTTTTCAAAAGGTAGGGACCCCAATAGATGGCATTGTCCGGCTGCTTCACCATCAGGGATGCCACCGTGATGAACTTCGGCATAATCCGGTTTTTCACCAAATCCAGGATTCTAGTGTAGTAGTAGTTTTCCTCTGACGCAAAAAGACCAGGGTTGCGCATGGCATCCCGGTCTTTCTTTTTGGACACTAAAATTCCGGCAGTGGCAACGGAAGCTGACCTGTAGTGATTGAGAATATTCTGCAGATGTCCGTTTGCCATTGTCTCCATTGCTATTTCTACCTCATAAGCGGCAGACATGGCAGCAGCTGTTTTCTTGTCGATGTTGACGTTGTGCCAAACCACAGCCATCATCTGGCAGGAAACCAGCATTAAAAGTAATAGTGTTTTAATTCTTTTCATTACTTATTCCATTATTTTTCTTGTAATAAAAGACTTTCTTCTCTTTCAATACTTTCTGAGAGAACTCCAGACATTTACTGATGCCACTGTTGTGCCAATCGCTCACAAACTGCTCGATGGCATGCTGGTAGTCTGTCTGCATAAGTTTAATATAGAGCTTCAAGGCTTCCTTTTCAGCCTTCTCTGTAGTATACGCCATATAACACTCTGGCGGCTCCTCTACACCCAATACTTCGCCATACTGCCCCCTCTTCAGAAAGACTTCCTTGAAATAGGTTCGTCCGTCCTTGTTGTCAAGACGGTTGATGGTGAAAATCTTCTTGCAGTCATTATCGGTGAGTGCAAGGGTTGCCTTGATCTCATCAAACTTATCCTTAAACTTACTCTGGTCGAGAAGCATGAACACATCGGAATTGTTGATGATGATATCCTGTATCTCCTGGGTCACAACACCCACCATTGCCCAGTGCTTACGGGCTGTCTTATAGAGATACTTGATATACTCTGCCATCGTCGGTGTGGCTATGGCTTTCCAGGCTTCCTCGATAACCAGGCATTTTCTGCCCTTCTTGATACGCATCTTCTGGGTGAACACGTCCATGATGATGAGCACGATGATAGGGAAGAGGACTTTGTCATCCTTCACCTTATCAATCTCGAAGACGATGAACTTCTCATCAAAGAGAGAAGCATCCAAATCGTTGTTAAGAATGTATTCCTTCTCTCCACCTTTATAGAAAGGTTTGAGAATCGTTGCAAAATTATGGATATCGAAACTGATGTTCTGCTGTTTCATAATCTGCGGAATACGCTCTAGGACAAACTCATAGTAGGTGTTGAATGACAGATCTGTTACCTTCAACTTCTTCTTCTGTCGCTCCACCTTCTCCAGCTTTCTTTCAATACGCATAAGATAGTTATTTTCAATAACTTCCGGGGTGAGTCGCTGAAGGGCTTTCTTTGCCTGTTCCTTCTCGCCCTCGGTAGCTGCGCTGTCATCGATGATGGCTTTGAGCTTCGGTACCCTGCGCTTATCTTTTTCAGAAAGCTCCCTATTTTCAGTAAGTTCCAGGTTAAACTCCTCGCCATAACGCTCTTCCATTTTCTGCTCATACTCTTCATACTTGCCGTTGGCCTTATCCTGAAGCAGGATGGCATCTTTCATTTTTTCACGCTCTTCGTCCGTAAAACCTTCGAAAGGATGGAAGTAGGCTTCATAATACTCCACGATGGTCTGGTTGATGATGGTCTCTTCCAGCATCGATGGTTGGCTGGCTCCCTTATATATCTGGAAGATAAGGTTCTTCAGGAAGTTTTTCTTCTCTCCGAAGTTCTGCTCATACTCCATCTTGGTTATCTTGAACGGATTCATGGAGATAGGCTTTTCCTTGGTGTAGGAAATGTAGGTTCCCCCGAAGTAGCTGCAGATTCCCTCATAGCTGTCACCGGTATCTACAATCACAACATCTGTGTCCTGCTCATAATATTGTCGCATCACCGTGTTCATGAAGAAGCTCTTTCCGCTTCCGGAGGGTCCCAGTACGAAGAAATTGGAGTTGTTGGTATACTTCACCTTTCCTTCCTTACCGGTGGTATCTATAGGCATCGGTACACCCTGGCGGTCTGTATAGTAGCATTTCAGGGAAGACTGGTCTCCCTTGGCTTGATGCTCCTTATACATCAGACACAGAGCTGCCTCTGACAACGTAAGGAACTGATCATAGTCCTGGTTGAGACGGAAACAGTTACCAGGAAAACTTGCCACGAACAGTTCCAACTGGTTATAGGCACGCTTGGAGATGTTGATGCTGTATTTGGAGAAGATGTTTTCCAAATTGTTGGTAATCTTCTGAAAATCCTTGTCTGAGTCAATCTTTATGACGAGATTAAAGTGTGCATATACAAGGGTTTTGCTATTTCTTGCAATTTCGTTCTGAACAGCCTTGATATCTTCTACTGCTATCAGATTGGATGGATTCGGGATAGAAGCATGGCGGTTTTTCTTCTTATCCAGCTTAGCCATCTCTCTCTTCTGGTTAGGAAGGAAGAGAATCTGATTATAAATAACGGTATCTACACCAGGGATATGGTCTATCTCTGAGAGCAAATCCTCCGGAAGAACGGCATTGTTGACTGTTGTTTCACTATAGGGACGGAGATTGCTCGGTAATCCTACATTGTCGATATCTAGGAGACTGTACACTTTCACGTGGAAATTGCCCATGCCGATTTCTTCACTGTCTACCTTGAAATTGGACATGCTTACTTTCTCATTTGTGAAATCAACGGCAAAGAAACGGTCTGCAAACTCCTGGCATTCCTTGGAAGTGAGGAAGTTGCAGCTTATCTCGCCACTCTTCAAACGGTCTTCCACTTTACGTATCTTCACGAGAAAATCTCTCCATTTGTTTGAGTCGTAGGTTTTGAGACCGCCACTCTTGCCTCGCTGTGTAATAGTGAGATAAGTAGTGCTCTCTGTATAGGTTCTACCATTGAAGAAACGGAAATATGCGTCTGAAAGGAAACGCTTCTTGCTATCTTTGTTCTCAGAAGATATCGTGTTCATATCAAATTTCTTACGGACAAAGATATCCTGCTTATGGATGGCATATCCGTCTCCCAACAATTGCATTACAGATGCCATCAGGGTGGTGAAGTCGTAATAGTTATCTATATCTGCTGAATATTTTCTTACCGGATTCTCCATTTTGAGAATGGCAGAATAATCACCCTTCTTTGTATACACCACGCCAATTCCATCCACATCCTCTACACTGAAATAGATATTTTCAAACATCTTGGCTCGCTTACCGCCAGTACCAAACGCACTCACGGAAATAGCCATACCCACCAGGATG
>OGEE01001302.1_pt1 | contig 13031 bp, 10 predicted proteins | sample 1570571 | NCBI WGS metagenome assembly OGEE01 (sample SAMEA2582169, study PRJEB24529) | metagenome | biome: Human gut stool | place: China | collected 2011
CATGACTAACTTATGGTTTCTATACCCAAATCAGATTTTTAAAATTCATTCAACGCAATAGTCAACGCAATAGCCAACGAGTTCTTCCCACAACCAACAAATCTCCGACTTTTCTTAACAGATGTCACTCACATTATCCTGAATCGTTTTAATCCTAAAATTCACCATAGCGATTGCCATCAGCGTAGCTCGAAATGCAAAATGCAAGCTGTTTCCCTCTAAATAGTCTCTACCGTGTACACATTCATTTCGGATATTATAGGAATTGCTATTGTACATAATATTGTAGACATACAATAAATCCGGTACATTATCAAATCCCTGTTGTTCTACATATATCTGTTTCAACAGCTCCCGGAGCAGTGAACTGGGATCGTTATATTGCATAAACTCATCCTTGTTCTTCTTGAATGGAAATATTCCAAACAATTTGACCAATTCCCTTATTCGTATCTCCAACACCGGAAACAGCTGCGTCAAATGCCCCAGAGTAATATTTTTACAATAATTCCCCAGTCTTATCTCCTTTGTCTCTTTTCGAACCATCTGATAAAGTTCCTTTTCCTTGATAAACATACTTACAGCAGCCTGCGTACACTTTCTGTATTTTTCATGAATGCTCCAGACATATTTCTCGCTTTCGAGTACATTCAATAGCTTATAGCCCTTTTCTGCCCTGATTTTATCAACATATTCCAGAAGTATTTTATCAATATCATGTCTCTCATACCTTACTCCATCTCCCTTTTCCGGGAACACGGGAGTCAATGAGATCCTGGAAACTAAAAACAACATTGGATGCTCTGATGTGTGTATCATAATATCCAATACCTTTTCTTCGGTACAGGGAATACAATTCCTTGCAAACACAATCGGATTCATCAGGCTCTGTTCCGAAAACCGTTCAATAACCGCTGTCTTTATTGTAGTTTCATGCGAAAATACATGCAAATTTTCGCGCTGCTTTTCATAGGCTGAATTCTGCCACAGTTGCTGGAGTTTTATCATCATCGACTGTACATAACGCTTGTTTACATTTCCGCTGTTCTTATTCACATTAAACAGAAACAACATATACTGATAAAAAACGGTTGCCTCCAAGATATCATTCTTTTTTGCAACCAAACTATTAAATTTTTCATCGACCTTCCTCAAATATTCCGTTGTAATGCTTTTGGTTGTATACTCATCCTCCATATAGCTGTTCAGACGATAAATATCATCTATATCATCTATCGCTTTATATTTGTTCTCCAAAAAATCTTTAACAATTCCTTTTTGTTCCCTTTTTAGCGGATATCCGGACTCACTGTACTGTAAGATGATTTCCGGATCCTTTTCTTCCTGAAGCAGCTTGATCAGTGTTATGTATTCCTGTGAATCATTGCAGTCCTTCATCATATGATCTGCGTGTAAATATGACAGTATTGCGTAAGATGAGCTATTCGCAATCTTAAAGCTGTCTTCTCCTGCCTCCAGTGCTTGTGTCAGTAACTTGCAATGAGTCAGTTTCACTTTCTGCGAGGGTTCTATCTGTAATAAAACATAAAGTACTGTTTCCACCAAAAAATCCGACATATCATTTCTAAAGAAATCTTTAATACTCAATAAGCTGCCCTCCGTCCATGAATCAACATCCGGAACAGATCTTCCGTTTCCGGAAAACATAGGTACAACTTGCCTGTCCCGGATTGATATCTTTAACAGATCCAACAGTCCTTCCTCCTGCCAGGTTGTGCAATCAGATATCGGTAGGGATCTATATCCAAAACAATTATAATTCATAATTGCTGTCTCATATTGCTGCAAAAAGTTTATATCGCACAAATATTTCTTGTGTTCGATATTATCACACAAACAATCTATGGGAACTTCCAAATGATCGCCAAAATATTCATTTGCATAATTCATCAAATCGTCTTCCGACATCTGCAGTGAATTACATTTTATGATTTCATAACAGTTTCTCTGACATAACAAGCGGATATCCAGCAGATAATCTGTTTCATTATCCACATTTTCCAATTTGGTGATCCATACACAAAAAAGAAAAAGCGTGCAAGATATATCTGTGATATCCTGCACGCATTCCTCCATACTTATCATGTCTAAATAGAATTGGGCAATCAACCATAACTGCTGTATTTGCACTTGCGGCCATTCCCATTCCCGGTCGCAAAAGCTTATAATTTTGACAAAATACTCATAAATTGTCTGTAGTTGTATTCTCTCATTAACAAAATCTCCCCAGGAATCTATGTCTTTAAATTCTGCCTTTTCGCCTATAATATCTACCAGCCACTGCCACTCCTGTGAATGAGCAAGGACACCATCTACAAATTTAACCTGTTCTTCGTGGTCTAAATAGAACATTTGCAATTCCTCCTCTGTAGCTTCAATATTTTATCTTCCAAACAATGCTGCTGTTGCATCCTTTAACGTATTTTTGTTTCCGCCAATTCATTATCATAGAAGCTCTACGTATTTACAGAGATTTCTTCACAGGCTCTGCAATTTCAATCCGTAAGAATATGCAGCGACCATATTTGTGCTTAATTGCTCAATTTGTTTCATAATCTCCCACATACTATAGTTGACTTTTCATGGCTGGTCTCATTGCCAATGTATTAATAATTCTATTTTTGTTTATGTTTCCATCATTATCTATATATCCCAATCTTATTAGTCTCCTAACATCCATTACCGATAGATTACTTTTATCGCCCTCTAAAAGTGACATTAAAACTTTATTATTGGGTTCCCATCTATCTACTGGTTCCATTAATTCCATTTTTTGGCGTAATCGATCAGCCTCTCTTTGAGTTCTAAATTGCTCTTTTTTTAATTTTTCAATTTGATACTCGTTCTCTTCTAATTGCCGTCTGTATTTTTTCTTTGCTTCTTCGTCTAAATTCGCTTTATCCATTAACTCATTAATAATTTTATCCTTATCATCTTTTTGTTCCTGAATTTCTTCAGATTTTTCCGAACTCACATTGTCTAGGTGAGATATTTTTTCATTCAAACTGTTAAGTTTCTCCCCAAATCGTTCTTCAATTTTTCCTAAAGTAACTGCTACATCCCTCATAATGTCATACGATGATTTATAAAAATTTGTACTCGTCTCATCTGCTTTAAAATAGAAGAATATCGATATAAAAATTGAAAAGAAAGCCAATAAAGTAGATAAAATGCTGTCAAAAGAAAAATCTGTCTTTACTAATCTATAGCACAACAAACCAATAAACATAACCGCACCAATTCCACCAACAACACATATTGTTGTTTTAGTCAAACTTACTTTATGTTTTTCCTTTTCTAACTCAAGTAGTTTACTTAAAACTTCCATCAAATCAGTTTCTTCTTGCAATGTATCTACGGATTTTTTCTTTTTTTCAAGCATTTTTATATCCATTCCTTTCACTTCGCTCACGGCATAAAACGTTATGAAACTCTTCTCCTGAGCCTGTTTTTCTTTATAATTCTTCTTATAGGGGACTCGGTATACTACAAATTACGGGGACGTGAGTGAGCTGTCCGACTTGCCGGATGACCCTATTTTTATATGTATAGTCCACCTTTCCAAGCGCCAATAAGTGTGGCTAAAGAGCGCGTAATCTTATCTTTGTATAAACAATGTCGCTTATGGCATAAGCGTTCCGTCAATGCCGTCTCTTCTTATAATCTTTAGCGAAGTCTTCCGGTTCTGAAAAGAATCCATATGGCTTTAAAAATCGTGTACATGCTGTGCGTTGATCTTTTGTAGTTGTTTGTATCGCTTCTACTAGCGATGAAGGCATCACTTCTTACGAGAGCCACCGTAAGATAACTTGTTTGTGATGCGATTAAGGTAATGGATACCCTCTACTTCTCATTTTCAATCTTCGTTCTTCCCCAATCTTACTTTACAAAATTTCAACATTTTTTACATAATATTCCCCTTATCCTACCTACAATTACATATTACTACATTTTTTTCAACGCAGTGCTTCGTCTTATCAGCATGTGTATTTCGCTTTATCGAAGTTCTAACGCATGCTTTACCATCTCAGTAGAATTGGATCTATATCTATAAAACAATTGAGTTGATTGCAAAAATAACTTCTGGTCCATGCGCCCCCGATGAGACATAGACCAGAAGTTTAACCATTTGAATTTAGGTTTGATTTTTACGATATTGTAATAAAACATAATCCTACTAAAATTGTGAGACTTTAATCCCACCCATTTCCGCGTAATAATTGCGTTTTTCCACATAATATGTTATGATGTATAAGAATTTTTAGTTTTGAAAGCGAGGACGTTATGTTATTAGATGATAAATCCATTTTGATTACAGGTGGTACCGGCAGTTTTGGCAAGGCTTTTACCAAATATGTGCTGGACAATTACAATCCTAAGAAGATCATTATCTATTCCCGTGATGAATTCAAGCAGTTCATCATGCAGAATGAATTCAAGCAGTATGCCGGAAAGCTTCGTTTCTTCATCGGTGATGTCAGAGACAAAGAGCGCCTGACCAGAGCATTTGAAGGCGTAGATTATGTCATCCATGCTGCAGCTCTGAAGCAGGTACCTGCCTGCGAATACAATCCTGCAGAAGCAATCAAGACCAATATCCATGGTGCACAGAACGTTATTGATGCAGCTTTGGATACCGGGGTAAAAAAAGTCGTTGCTCTGTCTACCGACAAAGCCGTGAATCCTGTCAACCTGTATGGCGGTACCAAGTTAGTATCCGATAAATTGTTTATCGCTGCAAATGCCTATGCCGGAAGCAAGGATATCTGCTTCTCCATCGTTCGTTATGGTAATGTAGCCGGCAGCCGTGGATCCGTCATTCCTTTCTTCCATAACATTATCAAGAATGGAGGAACCGAGCTTCCTATCACCGATTACCGCATGACCCGATTCTGGATCAGCTTGCAGCAGGGTGTTGAACTGGTTATCAAGGCTTTAGAAGAATCCAAGGGTGGTGAGACTTTCATCTCTAAAATTCCTTCTTTCAAGATCACAGATCTGGCACAGGCAATGCTGCCCGGATGTGAAATGCCGGAAGTAGGCATCCGCGAGGGAGAAAAACTGCATGAGATTATGGTTACAGTAGAAGATTCTATGAACACCTATGAGTATGACAAGCACTTTATCGTATATCCTCAGATGGTATGGAGTGAATCCAGACGTGCAGTTCCCACCGGCAAGAGGGTACCCGAGGGATTTTCCTATAGTTCAGGTAACAATACCGAGTGGTTAAGCGTAGAACAGATCAAAGAATTACTCAAGACAATCGATTTAGAAAAATAAAAGTAAAAAGGAGCTCAATTATTGAGTTCCTTTTTTTACTGTTCTCTGGTATTGCTAGCAAATAATTTTATATTCCTTTGCAAGTTCTTCATTCAATACAGCGATTTCGATACCCCATATTTTTCGAATCTGAAGTAATCGTGCTTTTAATTCGTAAACGATCCATAGGTTCTTTCCAGCTATCACATAGTTTTCAAAAAAAGAATTTCCATTAGGCGTTCTCTTCTTTCCATATTCAGATATATGGTCTCACCTTACTTACTACAGAATCTACGTTTTAAATACATATTTCTCAATTATCTATAGAAACCACTCGCCGTGCCGCATCTTCATCATTGTCCTTAAATATTTGATAAATAACGTTGGGAATAGCATAACACTCTTTTCTATGTTCAAAAATCATTTTTTGAATATCTTGTAGTTCATCCATCGTCTTTGAAACATCATTGTTAATAATTTCATCCAGCTCTTTTAACCGCTCCATGTCTTTATTAAGCGTTTTTACGGTATCAAAAAGCCACTCTAACATTGGTACTATAAATGCAAACCTCCACAAAAGCATTGCAATACTTTCATTTTGCCACAATCCCATCACAATCACAAGCGAACATAAAAAAACAATCATAATAATGCTTGACAACCGATATCTTTTTCTAAGTCCAACATCCCACGACAAATTTTCTCTTTGACATAATAGAATACTTGTTAACAAATCCCTATTATCAACCGTGGGTGTATACCAATTATACAAGCGTTCTTTTTTATCCGAGTTCTCTATAATTTGCTTGGAATAAGTTACAATATCTTGATTTACATTTTTTTGTTTACCAAAAATCCTTTCATCCCACGGCATGTTGTACACATAGACATCGAACTTTTGTTGAATAAATGCTGCTAATTTCTTTTTATCGTTAATATGCTTATCAACAACAAAAGAAAACAGCATACTGACTATTGCAAGTATATACGACACATTTTTACAAGTTGATTCCTCCGGAAGGAACAAAAGAATCAATGCCATAGCAAATGGCAGCCAAACAGACAACACAATCGAAATTGTACCTAATTTCTTCGCATCATTATATAATTGTCTTTGAGCCGCCAACATCGCAATGGCTTTTTCTTCATTCTGCCTCACTGCAATTCCATTAGACACATTTCTCCCTCCATTTCTTCCATTCAGACATCTGTATAATCAGGGAATGCCGGTCCTAATATCTCTTGCCATTTAGCTATAGCTTCCTTCTGATTTTTATTGATAGTTTCTAAATATACTGCTTCTACCGCCTTTTCATGCGCTGTAGATAATGCATCACTAATTTTGCACCTATCTTCCCAAGAGAAAATATTTAAATCTCCTTGTATGCCCTTGGGGTCATCTACCCGATCCAATATTGCAGTTGCTAAATACTCCAAAGTATCCCTAAACTGAAAATCTATCCACCAATTTTCTGGTGTTTCCATTGTTTCATACTTATTTAGAATCATACATTCCAATAAATACGAATTCATCTTGATGGTCACTTTCCGATTATTCCAATACTTTACCAGACGAATGAGATTCAGCAAGTTTCCATTATGTTTCTGATTTATCAATGTAGTATGGGCATTATCAATTCTAGGATCTGTTCTTTTCCAGTTTCCTTTTCCATCAGGAATCAAATAAAACTCTCCGGTTGTGTAAAAGCACGGTACAATATCAAAATTCCATGTATATGATTTCATTTTCAATGTCGTCGCTTCATGATTTTTATGAAGCTCGGCTTTATCGTAATCACTCAAATCCGATAATTTCGAAACAAACCTATTTATTACCTTTGTAGAATTCAAATAACTTGTTCCTTCTGTCAGCAGTCTATTTTTTCTATCATTGTCATCCCCAGTTATGTGAATACAGTCTATATCTTCGGAATATGTGCGACTGCCATCAGCTGATATACATATCATCAGATCAATATCATCTATCTCACGTATCTTGGTTCTTCTGGCAAAAGACCCAAACTTCAGATTCCTATCTACATAAATATTAAAGAAATCATCGTCTCCGCTAAAACCATTAATATTGTTAATTAGATTATCTCTACTGGTCCTCGCGGTCGATGTCTTTGACATTTCTAAATTCACTTTATCTCTCATAAATTCACTAAAAGCACTATCAACTGTCGTTGCCATCGTCATTCCTCCAATTCACCGTTAATTTCATCAATCCATCCTACTGAATACTCTTGTCCGTTGTTAACGCACGAGAAGATTAAAATTATGTTGTAAGCGACAGAAACGATAACTTTTCCTTATAAGCTCTTCTTAACAACAAAATTTGTATTCAAAAGGTTTGTCTTCCCGGTCAAGACCATTTCTGTATCTTCATACGGGAAATTATTAGTATACTCCTCATTCATTGGCGGCTTGTGTTTGAATATCATTGCAGCTTCTGCTCGAACTCTGTCTCCCGTACCAATCGGTCCAAACGAATAACATAAGGTTTCATTGTCCGATAATTCTTTTTTCCAATCCTCAAGCCTATCATGATTGGCAATTCTATCGTGAACATTTTCGGATTCACCAATATATAATAGTTTTTTAATCGACACCGTTTTATTCGAACTATTGTATACGCAAGAATAAACGCAGTAAACTCCTGACTTGCTCGGTATGCTATTCTTATTTATTTCTCTCCAATAACCATCAAAATCTAAATTAATTTTTTTCATAACTTGCCTCCTGTAAAGCATTAATCTTAATTATTTTCTGTTTCTATCTATATCAAAATACCTTACAGAAAAACTTTGCTTGTCAACCAGCCTCCATTCCAGCAATTAATATGAAAAAGTATTGCGTTATGCTACCAAAATATGTATAATAAATTGTCACATGTATTAACATATAATGTTCTACTTTTAGTTCGGGCGATTTCGTCCGAACTTTTTTCTATCTTAAGGTATAAATTGAATGTATCACTTCTTTTTTGTTTTGTCAATTAATTTTATAGATATTAATTTATTCTAGTTAATTAATTAATTATTAGTTTTTTATTTGACTGTCAAGTACTCTTATGATATATTTAAAAAGAGGTGGACATAATGGCGATTATTAAAAACAAATTACATATTGATGAAGAATTGGGTTTACAATTAAAAGATTTTAGAAATCAATTTCAAGTAAAAGCCAAAGATGTAGCTGCGCATATAGAAAAAAGTGCAGCATATATTTCAAAGCTGGAAAAAGGTGAAATACATCAAATAGACAAAGAAGAATTCGTTAAAATAGTTGATTTCATATCCAATTCAGAAAGTGGATACCAGTTATTTTGTGAACGTATCATTGGCACAATGGATCCGGAATCATTAGAATTTTCTGCTATTGTAAAAAATTTTGATTGGGTGGATCGTACATTGCCTATACCTGAAGATTATTGTGCTTATGTAAATACAAAAATTCGAGAACTAAATATTAGTTTGTATGAGCTCACAGATTATATAAATTCAAACGATGATTTAGATAATACTTTTTTGCAGGAACAAAAGATCAACAAAGATACAGCAGAAAAAAATACTTGGTTATCTTATTACGAAGCAGATAGTAATCATGTAAGACGAGTTTACATCATAGTAAATATAAGTGAACACGAATTGGAAGATATCATTCAGCAACATGTCATCAAAACATCATATCTTTACTTATATGTTATATTATATAATATTTACAAGCTTCAAGTACTAAACAAGCAATTAATACTTGATGAACACAACCGACTAAATATAAGAAAAAAAACCATTAAAAAGCTTACTGATTTTAAAATCTATACATTATCTGATAAGGCGAAAGCAATATCTCAGGTCCAAAATGAAACAGACCTTGAAAATGTTTTAAATGCATTTGATATAAAGAATCAAAAGCTTACAAGAAAATTAGTAAGCTGTATTTCCTGCTTGTCCGAGCAGGATGTTGAATATACAAATAGAAAATTAGAAAATATGTTAGCAAATCTAACTGCGGAACCTTCTTTTTCACTTGCATTTATGGCTTTGCCCACAGAGAAATTAGCAGATTTACCATATACAGCCAAAAAAAATTTTTTAAAAAATGTCAATACTCTTATTGAAAAGTGTTTAAATGCAGATAGTAATGAACTGGAAAAATTCTAGTAATTGTTATCCCCAACTACAGTTGGGGATAACATCAGCGTCTACTCCGCCGTCTCGCTCTCTGTCCGGTTCCCAGACTTATCAACATCCAATCCTACAAAATAGAACATTATCCACATCAGCACTACCGTAATTTGTCCCGGTGTCAATACCATTTCCAATAGTCCAAAGCACAACACCGCAATCAAAAAGGCCGCACTCATATATCCATCCTGATTCTTCGCACGGAGTGCACAAATAATACTGTACAGATATATTCCTATAAATAATATGCCTGCCGGAATTCCATAGTCACAAGCCATCTGTAAAAATATATTATGTGCATGACCATAAAATCTACCATATATAGTATAAAATCCCTGGTTTTCTGTCGTATGCCCCTGCAGATTCAAGTGCTGCCAATAATAAGCGTAAATCACTTTTCTGGCCCACATCTGATCCCCCGACTCCGGATCCACATTATCCAACATAAAAATATTATCCGGGGAACTTCCCGGTTCTCCCAATTCCGCTGCCTGCACTTTTATAACTCCAATATCGTTAAATGTCCGGGCAAAGGAAGTGTACTTACTACCAAATGCTTTTACGATGCGTCCTATGCTGTCATCTAGAGCTTCTTCAAAGCTAATATATTTGGGACTATCCCACGGATCAAAGGAACATACACTCGTCCCCTCTACATATTCTCCTTCAAACCAGATCGGGTGATGCAATATTGTGGGCAAATAACGGATGCAGCCATATACTGCAGGCAATGTGATGCATACGCATAATGCAAGCGTTACGCCATGTAATAACCATTTATAAAATGATTTTCTTAATACAATGTCATATTTTGTAATCAATACAATTGTCACCGTCAGTACTGCCAATAATCCCGAACGGCTTCCTGTATAGACCAAAAAGCTGACACTTCCTGCTGCCATCAAAAAATAAAGAAATCGTACCCACCATTTTTTATTTTGCTGCAATGCATAAATCCACTTCAATATAAATGCACAGAAAACAATCGTATAGAATAATCCATTTTGTGTCTCGCCGGAATATAACCCTCGATACCTTACATAGTCATACGGTCGAAACCCAAATGCAATGACTTGCTGAATAAAAAACCAGGCAATGATTCCATTTAACGCTCCTTCTCTGAAGTCATCTCTTCTGTCTTCCGGTATACCTATCAGGTAAAAACTTCCAAACAATAAAAAGTACCATAAAGTAAGCTGCTTTTCATGTACAGACAGTACCATTAAAAATAATAAAAAAAAGAGACTTGCAAAAAAAGGATTGCGAATTTTAGCAACAAAACCGAAGCCTTTTCTTTCCTTTACCATGTAAATAATCAAAAAGCTCCATACAGCAATATTGAATACTGCTGTATTCCATTGTCCCTTATATTTCCAGAGATACGGTTGTAACAAGCATGCAATCGTCGTAAGCACTATGCAGATAGGCAGCCATATTATGTATATTTTCTCTCTGAATTTAGTCAGTTCTAAGGAGGGCAATAATAACAACGCCACCACTATTCCCGTCAGGTTAGAAAAAATCATCTGTATTTCTCCTACAGCGCTCCCTCTTCTCTGATCTATCAAACCAAAAAACATAAAGCAAATCACATACCATAATTTATGCCTGCCATTTAACACTCTTCTTTTCATCTCTCCCTACACTCCATGACTATTTTTGTATATATTGTCCCATAACAGTGGACACATGAATTTGTGTAGCACCAGTTTTATGGACACCTACACGAGATGTATCTTCTGTTCTTAATCAGCGTTCCAATGTGCACCCTTTTTCTTGGCCACTCCTTTCCAGATGTAATATTCTAATCTTAGAAATGGTGGATTTTCATTAGTAGAAAACTATTCACAAAAGGACAACAGTTACTTCGCCACCTCTTACATCTACAGTGTTGCTGAGACAAGGAATTCTCCTGCCGTAAACGATCCATAGTGTTACGCGTCGAATTATAGTTCCCACCTACGGCAGCCTTGCCGCAGATTAAATCCGGCATCTCCTTCCTATCGCCTATCTTAACGTGCTGTTTTTTACGGCACGTTTTTATCTGCCCTCTTGACCATTCCCATTCTTTCCCATATAGTTCTTTCGTAACCAATAGAAAAAGAGAAAGAACAGCCCCTCCTACAGTTCGTTCTTTCCCTTCACCAATTCAAGTGCTGCAAAGCAGGTCCTCTGCAGGGTCATGCCCTAATAAATGGTTGCCTGTCATATAAGCAGTCACTTCGCATTGTTCTGCAACTCTTATGATAAGAAAAAACTTACTGTTATGCAAGATATTTCATATAAAAACTTCATCAAAATCTCCTTTTGATTCCTACATGGCGAAATTCCAGCCTCATCTTGAGACCTGTCCCCTCTGTGGAAGCTCTGGCAACTGTCACATCCACGACTACTATGACCGCTCCCTGGTTGATTTCCGCTCCGGAATCCGGACCCGCTACAGTCTCTGCGTAATGCGCGTCTTCTGCGACAGCTGTGAGCACGCCCACGCCATCCTTCCGGATGTCATGATCCCTTATTCCAGCTTCAGTCTGCTCTTTATTCTGCGCCTTCTCGGGCAGTACTTCGCAGACCGCTTTACTGTGGAGCAGCTCTGTGAAAGATATGGCATCTCACAGAACCGGTTCTATCAGTGGCTCTCCCTCTGGAGATCCCACAAGCAGGACTGGTTCGGGCTTTTGGAGGCTCTCTCTGTTTCTGACCTCTCTTTCCTCAGGGGCATCCTTGTGTCAGACCTCTTCTCGGATTTCTCCATGCAGTTTGCCCTACATTTTTCGTATTCCTTTCTCCAGTCTCACAGCAATCCGGTTCCTGCCGGTCTGAAAAACGCACGGTACCATCAGTTGGTGTTTGCTCCCGACATCTCCATCTTCTGACCACACGACCGGGGGATGGGAGGCTACGGAGTCTCCGCTTATGATAAGGGAAAACATAGGAAGGCTTTTCCCATGCGTAAAGACATTGAAACTCTCAAACATGATGCCGAAGTGGCACAGTTCCGCTTCGCCCTCATAGCTCCTGTCATCCAAGGGCTTTTTCCTGATGCCTCGGCTACGGCTTACTACAAACGTGTTACCGCTTCTCCACTGACACTTCCGGACGGTTCCACCGTTTCCTACAGTTACAAAACACTGGAAAAATGGAAATCCCCGTACAGCCGGGGCGGTCTTGATGCCCTGATGCCCACCGTCCGGTCTGACAAAGGCATCTCCCGTTCCCTGAATAATGAGGCCATTGCCGAGATCTGCCGGATCAAGAATGACCGTCCCCATATGAACGCCACGCAGATCCATGAGCATCTCATAAAGGAATCTTTGTATCACACGCAATGTCCGGAAGGATTCCACCATTACCATTGACTCGGTCTGCTATGATGTTCCCATGCAGTTTATCTCCGCAAAAGTGGATATCCGCTATCTTCCGGATGACATGACTTCCGCCTACATCCTGGTGGATGGTAAGAAGTTCCCCATCCGCCGGACCAACCGTCTGAATTATCTCAAGGATATCCGGGGGATCTGGGTATTTACTGCCAAACCGGGCATGGTAAAGTCGTTC